>JGI20166J26741_11742363_pt1 | contig 10564 bp, 5 predicted proteins | sample TergutCu122P5_FD_26741 | JGI IMG/M metagenome (IMG submission 26741) | reverse complement strand
ATATAATAATTTACCAACTACATGTTTCGGCCTAATTCGGCCATCTTCAGGTTGGAATACAGCATCTGAGGAAAATTATCTGTTTGATCTAAATGCAAGTATTGTAAAACTGTAGCTACAAAACTGTAGCTTTGCCTGTTGTCCTGTTGTTCTGATTGACTATGAATCTGATCTCTCTCGTTATAATTAAGAGGTTCATAATATGTTCTTCTCACAAAATATAAAATGGCCAAATCGAGAAGGAGGAGATGAACGGAGCATACAGCACACATGGGAGGAGAGAGATTTGCGTACACATTCTTGGTGGGGAAACCCGAGGGCAAGGAAACGCTTTGAAGATCACGACTAGCTGGCAGGATAAAATTGAAGTGGTTGTTATAGGTGCAGATGGAGTGTGTATAGGCTGGATCTATTTGGGAGAAAATAGAGACCAGTATGGGACATATATTGACAAGGTAATGAACTTTCGGGTTTCAGAAAATGCGGATAGATTTTTGACTGCCTGAGAAAATTTTTCTTCTCAATGACCGATGCGTGGAGTTAGTTAATAATCACGCCTATCGCCTATCGTCACCGATATGCCTCATCTGCAACTGAGCGCCGAGTAAGTCCAGTATCGGGTGCGTATGTTTCGCTTTGATTCTGCTGCTCTTTGTGCTGTGCTGTAGAAATGCTGCTTACCTTCCCAGGAGTTTCACAACATTTTCCTTACATTAATTCGGGTAAAAATAGCCCTTCGGTATAAAAAACAGAAGTTGAGGACGAAAGATGGGAGGAGGAAATCCAAGATCTGAGAACAAAGTAGACCAAAAATACGTATAATGTCTATATCTGAGCTTTGTGATTGTAATACTGTATTACTCAGATCATGTGCAACGTGAGAGATCAACTCTAGTGTATATAGAAACTAATAAAATTCAGTGTAGGCTCTATAAGTGTCTCGAGCAATTCAGTTTGGTCAACCTGATTACTTTTGCGCAAGTTTTTATGACTCGTAGCTTAAACTGCTCAGTGTTAGCGGCAACGGAAGGGCCTAGATAGTCTTTTACGTAACTCCAGAAGAAAACGTATATGGTTATGACTTATTGTGAACTCCGGAACCAGAGTTTACAAAACGCGTTTGTTAGTCTGTGGTCCACCGGGTGAGCCCTTCGCTTAATTATACCTTAACTATCGTACTGACGCATGGATTTCATGTCATGAAAAGCTAAACCACAAAGGCCTTCTCTGGCTCGGTAAAGAATGTTGCTGTACCTGCCTAATGAACAGTACGTAGCAACCTCGGCGCCAGTTTGAAATTTTGCGTTGATATTTCCAAACGTGCTCTGATTAACAGAATATTAAAATAGCAAGAAATACGCTGTGAAACGAGTGGAGAACATACACGTAACTTAAAAATTCTTGAGACTCACTTTTGTTCGATTATTTTGAAACCTCAAGCATTGGCGGAAAATATTTGTTGCCCTTAAAATTTTATTTTTATTTTTTCACAACGTTTGTTTGAAACGTCTTTAACTCTTGTAAACACTTAAACAGTCCTGCTGAAATTACTTTAGAGTTAGTTGCAGAAAAAGTTCAGATCTTCATGCAAAATTTCCTTCTTGTTTATCCAATATTAGCCACAATTTTAATGTATATATGAAGTTTAACAAAATGTTCTCAGTAAAAAATTTCGTGGGAATCCGAAAATCGATAATAAAATTGTTACATCCAGAAAGGAGGGGCACACAGACACGACGATGTTCCTAACAGCATTTCTGCACATTTTCTTTGCGAAAGCTGTAGAGTGACAAATAATGTTACTGTGTTCGTTAAATATCTGGTTACTGGCTGGACGGCCGGGGTTCGATAGCTTACAAGAGGAAGAAAATTTTTTTATGATCACCACCACATAGAACTCGTAATCGCTTAAATTCACACTAAATATGACTGAGGACATTTTTCTCATGTGCAAAGCAGTTATATTTTAAACGTAACTATATAATTTTAGCTCCTGTTTGAAGTCCAAATTACTGCTTTACATTTTATCTCCATTAGACTTATGCGCCTTCTGACTTAGTACTTAAGCTTATACAAACGTTGTTATGCAACTATTATTACACAAATTCTTGTCACTCCTAGAATCTAATCTTTGAACTTTTAACTTTGAAGCAGTCGTTACGACCACCTCGAATGATAATTTTATAATTTTATTAAATGCTAGCACAGACACCAGCTTCTTAAAAATAAGTTCAGTGATAAGTGATAAGGTGTCGAGATCAAAATATATATTAGAATTTTTGTCCTCTTCCTTAGTCATAAATAAATAAATATATAAATATATATATACAGGTACAAATAAATACACATGTATATGTATAAGTGTAATTTATTGTGTATTTTAAAGCTATAAATACGTTCAAAATTATTTTTAAAGCTATTGCTAGAGACTGAAAATTTATTCAGTCTTTAAACAGTAGGCCTGCCGGCCGACACTTTTAATTGTTAGACGGTCACAATTAGCAAATTTTGGACGACAATTCTATTGAGGTTCAAATTTGTGGATTAATTTTCATCGTTTTTATAAGTAGGTGTAATAAAAGTGTACATAGGTAAGTTCAAACGCCTTCATCTCATCGACGTTGCATTTCTCTAACCAAGGCATAAATATTAAGATACTTGGGACGAAAAATAAATATGTTGCTTGTGTTCACTTTCTCGAAAAGTTTAATTGTGTCAGCTACGCACTTTAATTAAGAAATTGTGTTTAGAGCACGTGTTTAATATTACATCATGTAGCAAACATACGGTGTATTTTGGAAGTAGGACGGACGAAGATTCAATTGTTCTGGGATATGACGCTTTATATATTGGTGTATGGATATCAGTGTTTTAAGGAGCTTGCTACTTCCATCTTCAGGATAGTCTTTTTGGGCGGTAGTCTTCTTGGACTTTAGACTATCCTGATACCAGTCCGCACTGCAGCATCATCCAGAAGTCTGGAATCTTCGTCAGAACCACTATGAGAAGCTCAAATGCCACACACACACACACAGAGTTGACTTTTCTCCCTTGGTTATTAGACAACCTTCCTTTCTTAAGTGTCAAAAATATACGTCTTACATAATAATGTTTTTGTATACAGGTATGGCAGTACTTGTTTCAACATCATTGCAAACTTTTAATAAACTGCTCCTTAATTTTTCAGTATATTAGCTTATGTTACGTTCAGGTAAAATTTTTATCCATTTAGGGCCTCACAGGCCTTCTCTTGAAACGCTTTTCCTCTCCATACAGTAATTTCAATTGTGTCAAGAAGGTTGGGCAAAACGGTACTTCATCTGACTCATATTCGACGTGCTCGGTGCGAAATTCAACCTGCGACCGGCTATTGTAACAGAGATTTTTCATACGCTTTTGCAGATCCTTCAAGTAAGTCATTTGAAATACTTCACAATAATTACGTCCGATTTTTTTCCGCGTGTTTTCCGATTCAACTTGAAAGATAATTCTGACACATTTAAATTCACGTCACATAACCACAGAATCTGACACAGTGTCATGAACTAATAAACTAAACTAAATTACCTAATTCGGTCAAATAGTTTGGTTTGTGATATTCTGAATCACGAAACAGCATTTTCATATCATTTTGTAGTAAGAACCTGCTGCCTCCACTTTCTGGTTAGTAGTACGAGAGTGACAGTAATGTAATGAATATACACGTAATTCACTCATAATCCACACTAACCATCTTAGATTTATGTGGATTTGGGTTAATTTCTATCTATTTCTCCACTGACTTGTTAATTGGCAGCACTAATGCATTTATTACAAGCGAAATAGCCTAAGTTTTGCTTAGCCATTACGGTTTTCATACGAATACTTATACAGTGTATCGTGCACATCTTTCTTCTTTGCTTCGAAGATTTCTGTATCCCACTACGCACTCAAAGTCGGTCAGACGTGGGAGACACTGTGCTCTGTATTAATAGACTCGGTCGTGCCGCTTATGGCTAGGCCATCATAGTGTGCGAAATTCGATGCTCAGATTATTTTATTTTTTCTATGAAACTTGCCGTCACGTGACAATTTATAATCACCTGGGTGCTTAAAGAGTGCATAGTTTTTAAAGATTATCTGATACATTAAAATTAATAGGTACTTTTGGGCTACGTAGGTATAAGTTTTATACTGTCGCTTCCACTCTTCTTATTCGATAAAGGGGAAAATACGTATGCTGTGGGCGGAGAGCGAGAAAGAGGAAGACCAATGAAACTAAACTGTCTACACACCACCTACACGCTGGATTAAAACTCACATCACTGCATCAAGAAGCATCACTCCGCACAGACTAAACATTAAACATTATCCATTTTTAACCTATATTTATATTTTTTTTTACTGTTTCACCGTGTATTTTAATTCACTGAATTTTATACACCAACTAATACACTTCTATATATAATAAAATATTAGTCTAAAATATTCATATTAAAACACTTACAAACTATCCAACATGTTTCGATCATCATTCAGATCATATTCAGGGAGCTCATATTTTCCTTGTTAAAATCACTGATTTTAAAATTTGTTAAAAATGTAAAAAGTCAATGTGGTTATGCGGCAGCATAACATTTGGTGTGTGTGCGTGCACGCACACACACACATTAAATGTTGGCTTTTTACATTTCTAACAAATTTTAAAATCAGCGACTTTAATAAGGAACATACGAGCTCCGTGAAGATGATCTGAATGATGATCGAAACAGGTTGGAGCGTTTTTAAGTGTTTTAATACGAACATTTTAGACTAATATTTGATTGCATATGGAAGTGGATTAGTTGGTGTATAAAATTCAATATATTTATATTACTTGCCTAATTTTAGCTGAAATTATAGTTATTTTTTAATTGTTATGGAGTGACGACGCAATTAACAACATTGTACCTTTGTATTCTTGTAATAATTTGACCCTGAAGATGGCCGCAATAGCGACCGAAACATGTTGGTGAGAACATTGTAATAAAACACATCATAAAAATGAAGGGTATTTTGTTGGTTATTTGTATATTATGATAGGAAAATTTCCAAGAAAGTCTCCGTTTGAGTCGTTACAGATTAACAAGTGTGATCTTTGAAGTTGATGAATGATGTAACAACTGTGGCGGTATAGTTCTCAACATAAAACAACCAGAAACTTTCTTTCATGAGTTTATCTGCTGAAAATAGAAGGTGCCACCCAAAGAGAAATTTTGTATAAAGTGCAGCATGTAAAAGATATGACAGTGATATCATCGGAATTTTGTTTTCGTGCAAATGACAGTTCTTATCAAATGAAGCAAATTGTGTGTTAAGGTATACCCTGACGATAGGTGCAGCATGTTCATCGTACAAGATTACACGGTGTGGCAATGCAGAAAGTCACAGCCTAGAAGTTTTCTCCAGTCTAATTGTTTCAATGCAACGGTATTGAAACCAAACTCGGTGATGGCTATGGAATGACAGGTACCATAGCGGTCTAACGAAAATTTCCGCTAGAGAAACACAATTTATTCAGTCCAAACGAGGGCTAGACAGGTATTGCTACATGGGAAGGAAACCGTTGCGCGAGACATATCAGAGATTGACCTGCGTACGCAGAAATATTGTGAAGGAAAAAGAAAAATTTGTGTTTGTGACGTGTCGTTATCATGAAAGTAATAGACAGTGATGTCACATGATAAATTGGTAAAATAGCCAGTGCCTCTGCACGCCGCTCCTTGAAGGTGTGGATATCCTGACTGAGGTTTATCGTGTTTTTCTTCAGTTCTTCCAGTCAGATGCCGAGATAGTACCTCCGAGTAGGCTACAACAACTTCTTCGGAAATGCCGCCGCCCAGATTCATTCTTGAGTGATCAATCGTACCATTTGACGCTATACATTTATTGTCAGCTAATGTCAGCATTCAGGTCTTTGCTCCTCTGGGTTGTTATGCAGGGTATGTTGTTAGTTTTTTTACAGACGTTTCGAGGTAGTCCGTTGTGGACCTCTCTTCCAGTACAGTCCGTCCCCAACGGTCTCTGACCTTTGCCTGCCTGTTTTTTACTCCCTTATATTTAAATTTTTTTCAACCTCGTCCCTCCTTCTTTTACATGGTCTTCCTCTTCTCCTTGTTCCTTTCATTATAACGTTGTGTTTGTTTTGACATTCTTTTGTTTTTAATTCTTTTTTTTTATTCGGAAGGCTTTTATACTTCTTTCAGTATCTGCCCCCCATGATATGTCCTTTATCTCCTGTTTGTACTCATTCTCCAGCCTTCTCCTGCTCTTGTAGGTCAATATATTTTCCGTACAATCTTCCGTTCGTATATTCTGAGCGCGTTCGTTTCTTGCATTGTTCTTATCCAGGCTTTTGGTCCGTCAGTCATTATGGGTCATATTAGGTAATTATATAGTTTTAATTTAGTGCTGCGAGACAGGAATTGTGACCTGAAAAGTTTAATACGTTCTTTCTATGCGTGATTTGCTGTCATAATTTTGGAATGAATATCTGTCCATTTTTCGTTTTCACTGTTAACAGTTGATCCTAAATACGTGAAACTATCAACACATTTAAGTTTAAAATCACCTACTGTCAGATTCTGGTGATGTTGTCTTACTTGTTTGGAAAGGTAAAGTTTACCGTAACATAGGCCACGAAGATCCAGAATATGGGGATTAGATTCATAGCTCAACTGTTTCTTAAACGTCGGAACTAGATGGGGGTGGGTGGTCAACACAACGCCCCGGCCGCCTTACCTCCGGGAAAGACCCGGTGCCCATTGTATAGAAGGACGGGTGGGTTCCAGGGCGGGTCTGGACAGGCGCGGAAAATCTCGCGCCCACTGGGATTCGTTCTCTTGCTTGTGTAGAGAGCTAAATTTTTTTTTTCCTGTAAACTGCGAAAGTTCTGGCAATATAAAAGCCACACGTGGTATTAAGTTAACGTCCGTACGAACATGTAGATAATGTTACTTTCAATGTAACTTTTTAAGTTTTTTAATATTTATTATTTTTTTAAAGTATAACCAACAAGATGTAACGTTACACAATATTCTGTATTACTGTCAATGCTCTGCATGTTTCAAGCGGTTTCTCCGCCCATCATCAAGAGCTCAAAAACTGTACACACATCATCGGGTATATTTCGAGCATGCTTGCTGCTACCGCTAGCGTGGGTGAGTTTTCAACTCACCCACGCTAGAGGTAGCAGCAAGCAAGCTAGACATATACCCGATGCTGTGTGTACAGTTTTTGAGCTCCTGATGATGGACGGAGAAACCGCCTGAAACATGCAGAGCATTGACAGTAATACAGAACATTGTGTAACGTTGCATCTTGTTGGTTATACTTAAAAAATACTTTAACGATGCACGGTCCTATGAACTTCAAATCTTATTGCGTTTAATGTGTTGGTAGTCGCAATTAACCATTGCAGGTGAGTCAACTTCAAAGCCATTAATGTACAGTCATTTAAACTGAGAATGGTACAAAATACAATGCTCTCAACACATTAACATTAGGCCTATGACACTGCAGCGGCAGTCACAGAGCTTCAAAATTTGACCAAAACCGAGTACTTTTCTTAATTTCAAACTAAAGTTTTTTTTTTTTTAATGTGGGCGTGTAATTCGTACGTCATCAGTTTGAGAACTGATTAGCATATGTGCAAAGTAAGTTTTATTCTGGTTTACCTAGAGAATAGAATTTTCTTTTAGGTAGAGTGTTTTAGTCGCGAAAAGAGCCTATTACCCTCATCATATCCGTCTGTCCGCTTGTATCAGCGCGGATCCCATTGGACAGATGTCTGGCATTTGATATTGCGGGCTTTCAAGGAAGTCTGTTTAGAAGCTCCACATTTGGTTAATATCGGGCAATTTACATGAACACCTAAGCACGTTCTATTGTTGCCGGAGAGGTAAATTTGCCATAAAGCATTTTTTACAAAACTCAATGTTTTTATATAATTGACAGTAACACGTAGCTCAACAATACACACAGAACACATTGTTGCTTTCCATTTGCAAAAATGGTGACGCAAGCGCGCGGCAGTTTGACGTTATTCGGAAGTATATTGCCTGTCTTCTTAAGAAGATGCTTTCGTGTAATGAATAGGCTAAGGAATGGACGACCATTGAATAATGGTTCGATTTGGGTTTAGGAGTAAGATTTTTTTCTCTTCTTCAAGGCACTCTTCTCCGGCTCCCCTCTTCTAAATCCCCTGTTGAGGGTTTACCGGGGGCTCTTTCAATAGGGCTATAGCTGACGGAGTGTGGAGCTGACCACTCGACTCCATCTGATGCAGAGTTTCAGAATCCGTGACGCTTATCTCCAGTCCCTTATACGACTTCACGTCTTACTCAGATACGATTGTACTTTCACTTTTAATAAGGGGTCTCTCAACAGAAACAAAAATTTTCATTCATTTTGGCAACGCTTAAGTTCAACAAGAAGTCACTGACTCCACGCTACCTATCTCGCTCTTCTATAGCCAGAAGCTTTGGTTACTAAAACTTGTCACCCCTACAGCTTGCTGGCCGTTAACTCTGTCGGAAGGCTGTGTATTTTAAGCACAAATAGCATATGTTAGTTTTTACGATCTCGCCAAAACCTCAGTGATGGCGTAGGGCGTATGTTTCCTCCTTAGAGCAGCGAAGCTGTTACATCTGAATTCACGTTCGTTCTTTAGCCAGCGTGAATATAAGTGTAATTAACAGTGTGATCTTTAACTATATATTAATTACCAACTTGATGCACTGATTATTATTTATTCACAAAATATTATATTCCTCTACATGTTTCGAGCCTTAAGTGCTCATCTTCAGGAGGATACAATTGTATACATGCAGCATATGGAACTGTCACTCTCTACGAGAGTTCGTGGTCGCCTGTCGGTACGCAGCTGTGTACCGACAGGCGACCACGAAATCTCGTAGAGAATGACAGTACCATATGCTGCATGTATACAATTGGATCCTCCTGAAGATGAGCACTTTAGGCTCGAAACATGTAGAGGGATATAATATTTTATGAATAAATAATAATCAGTGCATCAAGTTGATAATTACGAGTAATATATAGTCAATTCATGATGCACGGTCAGAAAAACATCAAGTTACTGTGACCTTTATTTGCTGTTACTATGTGTTTTTTTTTACCCTTCCAAAATATTGAACTGTGAAAACTTAATCAATAAAGCGATTAATTTTATCCGTATGGCTATAAAGCAGTGCACCAAGAAAAGTAAAACGTGCCCTTTTTTCTGGCGTCAAAACACGATTATATCCATTCTAAATGCAATATGACATATATTTATCTTATTTATAAGAGATTTTGAGGAATAGGGTCCTATCATGCGTTAGGTACTAAATACCGATATTACCTAAACCGACCTGAATACCTTCCTTGTGCTTATTTATACGTACAAAGCGTTGTCCTTTTCCACTGTCAACAGACTTGCGTCAATTCTGTGGGCAGTGAAAACCACCTACTGACAGTAAGGAACACTGCCAATATATGTGCCGTGCGTAGGTGTGCAATATGTGCGTGAAGTGAGCTTAAAACAAACTGGAGAAATGAACTAACCGTCAATTTGAGGGTGCAAAAAATTGTAAAGGCCTTAATGCAAATCAGAAAAGATTCATATTTTGCAATTTATATGAATAGTTTCAGAGTATTTTCCTTACTGAAAGAAAATGAGATGTTTATGACATCCAGGATTTTGTCTACGCATCTGTACGTTCCTCTTTCAATTTTTGGAAGCGAGTGACTGATTTTCATAAAACATCTTATGAACTTCATACTATTACAGTCTATCCCAATGACGTAGTTTTTAATACTTTCTTATAGTCAGTAAAACAGGAAGTCCCTGACTGACATGGGTTTGAGGTAACACAGGTCACCAAATGCCAATATTTTTAGGCGCTTTAGCATATTCGCGAAAAGTGTCTATAGGTTTCGTCATTCGTGTCCGTCCCTCCGTTCGTCCCCATGCAACAGCGCTGCTTCCACTGGAGGGAGTTTTGTGAAATTTGATATTGGGCACTTTAATGAACATCTCTTAAGGAACTCCAAATTCGGTTAAAATCAGACAAGAATTTGGGACACTTTACATGCAGACATAAGTACGTTACGTTTTTTCCGGCTGTACTAAATCGCCATAAATGTGCTGTCGTTGAGTGAAATGGTATCAGCTGTTAGGATAGCCGAGGAGGTATTAAACTTATGCGAATGCGCCACTATATTACGTTATACGTCCATTTCCCATCTTGTTTATAATTATTATTTTAAAAAGTTAAGCACTACGACATCTGCCGTTATTTAGTTTCGGATATGAAGGCTGTATTACTGTATTTTAATGTTTTTTACTATAAGGTGGTGTATTATGTTGTGATTAATTTCTACGTACATGCATTCATGTTATATTTTGTGTCTATGTTGAACCTGCTTTCCATGCACTATTCATAAATCCGCGTTTTTTTTAGCTGTCCATTGAAGAGAATGTGTATGTGAAAAATACATCGCGTTTAAGCATTGTTAGACTTGATAAGGTTTTCAGCCTACA
>JGI20166J26741_11742252_pt1 | contig 10565 bp, 9 predicted proteins | sample TergutCu122P5_FD_26741 | JGI IMG/M metagenome (IMG submission 26741) | reverse complement strand
CTGGTCATGACAAACCTCAGACGAAGACCCAGATAACGATACGCTGAGCCAGCAGCAACACTACGAACCAGACCATCAAGGACAGGTCGAGAGATGCGGCACCGAGTCGTATCGGACGGATGAATCGTTGCATCCAGTGCATGGGCGGATCGGTCACGGCACTGATCGCTTTGAAGACGCCGGCGACCACACCGCGGGGTTGGTATGTGGGGAAGATCAGAGGTACCCAACTGATGATCGCCCGTGCCACCAACACCCACATGGCGACGCTAAGAACCCAGCTCAGCACGACGCCGACCAACGTCATCGCAGCTCCATGAGTAACGCGTCCAACGACGCCTGATCGACGCTGGTGCCGGTCGGTGTCAGCAGGAACACTCCCTTGGCGATGCGGTTGATCGTCCCGTCCAGCGCGTAGATCATGCCGGAGAAGAAGTCGACGCAGCGCTTCGCCTCGTCAATCGGCATGGAACGCAGGTCCATCACGGTTGGCAAACCGGCCTGGTAACGGTCGGCTATCGGGCGCACGGCATGGTAGCCGACAGGCGTCACCAACAGGCTCGGACTCAACAACACAGTCTGGCTGTTGTCGCCGGAGAACTTAGGGCCGGCTGGAGGCGCCTGGACGGGCGAACTGGGCGGTCCGGATGGCCCGGCCGGTTCGGCCGGGTCGGCTGCTCTGGTGGCCTTGAAGCCCTCGTCCGGCTTGCCGACCTCGTCCTCAATCTCGTCGTCGACGAGGCCAAGCCAGCTGATCGCCCGCTTGAACACCGGAGGCATCGTGAACCTTCCTCGTGGCAGAACCGACAGTCGACGTGTGCGTATGCGCCGACGAGGGGTACAGGTTAGCACTCCTCACAGAGCAGGCTACCCGCACCTGCAACGATTGGCGGCGCGACGCGCGGCGAAAAAGCTCAGCGCATGAAATCGACGACGTCGAGATCACCGAGATCATCGACGGGCGGCGGCGCCGGCACAGGGCGCACCGGAGGCTGGCCGTCCTGGGTGGCCCGGACGGGCGGCCGGTAGTTCACGGGTGGCTGGCGCATCGACGGACGGTTCGATGGCGGCTGGCCGCCGTCGAAGCCCGCTGCGATGACCGTGACGCGCACCTCGTCGCCCAATGAGTCGTCGATCAGCGCGCCGAAGATGATGTTGGCGTCCTCGTGGGCGGCCGACTCGATCAGGTTGGCTGCCTCGGAAACCTCGAACAGACCGAGATCCGAACCACCGGCGATCGACCACAGCACCCCGCGGGCGCCGTCGATCGACGCCTCGAGCAGCGGCGAACTGATAGCCTGCTCGGCGGCCACCCGGGCCCGGTCCTCACCTCTGGCGACGCCGATGCCCATGAGGGCCGAGCCGGCATTGCTCATGACGGACTTGACGTCGGCGAAGTCCAGGTTGATCAACCCGGGCGTCGTGATCAGGTCGGTGATGCCGGCGACGCCCTGCATCAACACCTGGTCAGCCTGCTTGAAGGCGTCCAGGATGCTGACTTGGCGATCCGTCATCGTCAGCAGCTTGTCGTTCGGGACGACGATCAGAGTGTCGACCTCGTCCTTCAGCCGCTCGATGCCGTTGTCGGCCTGGAATGCGCGCTTCCTGCCCTCGAAGCCGAACGGCCGCGTGACGACGCCGATGGTCAGCGCACCCAGGGATCGGGCGATCTTCGCCACGACGGGCGCCCCACCGGTGCCCGTGCCGCCACCCTCGCCGGCGGTGACGAACACCATGTCGGAACCTTTGATCGTCGCCTCGATCTCCTCGGCGGCCTCCTCAGCGGCCTGCTGGCCGACGACGGGATCGGCGCCGGCCCCCAATCCGCCGGTCAGTAGCCGGCCGATGTCGAGCTTGACATCGGCGTCGGACATCAGCAGCGCCTGGGCGTCGGTGTTTATCGCGACGAACTCGACGCCCTTGAGCCCCGAGACGATCATCCGGTTGACGGCGTTTACGCCACCACCACCCACGCCGACGACCTTGATGGTGGCCAGGTAGTTCTGTGAGGCAGCGGTCATATCGCAAAGCCTTCCGGGTATGCCAATTCGGGCGACTCTATGTCGTCATATGGAAGGTTAGGTGAAGCGGCAAATGGTGTCCAACACTGCGACACAAGAATGTCACAAGTCTCATCCCCTAGTCGAGGTGCCATTATCTCACCGCCGGATTGGACGGGGCGGACACGTCGTATACCTGGCCGGGCACGGTCAACAGCGGCACGATCACCTGCGCTTTCAAATCGGACTGCTCGGCGCTGCCCCACATGATCTGCCTGCCGTCGCTGAGTTGCAGCGTGATCGAATCCGCCGTCGGAGCGATGATCGACGCGACGAACGGTGAGAGGCTGTCGGGCAGCGCCGCCACGACGGTGGCGATTTCGCTCAGCATCTTCGGACCCTCGATGCCGACAGTTGCCGTCGGCACCGGTTGGGCGTCCGGGCTGATGTGGAAGACCGTGCCGTCGGCGCTGACCCACCCAAATCCACCGGCGTCGACCACCTGGAAGACGATGGTGCGTTCGGTGACGTGGATCACCAACGTGCCTGGCCAACGCCTCGACACCTCCACCTTCTCGACCTCCGGCAACGCGGAAGTGACGCGCTGCGCCACCGCGGATTGGCTGACGCGGATCAGCGGGGTGCCTTCCGGCACTGCGGCGGCCGCGATCACAGCGTCCGCGCTGATCAGTGAAACCCCTTCGACGGCCACCTGCCGGACGGCCAGCACGGGCGAGAGGAAAACGATCCAAGACAGTGCAAGCGCGATCGCCGCGACGAGGCCGATCACCACGCCGTGGCGCAGACGCCGCCGGCGCGCCTGGTGGCGGCGCACCTGGAAGACGGCTTTGTCAGGGTAAAGCGTGCTGTCAGCCATCCGCCTCACCCCCTGCTGACGGATTGCCCAACCGGGCCAGCAGCGCCGGGCCGACGGTGGTGACGTCGCCCGCCCCGACCGTCATGATCAGATCCCCCGGCGCGAGGTCGCCGATTACGGTCGACAAAGCGTCGACCGCGTCCGCCAGCGTCGGCGTGCACAGCGTGCTGGCGCCGTGGGCATCCGCCTTTGCCACCACTAGGCGCCCGTCGACGCCCGGGATCGGATCTTCGCGGGCGGGGTAGACGTCGCAGACGACCGCCAGGTCGGCCATCGCCAGAGCCGCACCGAAATCGTCCGAGAAATCGCGTGTGCGTGTGAATAGGTGGGGCTGGAAGCAGACGACCAGGCGGTGGTCCGGTCCGATGACAGCCCGGGCGGACGAGATGGCGGTCATGATCTCCGTCGGGTGGTGGGCGTAGTCGTCCACGATCGTCACGCCGTCAATGCGTCCAATCACCTCGAAGCGCCGGGAAAGGCCGCGGAAGTCGCTCAGCGCTGTAAGCGCGTCGTCCAGGTCGATGCCGACGCCCATCTGCTGCAAGGCCACGGCGGCGGTGATCGAGGCCGCCGCGTTGCGCAGATTGTGCATGCCGGGCACGCGCAGGCGAAGCGCCGCCTCGCCACCAGCCCAGGTCAAGGTGGCCAGGCTGGTCATGCCCTGCGTGCTCATGCCTGTCAAACGGACGTCGGCATTCTCGGCCTCGCCGAACGTCAGGCAAAGGCCTGGCGACAGTTGCTCGGCTAGGGCTTTCGTGCCGGGGTCGTCCGCGCTCAGAACGACGCGCTTGACCGACGGCCCGCCGGAGAACCGCCGGAAACCGTCGGCGTAGGCCTCAGCTGTGCCCCAGCGGTCGAGGTGATCAACCTCGATGTTGGTCAGCACCACGACGGACGGCTCGTACTGCAGGTAGCTGCCGTCCGACTCATCCGCCTCGACGACGAACACGCCGCCGGGCGCGCCCTCGCGATACGGCAAGCCGGTGTCCGACGGCGTCGCGCCGATGACAAAAGACGGATCGATCCCCTGCAGAGCCTGGGCGATCATCGCCGATGTCGTCGACTTGCCATGCGTGCCGGAAACGGCCACACCGATGTGCCCGGCCATCAAGGCCGCCAGCGCAGCACTGCGATGCCAGACGCGGAGCCCGAGCCTGTGGGCCGCCACGAGCTCAGCGTTGGACTGACGGATCGCCGAAGACACGACCACCGTGTCGACGCCTTGCAGATGTGCCGGATCGTGCCCGATCGAGACGGCGACGCCATCCGCTCTGAGCGCGTCCGCGACGGCGGAGTCGGACTGGTCGCAGCCATCGACTGCGATGCCCCGGCTGTGCCATAAATGCGCGATGGGGCTCATGCCCGCGCCGTCGACCGCCATGAAATGAGCCCGCTTCACTTCCGACAGGTCGGGCTGCGCGATCGGCTCGATGAGATTCATGCCGCATCCCCCGTGCTCGCCCCGGCGAGCCGGAGCGCGATGTCGGCGACGCGCTCGGACGCCCCCGGCAGCATCAGCGTCCGGGCGGCCTCGCCCATGGATTGCAGTCGGGCATTGTCCGCCAGCAGAGGCAAAGCCACCTCCAGCAATCGGGCGGGCGTCAAGTCGCCGTTATCGATCTGAAGGCCCGCCCCGGCCTCGACCAGCGGGGCCGTATTCAGTCGTTGCTCGCCGTTTCCGTACGGAAACGGCACGAACAGGCAAGGCAGGCCGACCATGGCCGTCTCAGCCACCGTGGCGGCCCCGGCTCGCGCCAGCATCAGATCGGCCGCCGCATACACCTCGGCCATGTCGTCCACGTAGCTGAGCGGCACGTAGCGGGCGGCGCCGGCCTTGATGACGGCGGCGTCGTCCGGAAAGTTCTGGCGTCCCCATACGTGGACGACGCTGACGCCGGAAGCGAGCAGCTGGTCGCGCGCGCCCCGCGTGGCGTCGTTCAGCGTCTTGGCGCCCAGCGATCCCCCGCTGACCAGCAGCACCGGCCCAGTTTCTGGCAGTCCCAACGCTTTCCGCGACGACACCCGGCGCGATTCCCGGCCGTGCTCGGCCAGCGCCGCGAGCGCGCCACGCACCGGCAGACCGACGCATTCCGCGCCGGGCAGCGGCGTGCCCGGAAAGGTCGTGAGGCAGGCCGCCGCGCGCCGCGCCATCAGGCGGTTGGCCAAACCGGGCAGCGCATTCTGCTCGTGCATGACGATGGGCACCCGACGACGGCGAGCCGCCAGATAGACGGGCATCGACACGTATCCGCCGAAGCCGACAACGACGCCCGGCTTGACGTCATCGATGATTCGTGTCGCTTGGCGGACGGCACGCAACACCCTCCAAGGCAACTTGACCAGATCGAGGGTGAGGCTGCGGGGCAACCACGTGGCGTCGATCAGGCGCAAATCGAGGCCCGCGGCGGGAACGAGACTCGCCTCGAGCCCGCCTGATGTGCCGACACATGTGATGGCACACCGCCCGTTCAACGCCTCGGCAACCGCCAACAACGGCGAGACGTGCCCGGCGGTGCCGCCGCCGGCCAGGATCACACTCGTCACGTCTGCCTCACTTAACCCGGCGAGCCACCACTACCCCGGCCATGCGATGCGGATGACCCTCCGCACGACGCTCCGCCAGGGCCCGGCGGGCGGACGGCTCGTGACGGGCGGCGGCAAGCATCACCCCGACTGCGATCATGGCCGCCATCAGCGCCGAACCACCGAACGACACCAGCGGGAACGGCACGCCCATCACCGGTAGCATGCCGAATGCCACCAACGTGTTGATGCTGGCCTGGATGAAGAACCATCCCACCACGCCACTGACGGCCATTCGCCAGAACAGCGAATCGCTGCGCCGCGCGATGCGCAGCCCGGTGACCAGCAGCGTGACCAGCAACGCGAGCACGACGAGAATGCCGAACAGGCCGAGTTCCTCGCCCAGCACCGCCAGGATGTAGTCGGTGTGGGCGCCGTTGTACAGGCCACCCCATTTCTGGCGCGAAGCCCCCGGCCCCACGCCCCACCAACCACCGGTGGCGAGGGCGTAGATGGCATTCTGCGGCTGATCGGAACTCATTGAATTCGACAGGTGGAGGAACGGGAACATGGTGGCGAGGAAATCGACCACCTTGGCACGACGCACCGCGCTGAACACGACGCCCAGGGTCATGCCGATTCCACCACCGGCGATCATCACGCCGAGCAAGCGGCTCGGAGCGCCCACGAACCACAGCTGCGCGATGATGATCGCGCCGATGATCACGGCTGTTCCCATGTCCCTCTCGGCTACGACGAGGCCGAGGATCAGGGCGGACACCGGCAGGTAGGGCAAGAGCAATGTGCCAGCCTTTTCGAGCCGGTTGGCCCTGGCCGGTTGGGCGAACAACGCCGCCGACCACAGCACCAGGGCCACTTTGGCGAATTCGGACGGCTCGAACTGCGGAAGCGGACCCAGCTTCAGCCACGCCTGGTTGCCGCCGACGTCGACGCCGGGGCCGCCGGGGATTATGACCAGGGTCAGCAGCACGATGGCCAGCGTCACAGCCGCCCACGCCAGCGCGGTCAGCAAACGCCGCGACATGCGCGAAAGCACGAAGACCACCGGGATGCCGATCGCCGCGATGCGCAACTGCGAGAAGCCGTATGTGTACGGGTTGCCCGTGGCGACCATGGACAGCACGGACGAAGCCGACACGACCATGTACAGGCCGAGGGCGATGAGGGCTGTCGCCGAGGCCAGAACCAGGTAGAAGTCGGCCATCGGGCGGGCCAGCGCCACCCTTATCGTGCCGGACAGCTCTGTGACCAGATTACGGGTCACCGGACGGGGCCCGATTTCACGAACGCTCATGTGCACCACCATCCTTCGTCAACCTTGATTTCACAGCGGCGGCGAAGTCGTCACCGCGCACGTCATAACCGGTCCAGATGTCGCGGCTGGCCGCCCCGGGGGCCAGCAGCACGGTGTCGCCTGGCCGCGCCAACCCGGCCGCCGCGTCCACCGCCTCGGCCATGACGGCCCGCGTGGCGCCGTCGATTACGACGACGGGCACGTCCGGCGCCTGGCGGGCCAACGCCGCCGCGATCTCCGCCCGGTCCACACCGATCAACACCGCGGCGCGCAGCCGGCCTTTGTGCTTCTGCACCAACTCGTCGAAGTGAGTGCGCTTCGTCTGCCCGCCGGCCACCCAGACGACCGAAGGGAAAGCCGTCAGCGAGGCGTCGGCGGCGTGTGGATTGGTTGCCTTCGAATCGTCCACCCAGGTCACGCCGTCGATGTCGGCGATCTGCTCGATTCTGTGGCTGGACGGTCCGAGCGATCGCAACCCGTCGGCCACTGCGGAAGCCTTGACCCCATAGCTGCGGGCGAGTGCGGCTGCCGCCAAGGCGTCGCTCAGGGTGTGCGGAGCGAGAGGGTTCACGTCGGTTACGTCGGCCAGCGGCAGGGCCGAGTCCGCCCGCCGGTCGATGAATGCGCGATCGACGATCAGGCCGTCGACCACACCGACCATGCCGACCGACGGCACGCCACTGGTGAAGCCGATCGCCCGGGCGCCCTCGGTGACGTCTGCCTGCTCGACAAGAGTCTTGGTGACCGTCTCGGCCACGTTGTAGACGCAGGCGCATTCGACGCCGGCATAGATGCGCCCCTTGTCGGCCGTATAGGCGGCCATCGGATCGGCAGCGTAGGCATACCATTCGAGGTGATCCTCGTGGACGTTCAGCACAGCCGCCGAGTACAGCGCGACGGAACGCACCCAGTGCAACTCGAAGCTCGACAGCTCGACGGCCAGCACATCGTAACCGGCAGGGTCTCGCAGCGCCTCGATGATTGGTCGCCCGATGTTGCCGACGGCTGCGCTGCGCCGGCCGTCCGCCCGGAGTATGGCGTCCAGCATCGACGTCGTGGTCGTCTTGCCATTCGTGCCGGTGACGCCGATCCAGGGAATCACCCGATCGGGGTGCATCAGGCGCCAGGCCAGCTCTACGTCACCCCAGATCGGCACACCGGCCGCTTCGGCAGCCAAGAACAGTGGTGCGTCAGGATGCCAGCCCGGCGACGCGATCACCAGGTCGGCTTCGCGGAGCGACGGCAAGGCATCGTCGCCCAGTTGGACGTCGGCCCCCAGCACTTCCAGCACCCGGGCGCGGTCGGTGACGGCGTCGGATGTCGACCGGTCGACGACCGTGACCTTGGCGCCCAGTTCGAGCAACGCGTCGGCGGCGGCGAAACCGGCATCGCCCAGCCCGGCCACAACGACACGCGCCTGATCCCAACGACTCAGGCGATCCGCGTTCTCCAACCAATTGATCACAGCGACATCACCCACTGGGCGTAGAAGATACCGATGCCGAAGCAGATGGCGATGCCGCAGATGATCCAGAACCTGACGACCACGGTCTGCTCGTCCCAGCCGAGCAACTCGAAGTGGTGGTGCAGCGGCGCCATCTTGAACACCCGCTTGCCCTTGGTGGCCTTGAACCAGCCGACCTGGATGGCGACGCTAGCCGTCTCGATGACGAAAAGCGCCCCCAGCAGGACGAGCAGCAACTCGGTGCGCGTGGTGATCGCGAGACCGCCCATCGCCGCCCCGAGCGCCAGCGAACCAGTGTCACCGAGGTAGATTTTCGCAGGTTTCGCATTCCACCACAGGAAGCCGAAGCAGGCTGCAGCCAAGGTTATCGAGACCAGCGCCAGATCGTAGGGGTCGCGCACGTCGTAGCAGAGCGGTCCGCTCGTCGAGGTCCGCTCGCACCACTGGCTGCGCTGCCAGAAGTTGATCAGGCCATAGGCTGCGAAAACCATGGCGGCCGAGCCCGTGGCCAGCCCGTCCAGACCGTCCGTCAGGTTGACGGCGTTGGAGAAGCTGGTGATCAGGAACGTCATCCAGATGACCGCTACCACCAGCGGCAGCCGCAAGGCATTGATGTCGCGGGTGAACGACACCGCCATCGATGCCGGCGTCACGTCCCGGCCGTCCGGGAACTGCAACGCCAAGAAGCCGAAAGCAGCGCCTATGACGACCTGCCCGATCAATTTGGCGTGGGCCGACAGGCCGAGCGACCGCTGATTGCGGATCTTGGACCAGTCGTCTATGAAGCCGATCGCACCGACCGCCACGAGCAGGCCGAGTAGGAGCAGCGAACTGGCGGTCGGCGGCTGAAAGGTGATCAGATGCGCCGCGAGATACGCCAGCAGCACCGAGATGATGATGATCACGCCCCCCATCGTCGGTGTGCCCATCTTCTTCAGATGCGTGCTCGGGCCGTCGTTCCGGACGTATTGGCCGTAGTGGCGTCTTGTAAGGAAGCCGATGAAGAAATGCGTGCCAAGCAGCGTCAGGAAAATCGCGAACAACGCGGCCCACAGGATCGCTCTCATCGCGCCACCTCCCGCTGCTCCATCTGTTCCACGATCGTTTCCATGCCAACTCCACGCGAGCCCTTGACAAGCACGATGCCGCCAGGCCTTTCCGCCAGCCAATCTGCCACATCGGCACGTGCCATGGCATGAGCCTCGCCCCCGGCGAGTCGCGCGCCGGCGACGACGTCTTCAGCGTGATCGCCCACGGCCAGGACGATTGCCCCGATCTCGGCGGCGCGGCGCCCGATGGCCTCATGGGACGACTGTGTCGCCTCGCCCAGTTCCAGCATGTCGCCGAGCACCGCCGTCATCGGCGTGCCCGGGCGGGCCGCGCCGAGACGAGCAAACGACGCCAGCGCGGCAGCCACCGAATCCGGATTGGCGTTGTAGGCGTCGTTCAACACCAGCGTGCCGTCGGCGAGCCGATGCGGCTCCATCCGCCAGTGAGACCGGGCGACCGCTGAATTCAAACCGGCGGCCACTCTGGCCGGCGCCACACCGGCGCACAGCCCCAGCGTCGCAGCCGCGCACGCATTGGCCACCTGATGGACGCCCAACGTGGTCAGCGTGACGGGTTCGTCGAACACGCCGGCTTCGGTTCGTCCGACCAGGCGGAAGGTCGCCCGGTCCAGGTCGTCCAGGCTGACGTCACTGGCGCCGACCCAGATACGTGCGTCCGGTACGTCCCGGTCCGAAGCCGAGAACCAGGCCAGCTTGGCGGAGGTGCGCGAAGCCATGGCGGCAACAAGTGGGTCGTCCGCGTTCAGCACGGCCCAGCCGTTGGACGGCAGCGCCTCGACGATCTCGCCCTTGGCCTGCGCGATCGCCGCTTGCGAACCGAACTCGCCGATATGGGCGTGCCCAACGTTCAGGACGCCAGCGATGACGGGATTGGTGATGGCGCAAAGCCACTGGATGTGCCCAGTACCGGTGGCCCCCATCTCGGCGACGAGATAGCGCGTGGCGTCGTCGATGCCGGTGACCGTGATGGGTAATCCGAGTTCGCTGTTGTACGAACCGCGCGGCGCCACCGTCGGCCCCTCGGGTTCCAGTATCTGCGCCAGCATGTCCTTGGTGCCGGTCTTGCCGGACGAACCGGTCAAGGCCAGGCTGATCATGCCGCGGTCGATGGCCGATGTCGCTATCCGGCGGGCCAGTTCGCCCAGCGCCTCGGTGGTGTCGGGCACCACGATCTGCGGCAATTGCGCGTCGACGACGCGGCTCACCAGAGCGGCCGCGGCACCGCCGGCACCGGCGGCGACGACGAAATCATGGCCGTCGACCCTGGCCCCCGGGGTGGCGACGAACAGTGATCCGGGTGTGACCACGCGCGAGT
>JGI20166J26741_11742140_pt1 | contig 10565 bp, 6 predicted proteins | sample TergutCu122P5_FD_26741 | JGI IMG/M metagenome (IMG submission 26741) | reverse complement strand
TTCTTGCTTATGCGATCGAGGACTCCACCGATATCTTCAGAATTTCGGGGGGGGGGGGGTTTGAACACCCCAAACCCCCCCTCTCGGTACGCCACTGGTGGTCAGGTTCACGCTCCGGCTGCTTTACAACTGTTGTAAGCGGGTGCAGCTGCCACTCGAAAAGGGGGACTCAGAGTCTCTCTGGACGCTACTTGGAAGACACAAACATTGTCCCTCGCAGCACTCGAAACCCGGTCCTCCAGTTCGGTCCGTGCACCAACTGAGCTACGCCGGCGTTGTTACAGGACAGAATATGCTATATGGTTTATTTATTTTCAAAACCAATAGTGATCATAAGTTGACTAGAACAAGTAAGACTTCTGATCGAAGTCCTACCCTGTCACTATATTTTCTTACACAGTCTGTTGCATGTAACCTACATATCAAGTCAAAATTTCAGCACAGACCGAATCTGCCTTTTGTAGTACTTTAAAGCATTCTCTTTACTCTGCCCCAAAACTGTAGCTTCTGCTTTGGGCAGCTGCTGCCTCTGCGTGACTGTATCATTCAGAGGCGACTGTAGTGCCACTGAGATGGCGACGACCCTCGAGTCGTGCCACACTCTGACCAACCAACCAACCAAACAAAGAGCTAACTGAGGGCGTCCCTCGGTCTGTTTAGCCATTCCTGCGTTAACCGCATTGCTGGGCCTAGTAAAAGACACCGTGAACTATAACAGGGATTGCGCTGACGCTAACGATTTCCCGTCGCGGTTGAAGACCCCGACGTGGGCAAACTGAGGACCATTGCTCAAGAAGCAACAGACCATATGAGGTGGCATGACTTTGGCTGCAAGGCTTTCTGGGATTCGAACCCAGAATTGTCATGTTTAAAGTTAAATTTAGACTAAATCGCGGTGAAATTTAGACACTCAAGTACAGCCGCCCGGGAACAGTGCGGGCCGTGCCCCTTCTTTGCGTATTATAACCTGGCATTTGCCTTACAACTGAGGGAAAAAACAAGGAAAAAAACTGCCAGGGTAGGCCACACTGTGCCTGCCACTGGACTGCCAATAGCCAACGTCAATCAGCCCAAAGGGCTTGTCGTTACTGAAGGTTATCACTGTGATCATTTCTGTGAACAAAGTGGCTACAAAGGAGGCTGGAAGGTACAGCATAAGAGCTTGAAGGAAGCTTGGAGCAATAAGACTCCTTTGTTTGGCATCCGAATGGTAAGAAAATCGTACTGTGATACACATACGTACTGACATGTTGTGTGCCCCGCTGTGTGAGCTGACGTCTCGCAAGTGTAACGTTCACACACACACACACACACACACACACACTCACACTCACACACACACACATACACACACATATACACACACACATACACACACTCACACACACACACACTCTCACACACATACACACAATACACACACTCACACACACATACACACACATAAACACACTCACACACACACTCTCACACACACACATACACACACTCACACATACACACACTCACACATACACACACTCACACATACACACACTCACACACACACACACACTCACACACATTCACACACACACACACTCACACACATACACATACACTCACACACATACACACACATAAACACACTCTCACACACATAACACACACACTCACACACATACACACATACGCAACACTCACACACACACACACACACACATACGCACATACGCACACTCACACACACACACTCACACACACATATATACACACACACTCACACACACACATACACACTCACACACACACTCACACACACCTACACACACACTCACACACATACACACTCACACATACACGCACACATATACACACATACACACTCACACACACATATACACACATACTCACACACACACACACATATACACATGGGATTGGCGAGCTGGGGAGGGGACGCGAGTGCACCAGGCGACTAAGTCTAAGGGGCGGCAAAATGATTATTTTTAATGAAATCTGTGATTTTCTGCTTTCAACAAATTTTAAATTAATGAGACAAATCAAGAAAAACTTAGCAAACGACTTTGAGTCCTTAAACTTTATCATTTCTATTAAGGGCTGACATTGCGATTACTCGCCCTGCCATCAAGAAACCTAGATACGCCACTGTACACACAGATAATTATGTGTGTTAATTACTCGCCGTGGGCGTTAAAAAACGTACCTACGCCACTACACACACAGATGCATAATTGTTTTAATTACCTTTGTGTGTTTCGCAGTCATATTGTGATGTGGTAGATATAACAGCACTTCCAATTGTGTACATTTTGAGAAAGTAACTTTGCCCCACCGTACTTCCGTTTTAAAAGCAGTTATAACAGTTTTGATGATGCAACAGCACCAAATAAATTAATTATGACAATAAATTCGTAACTATAGGGGTAGATAAACAAAAGGCGTGGCCTAAATGTCAGTTAACCGTTTCGTGCAATACACACTGCAGTACGCTGTGTTGTTCCTTGTCACTGTATGAGCGTACAGACTTTTTTTATATTATTCCGTGCAATGACAACTGATATTTTTTTAAGAACCAACTAAATGCACAGATATAATTATTAATATTAATTATGTTAAAATGATAGAATCCAACATGTTGCGATTCCTACGGGGTCGTCATCAGTTAGCACCTGCATCAAGCAACTGTATATAAAACAAGATCTAAACTGTTGTAGGCTGCTGTATCTTGATATCTTTTACGCTAAGCAGCAGAAGTGAGATCTGAACTGTACCTTCTAAGACTGATGTAGACGTACAGCGATATGGAACTCACTGTCTCGGAGGTTTCCTGTGTACATGTGCTAGCCATTGACATATACACAAGCAACCTCCAAGCCACTGAATCTGTATCTCTACTTCAACTTTACCTTACAAAGATCATATCTGTTTTGTCACAACAAACACAGCACTTTGAATACCATGCATATATATACACACCATGTTTCGGGCGTTTGTTTCGGTCATCATCAGGTAGAAATTACAATGACATAAAGGGAAACATATACAGAGGCGGATGTTTTAGCCAGTTAGGCTTTTCACATCAATAAGTACAAGAACAATAAGGAAAAGTTACTGGAGCGCAATTCTAAAATCTGTTTTAACAAACAGTGCTTAAAAGTCTCCACCCCAGTGTTCTTTCTCTTTTATGTAACTGTTATTTCTGACTGATGATGGCCGAAACATATTGCTGTGGATGTATGCATAGTATTCAAAGCGTGTTCTCTGTTAATGAAAGCAGATATCGATTAATAGACACAACGGTATGACGATACAAAACAAAAAAAGTGCAAAACTTGTTCGAAATGAGACTCTGAGTGTTTAGTGCACCAATCACAAGACTCTGTCAGCCTTTCACATATATATTGACAAACCTCTGTACAAACATTTGAGCTATTACGACAGAATGCTTTCGGTTAACTGATTTTTTAGCCATTCTGCATTAATGCACACAGCAATCCGTATTAACGGTCAAACACGCTCGCCAAACTTCCGCTGATGACGTAATAAACCAAGCGCCCGCTAGTGGCACGCATATTCTCTGACCTAGCAGACACGGGTAAACCTTCGACACTGCTTTTGGGTGGTGTCATTACGAGGAAACACGTTAGGTGGCATCTCTCGTATATCATCGACATGCGATCCTAGTAGCTTTTATCATAATTTCATAATGGAATCTAAAAAAAAAGTGGCATATCCGTAAGATTTGTACACAAGTGGTGGGCCGTTCGAACCTTGACGAGGAAACCAGGTGTTGTGAGTGACAAACTGCGTGGTGCTCTTCAGTCACTCGAAATAATTAATACCTTTATTAAATCAGGATGGTTTCCTTCCAGATCCTTTACAACTCATCATTCACCCGTCATACTGTCATTAATACTTTAGGATATTGGCAGCATCATAAAATGAAACACAACTTGGTAATGCAAGAAAACCAACCTCTTCTGAATCTGCTGCTGCTATTATTGCTGCTACTACTACTACTACTACTACTACTAAAGGTAAATCTCACCCTACGACATGCCATGAAGACACAGAGAGGCTACATGTATAGCTCTACCCTTTCTTTAACCTCAGCTTTAGATGGGTGTGGGTGGTCAACGCTACGCGCCAGTCGCCTTAACCCCGGGAAGGAAATTAAGTACGCATTTTATAGGAGATTGGGTGGCCTCGGGGCCTGTCTGAACGGGAACGGAAATTCTCGCTTCCACCGGAATTCGAACCCCGACCTGTCGAGTGTGTAACGAGTCGCTATACCTACTACGCTATCCCGGTCCCGTATTAGTATTGTTACTATTATTACTACTACTACCACTAGTAATACTACTGCTGCAGAACCCCTGACTGCTCAGTGACAATACGCCCTGTCACTCGGGTTAAAGTAATGGGATTTGACGGAAGCCGTTAGCACGATGCTTCCTATTCTTGTAGCAGTTTCAAACTCCTGTGTAAGAGGCCAGTGGACCTGCAAAGTAATCTGAACAGAATATTGATCAGGGACCCAACATGCTGGTCACGGACATCGAGGGAAATACCTCAGTGGTGTGCGGAGAAAAGGATCGGGTAAGGAAGTCGTGGCTGTCAAAAGGAATGTACCACTGAGTAGAACGAGTTGTGATTCCCTTATTTGAATGGGAATTCGGAGTCATGCATTTATTCTAATCTGTTGCTAGTAACTCGTAAGTACCATTCAGACGGAAGTTGAAAATACGCAGGCTAGCTCCGTGTACTCTTTGACAAGTAAGTACATATATGTGTGTCCTGGTTTATTTTCATCGACAAGCGAACTTACCAACATGCTCCAGACTACGTAACGGCCCATGAAACAAATCTGTCTTACTCTACCGATAAACAGTTTTACTGGAGACACAGAAAACTTAACAAAACCCTTACGAAACCAACAAGGAAGTTTTTTTTTTTTTCAAAAATATAAGGAGAAACAGATCATTTGTTGAGTTTGACGAATTGTGTGATTTACGACATATTGCTGCTTCTTGAGTGATATATAACCATTATCACCATTATCATTATCATCTAACTTCTTACGAATCTATTAGTCGCAGAGCCATTCAAGAATTTCCCCACCTTTTATGGAACCGAAAATTAATTTATTTTTAACTTTTTTGAAGGTTTATCATCCCATTGTGTTGATTACACAATTGAAGAATCAAAAGCTGTCACCACAACTATAGCAAAAATAGGTACTAAAGAAATATAGTTGTTTATGGCGTATATTTCCAGTTGTTTTCCTGAATTTGGAGGCAGCAGATATCTCCAAAAATTTTCTATCTTTCTACCAGACTAAACGGTGTCACATCCAAAAGAAAATCATTTTGATATATTTATTTGTTTATTTATTTAACGTTCTGAAGCCCTTATGGGCCTAGTCATCCTCATCATTGAAGTTTCGACATCACATTCAGACACGCCATACTCTGAAGGAATCCTGTGAATGAGTGATCGGCCCGTCGCAGAGACCTCTACCTGACAACACACAACACTCACAGGGTACAGACATGCAGGCCCTGGGCGGGATTCAGAAATGCATTCACAGTAAACGAGCGGCCGCAGACCGCGCGGCCATCGGGACCGGCAAGTATGATGTTTACCGCAGTGATAAATTCAAAACTGGCATAAATTAAATTGAATTTTTCATCAGATAACAAAACTTAAGTAACTTACGCAAGACTGTCTTATGAAAGAAAGCTTAATGAAAGTCGCTAGGCACGCCTTGCCTCATAAACGGTAGTTAATGGTGATGCCGTAACGAGTAGTTGGAACGTGTGTGTCTGCTTCATAGAACAGCGAGTGCTGCAGACAGAATACAGAACAGCCGGGTCATCTTGAGAGGACAATAAATTCACTACAAGAACAAGCTAGGAACGTAAATCTGTTGATGGACTGCAATCTGAACATTTCTTGTATCAGATTGAAGTCACGAACTTGACATTTCAACACTTAATAAATTTACACTTCAAGTGTGACAGGATTTCAATAAGACATCGAAATCAAGCCCTTCAGTTTTGAATGCCCATGAAACGGTAACTCTGTACGTTTCACAGGTAGAATACACGCTATTCTAACATTTTTATTAAAAACGAATTCATAAATAATTTTCTTTGGTCTGTGTACTTCCTCCCGGGATATTCTGTGCATGCAGCTTTATGGGATAAATAACATGTTTAAGAAAAGTTTGGGTCAAACTTTTCGTGACGTCGAGGCGCTGGGAGAAGCCCCCATGTGGCACATGATATCGTAATGATTTAGGAGTGAATACTTTTATTGGGATTTAATTACGAAATTAATCATTATAAATAATGACATTCACCACTGTGTGAGTGATCGAGTCACACCACGTTTTCCATGTTTAAGCTACAACTTGGTCTGTAGGTGAAGTTCACAGTGGCTCGCTTCGCGCAAGACCACGTCTTTAGCTTTTTGGTTGGTCTCATGGATATACTGGATGAAAAACAGGAAGCAGGTAATTTCTGTTTTGCCCTGCATTGCTGCTACTATAAAAAAACTATTCCACGTCATGTGTTTATGACGCTCAAAGACACAGCAGGGAATACTGTTGCACATTGTGTGCTCTGTGATTCTTGCCAGAACGAGGGCCACCGCGGATGAGAGTGGATGGTATGTCGCTCTGACTTCTGTCTTGAGACGTGAACGCTTATAGAAAGGCCACTGCCTTGTGTGGTATGACACGAGCCACTGAGCGTAAATGCAAGTACGTGCAGCGTGTTCGGGAAACAAGTTAGCCCCAGTGGTGATCTCATACGGGGTCGGGGTAGCGTATTACAGTGAATCGACACAGGCGGGACTGTTCGGGTTTCGAACCCCAGTCGAGGCAAAAGTTTTCTCATCCTCATGCCATGCAGACCGACCCTGGGGCCCAACCAGCCTCCTCTACAATGGGTGCAGGCACTCTTTCCCCGGGATAAAGCGGCCGGAACGTGTTGTTGACTACCCACCGCCATCTGTGTATATTGCTATACCTGTAATCTTCTTCTGTGCCTGCATGGCGGAAAGCCCCGTTGAAATTTTGACGGAGGTATTTCCATTCATAATCTTCAGTGCACTGCGGAGACGAATCTACCAGAAAGGTGAACATATAAATGATACTGTAGAAGAAAGAGAACTGCAACGCAAGTGAGGGGCATTTGAAATTAGTAAAAGAACGGAGTGAGCTCACAAGGGAGAGAACTGTTCAGCACTTTGTTGGACCGGTACCGGCAGAATATAAAGGCAATGATTAAGTGCTGGCTTGGTAACCAGCGCATGACAATGTGGCGGGGTCTTAACCAGCACTCAGAGACAGGCTCAAGAATTGATCTCGGGCCCTAGTCCTGCTGCTAAGACTAGGCTACTGTCCTTTAACAGGATGCAGTCCAGGGTGTTTCTGGTCTTATTACTGGACACAATACACTGAGAAACCTAGTTACATAATGGGGCCGATAGAGAGTATCTTGCGTAGAATGAGTGGAGCGGAGTAGGAAACCTGATTTCGCGTGTTGTGTGCGTGTGAAGCTCTGACGACACTCGTACTTACCAAGGCTCTTTTTACTTTGACCCTGAGGATGTTCGAGGTCTAAGCGTGAGTGCAATCGGAAACTTCATTAAAGGAAAAGGGCTCCCATGAATTGGACATCAGTCAAAGGGACACGAAGAGCCTGTTCAAAGGGTACGTGCATCGGGGCCAAAAAGGGCTTGAAACCATTATTCATTCCATTCCAACAAAATAGAGTTCAAAACAAAAGGATTTGCATGGTGAAGGAAGAGACCTACAGAGTAAATGGTCAAGAAACAGGTTTCTCGTCGTAAAACATTCAGTAGAGGAAGGTGGTAATGTGAAGAGATTACATGGATATCGGATGGAATGAAGATAATTCGCCATTGCCAGCTCTCGTTTATAGATCTCCTGAAAGAGGAGACACAAATCGAGTTTGCAATTCTTCGCAGCGCTTTGAATAAGGTAGGAGGCAGAATGTTCCTCCAAAACACTAGTAAACACATACCAGACTACACGGTGTCTCAACCAAGAAGACTACATTTTGAATACGTAATATAGCAGAGATTAATCCATTTCTACGATTGATCTATAAACATGTAAAGGACACTTTACCTCCTAAGCCTAACGTTTACTTAAATAATATAAAAAATTCAGTCTCTCCCCCACAGTAAACACTTTCCTCCTCCATTATGAGGACCATCTGGCTAGTGGTGTTTATTGAAATAGTCTTCGTTCCTTGTGAGAATCATATACAGCAAGACATTCACTCTGTGAAAAAAATACGATTTCTAATGACAAAGAATTTGGTATTTATGGACACCACTCTGCCTTAAAGCGTTAAGTAACCTAAACATTCCGTTGCTCCCTGAACAGTAACAGTAAGAACAATGGAGCACCAGCGCAGAAGGTCAGTGAGTTTTGTGGAAGCTTAAAAAACAAGTGTCTCAAGTGAGGTTCACTGCAGTTCAGTGTTCACCAAGAGATGTTTTAGAGATGAAAATTCTTCAAGACTTTAGGGAGTGGTAAATAGAGGATCCAAATGAAAAGGCCAAGAACCCGAAAGTTAAAAAAAAAATGAAGTGGTTGTTGGTTTTATTTTGCAGTGTCCTGCTTTAGAAGTTAATAGGGAAACGGTGGGGCACATCCGGTATCTCCGGGACTAAAGAGTTGCCGAATGGCGTTATTGTTCAGACCTGAAGATGTTAGAAGTCACTGATATCAGTGAATCTACTGAGCAACCCAGTGAACAGAACTGACAATTTATTATGTCACGTGATACCCTCTCCGTTTTATCTGCCACACATTCTATTCAACGTTAATCACTTCTTACATAACAGTCTATATATGTATACACACGTGTGTGTGTTATTTAAATATAAATGTTATCTGAATAAAACAACAAAACAAAATAATGAACGGCCGAACCTTCGTAATATGTGCTTGGTGCTTCCGGTTGATGGAAAATGAAATGTTATGGGCGTCCTAGTTAATTTCCACTTAATAGAGCTTTCTGGATCATCTAGTGTCGGATACCGCAGCTTTTACTCTAGCTGGTCAGCTATCCAAACTGTTCGCCGAATATTATGTTACCTGAAAGTCCAATACCGTATTTACAGCAGCCCACCACTGATTTCTATCTTGGGCTAAATAAGTTCCGACCAGCCCCTCCTACTTATATTCACAGATGAATCACCGGTTCCTTCATAACCACAAAGGGACACGATTCACCTTATTTCCAGACGTCTGATAACTCGGATTTGCCTAAAACTGGCACTGATGTTTCAGAGACGTAATTGACATCACTTTTCAACTGCTTAAGATAGGTACCGTTGAATCTGCTCCCCCATTAGGCGTCTCCACTTCAGGCCGGACGTGGCACAATTAATCGCACACAGATTAGCCCTCCTAGGGATTTACAAGATTTCCTCACTGCGTCTGGCAGACAAGCTTCTCCATTCATCTCTGTCTTCCCAGGGCCATTCTTCCTAACTTTCGTCCCATGTTCGTCTTTCTTCCTGTATGCCATCTTTCCTAGTCAGTTGTTTCCAAACTGCAAATTCACTGAAGGTGGAACCTACTTAAGTACCAGTGAATTTTGTTAGTTTTGAAGGTCCACACAATACGGGCGAAGTGATGTTACGCGAGACACAGTTGTAAAAAAAATCAACAATTTGCGCAGCGCGTTTAGAAAGGAACATAAAATAGTTATAAAATCACAAGTGTCCGGTGCCGGTGCAGAAGAGATGTACGCACCAAGAATATGATATTACAATCAACTTCTTTATCTGTGTGACCAAGAAACACCACACAGTTCAACGTCAAGTATGCAAGAAGAGGAAGAAGACAGTGAGGTAATTTATTATTTTTATTGTACTTCACTTTACTCTTACATCTTATTCGTATAGTATGCGTTAAGTATACACCAAGTAAATAAAGAGTAAAGGTTTTTGATAAAATACTTCTTTATATACAGTTGTCTTGCCACGACACTTTGCCTTCGTTGTTAAAGTATTCCACAAACAGACTTCTTACTTCTTTTCCTGTTAGTTGATGGTTCCTGTTATTTCCCTTTTTCATTGTTGCCATGTTTGATGGGTTACTTCTTAAACGTGCTGTAACTGTACCATTTTGTGGGTCTTCAGTGTCAAAACATTCGGATGGGGTATAGGTATCAGGGGACGTTCTGCGTAAGAAATTGTGCAGTGCACAGCTGGCCATTACTACATCTTTAATGTTGTTCAATTGAATATTAATATGAGTTTTAAATATACCAAATCTTGCTACCAAAATGCCGAAAACATTTTCAATTATTCTTCGGGCACGGGAGGGGCGGTAATTGAAGATGTTTCTTTCTCTTGTCCATTGCTTCACATTGTAAGGCTTCAGAAAGTCCTTTCTTAAACTTAACGCCTCGTCGCCAATAAAGACATATGGCAGCTTCCTTCCCTTCACATCAGATGATTCTGGCATTTTCAAACATTCATTCTGCAACTTGTCATAGAAATATGTATAA
>JGI20166J26741_11741807_pt1 | contig 10568 bp, 2 predicted proteins | sample TergutCu122P5_FD_26741 | JGI IMG/M metagenome (IMG submission 26741) | reverse complement strand
CCCGGCCCAGCTCCTCGGCGTAGACGGGGTCCTCGTCGGCCAGGCCCGCGCCCATGCCGGGATACTGCGAGCCCTGCCCGGTGTAGAGGAAGACGACCTGGGGCCGGGTGCCCGCCAACGGGGTCAGCGCCGTCGTCGCGGCCACGGGCCCGCGCAGCCGCTCGGCCGCCGCGGCCGGGGTGCGGGCCACGACCGCGCAGCGCCGCGCCAGCGTGGTGTGCAGTCGGTCGAGGGTGTGGCGGACGTCCGGCAAGGCCAGGTCGCCGACCGCCAGCCGGTCGGCCAGGGCCGCCCGGCGGTCGGCTAGGGCCTGCTCGGTGGCCGCGCTCAGGCGGATGACTTCGAGGGGCCCGGCGGCGGGCGGGGCCGTGACGGGGATCCCGGGGTCGGCGGTTCCCGGGGTCGGGGTGACGGGGATCCCGGGGTCGGCGGTTCCCGGGGTCGGGGTGACGGGGGTGCCGGGGTCGGCGGTTCCCGGGGTCGGGGTGACGGGGGTGCCGGGGTCGGCGGTTCCCGGGGTGGGCGTGACGCAAATCTCGGGGTCGGCGAGCGCGGGCGGGGCGCCGGCGGTGCGTGTCGCCCAGTCCGCCGGCGCCTCTTGCAGCACGAGGTGGACGTTGGTCCCGCCGACGCCCAACGAGGTGACGCCCGCCAGGCGGGGGCCCTCGGGCCAGGGCAGGCTGTCGGCGCTGATGACGAAGGGGGAGCCGGCCAGCGGCAACTCGGGGTTGGGCGCGCTGAAGTGGCACGTGCCGGGGATGACGTCGTGGCCCAGCGCCAGGACCGCCTTGTGCAGCGAGGCCATGCCGGCGGCCGCCTCCAGGTGGCCGACGTTGCCTTTGACCGAGCCGAGGACGCAGGGCCGGGCGGAGCCGGCGAAGCGCTCGGCCAGGGCGGCGACTTCCAGCGGGTCGCCCAGCGGGGTGCCGGTACCGTGGGCCTCGACGAAACCGATGTCGGCCGGCTCGACCCCGGCCATCGCCATGGCCTCGGCCACGACCGCGCGCTGGCCGGCCAGGCTGGGGGCGCTGAACCCGATCTTCTGGTTGCCGTCGTTGTTGACGGCGCTGCCCTTGATGACCGCGTGAATCGGGTCGCCGTCGGCCAGGGCCAAGGCCAGCGGCTTGAGGACGACCGCGCCGACGCCGCTGCCGAAGACCGTCCCGTCGGCCCGTCGGTCGAAGGGCCGGCAGGTCCCCGTCGGCGACACGATCGAGCCGGGTTCGGCGAAGTAGCCGGCGTGTTGCGGCAGCCGGATCGAGACGCCGCCGGCGACGGCCAGGTCGGACTCGCCCAACAGGAGCGACTGGCAGGCCAGGTGGACCGCCACGAGCGCGCTGGAGCAGGCGGTCTGGACGGTCACGCTGGGGCCGGTCAGGTCGAGGGCGTGGGAGACCCGGGTGGCGATGTAGTCCTTGTCGTTGGCGAAGGCCAGGGCCACCGTCTTCATGTTGGCGCCGTAGGCCATGGCCGCCATCGGATCGCCGGCGATGAGGTTGTTGAGCAGATACGTGCTCGTCCCCGTGCTGGCGAACACGGCCGCGCTGCCCGGGCAGGCCCACGGGTCGACGCCGGCGTCCTCCAGGGCCTCGTAGGCGCACTGCAGGAACAGGCGTTGCTGGGGGTCCATCTGCTCGGCCGCCGCCGGCGTGAAACCGAAGAGCCCGGCGTCGAACAGGTCGACGTCGTCGATGGTGGCGGCCCGCCGGACGTAGATCGGGTCGTCCACGACCTCGCGGGGCACGCCGGCCGCCAGCAGATCGTCCTCGGCCAGGTCGACGACGCCTTCCCCGCCGGCTTCCAGCAGCCGCCAGAACGCCGCCAGATTGGGCGCTCCGGGATAGCGGCCGGCCATGCCGATGATGGCGATCGAGGGGGCGGCGGGGTCGGGGTCGACCACAGAACGAGACGTGAGGGCAGTCATGAGGTCACAAGTCCTTGGGGCTCGGGATGGGGGCGGGGCCGGGGGCACGCGGTGGTTCGGGGTCTCGGGGGCCCTGTGCCGGACGGCGGGGCGGTGGCAGGGTGGGTCAGCGGTCGGCACACAGTGCCCTGGGGTCAGGCGACCACCCCCTCGGGGAGGTCCGGGGAGCTGTCCAGGAGACTGCGCTCTCCTCCGCGGTGGTGGAAAACGCGGCGAGCGCAGCGAGGCACCGGGTCTGAGGGGGGTCGTCCCCCCTCGTTTTCGGACGAGCAGAGCAGGTCGAGCAGCGGGGCCGTTTCGGGCCAGAGGTAGAAGTGGCCGCCCGTGAAGAGGTGGAGCGAGACCGGGGCGGCGAACAGCTCGCCCCAGGCGTCGAGGCTGCCGTCGGGCACCAACGTGTCGTCGGTGGCCGTGAACAGGTCGACCTGGGGGACCTTCAGCCGGTTCCGGGGAGGCAGGGCGTACCCGTCGGACAGCCGCAGGTCGCAGCGCAGCGGCGGCAAGACGATGTCGCGTAGCTCCCGGCAGGCGGCCACCTCGGGCGGCAGGCCGCCGAGCGAGCCGAGCACATCGAGCAGTTCGTCGTCGGGCAGCCGGTGCCAGTCGACCGGGCGCGCGGTCTGCGGGGCGGGCCGGGCGGACAGGCCGAGCCGGGTGGGCACCGTCCGGCCCCGGTCCTGGAGCCAGGCCGCCAGCAGGAACGCCACGAGGGCGCCGAAGGAGTGGCCGAAGAAAACCGCCGGGCGGCCGTCGTCTTCCGCCACGTAGTCGCCGGCCAGCCGCTCGATCAGCTCGTCCACCGTGCCGGGCAGGGGTTCGAGGAAGCGCTCGTGGCGGCCGGGCAGCTGGCAGGCGGCCAGCTCGACGTCCGGCGGGACCAGGCGGGCCCAGTCGCGGTAGGCCGACGCCGCGCCGCCGGCGAAAGGGAAACAGATGAGCCGTCGGGTCGCCTCGGGGCGGTGCTCGAAGGCCACGAATCGCGGGGTCACGACCTCACCGCCTGCCGTCGGGCGGCCAGGTGGGCGTTGCGCAGGGCCGCCCGCTGGTGCGCCGCATCGGCCCTGGGGGCGCCGGGCTCCGTCGGATCATGGCGGGCCCGGGGGGCGTGGGGATTGTGGCGAGCGCTGGGACTGCCGGGGTCGTCGGCATCGTCGGGCGTGTCGGGGTCGTCGGGATTGTCGGGAACGTCGGGGTCGTCGGGAGCGTGAGACCCGTCGGGCGTGTCGGGAGCGTCTCCGGGGTCGGGTTTGCCGGGGTCGTCGGCAGCGGTCGGGGCGGGCTCGGCCGGCCGCAGCCGGCGGGCCACCTCGTCGGCCACGGCCGCCACGGAGGGGCCCTGCAGCAGGGTGGTGACGCCGAGGTCGAGGCCGAACGCCCGATTGATGGCCCGGGTCAGCCGCACCACCATGAGCGAGTCGACGCCCAGCCCGGTCAGGGTGGAGCCGACGGGCACCTCGGACCGGTCGTAGCCCATCAGCGCCGCCACCAGGTCGATGACGTGGCGGCGGATCTCGGCCCGGGCCTCGTCCGGCCGCAGCGCCCGCAGCCGGTCCACGTCGACCGCTTCGGCCGTCTCCAGCCCGGCGGTGATCGGCGCGTAGAAGTCGAGGCTGCCGGCGGCCGGGAAGTTGGCCGCCAGGGCCTTGGCGTTGAGCCGCGCCACCAGCGTGGTCGAACCGGCGCCGAGGAGGTGGCGGAGCGCGGTCAGGCCGTCCGCCGGGGCCAGCGGCTCCATCAGCCGGTTGGCCGCCCCGGCCGCCAGCCCGACCTCGCCCCAGCGGCCCCACTGCACGGCGTTGCCGCGCTGGCCCCGGGCCCGGCGCCGGCCGACGACGGCCTCCATGACCGCGTTGGCCGCGCCGTAGGCGGCCTGGCCGGGGGAGCCCAGCGCCGCGGCGGCCGAGGAGAAGACGGTGAAGAAGTCGAGGTCGTCGGAGCGCGTGGCCTCGTCGAGGTGGACGACGCCGGCCACCTTGGGCTCCCAGACGCGGTCGATCAGGCCGGCGGTGGTGGTGGCCAGGCTGCGGTCGGCCAACTGGCCGGCCGCGTGGATGACGCCGGACAGACGCAGGCCCGAGTCGGTGGCCGCCTCGACGCAGCGCCGGGCCGTTTCCGGCCGGCCGATGTCGCCCGCCACGAAGACGACGTCGTCGCGCTCCCACAGGCCGTCGACGGGGGCATCCCGACCTGGCGCCGGGGCCGTCCGGCCGTTGACCACGACCCGGCCGGCTCCCCGCTCCAGCAGGCTCGCCACCACGTGGGCGCCGAGTCCGCCGGCGCCGCCCGTGACGATGTAGGCCCCGTCCGGGCGTATCCGGCCGACCGTGGGCGCGGGCAGCCCGGCCAGGCCGCGGACTCGGGCGGCCAGGGCCCCGGCTTCGGTCAGCGCCACGGTGTCGCCGGCCCAGTCAGCGCCGATCCACTGCGCCAGCCGGTCGAGGTCGTCGCCGGTGTGGCTGATGGCGCGCAGGGCGAAGCCCGGGTCTTCCAGGGCGACGGTCCGGACGAGGGCCCGGGCCGCCTGGCTGGCGGGCCCCTCCCGGTCGCCCAGGACGACCAGCGTGACCAGGGCCGGCGGATTGCCGCCGGCGGCCAGCCCCACGACCGCGTCGAGCAGCCGCCGGGCGCCGGTGGTGGCGGTGGTCAGCGGCGCCGTCGGGGGATCGTCGATCACGAGGACGCCGTGCTGGGCGGCCCGGTCGATCGCTGGTGCGGTGTCGGCCTCCCGGCCAGCCCGTGACCGCCAAGTCTCTTCCAAGGAGCGCGTCAGCGGGCTGCCGCTCAGATCGGTCCAGGCCCAGTCCCGGTCGAGCGGCCCACCGGGGCCGGCGACCTCGTGCCAGGCGACTTCGAAGAGCGACCGCGACCAGGCCCAGGGCACGCTCGACCGGCCCAGGCGCTGGACGCGCAGGCCGCGCAAGCTCAGGGCCGGGCGCGTCCCGGTCTCCTCCCAGAGGTCGACGTCGACCGCCCAGTCGGCCCCGGACTGCCGGCGGTAGCCGACCGCCCGGCTGATGACGGGCCGGACCCGGCGCCAGGCCACGAGGTCGGCGGCGACCGGCACCAACGTGGCGTCGGCCCACTCGGCGGGCAGGCCGACGGCCATCATCTGCCAGGCGCCGTCCAAGACGGTCGGGTCGAAGACCGTGCCCTTGGGGCTGGCGTCGCCCGGGGCCAGGCGGGCCTGGACCCAGCCGGAGCCGAGGTCCTCGACGGCCTCCACGACCTGGAAGGCCGGGCCGTAGTCTTGGCCGCGGCGGCGGAGCTGGGCGTAGAACTGCGCCCCGGAGATTGTCTCGGCCCCGGTCGTGGCCGGCGGGGCCAACGGTTCCGGCCAGTCGGTCCCCCCCTCGTCCCAGCGGGCGGCGGCGTGGCTGATCGGGCCGTCGGGCCCGGACGACGTCACCTCGACGATGTGGCCCGTCGGGCGCGCCTCGGCCGTCACCACGGTCGTCTCCTCCAGCGGCAGCAGGCGCCGCAGCTCGATCGCCTCCAGGCGCAGGCCGTCGCCGTCCGTCCGGCCCGCCGCTTCGGCCGCGCCGGCGCAGAGTTCGACCAGGGCGGCGCCGGGCACCAGCGGCGCGCCGAACAGGCGGTGGTCGCCCAGCCAGGGAGTCGCCTTCAGCCCCCAGTCGCCCTGGAAGAGGTGGTCGCCGGCGGGGGTCACCACGTGGGCGTCGAGCACGCCCTGTCGGCGCGCCCGGCCGCCGCTGGCGCCGTCCATCCAGAAGCGTGACCGCCGCCACTGGGGCGGCCGGAGCTGGACGGCGCGGACGGAGACGGCGGCGTCGGGCCCGGCGCAGGCCCGGACGGCCTTGGACAAGACCGGGTGGGGGGAGAGTTCGGTGAAGCGCGCCGCGCCGGCGGCCAAAGCCCGCTCGACCGCCTCCTTGAAGCGCACGGTGCCGCGCAGGTTGCGCGCCCAGTAGTCGGCGTCCCACGTGGTCGGGCCCGCCGTCGTCGAGTAGACCGGGCAGCGCGCGGCGCCGGCCGGCCCCAAGTCCGCCAGGCTTTCCCGCAGCGGCGCCAGCACGGCGTCGATGCAGCGGCTGTGCGAGGCCACGTCGACGTTGATCGCCGTGACGGTCGGCCCATGCTCCCGCGCGCAGCGGGCGATCAGCTCGTCGATGTCGGGGCCCGGGCCGGAGATGACGGTCTCACAGGGCTCGTTGAGCGCCGCCACCTCGAGGGTCGGCGCCGCTTGAAGCCATTCGGCCGCCTGATCGGCCGGGCAGGCCATGACCGCCATCGCCCCGCCGGCGGCCAGCCGCTGCATCAGGGCCGACCGGACGGCGATGACGCGCAAGCCCTGGGCGGCGTCGAGCACGCCCGCCGCCACGGCCGCGGCGACCTCGCCCATGGAGTGGCCGATGACCGCTTCGGGCGGGCCCTGGCGCGCCTCGACCATCGCCGCGGCCGCCACCTGGAATCCGAACAACGACGGTTGGACCTGGGACAGGCCCCGGGCCTCGGCCGACCCCTCCAAGACGGCCAGCAGCGAGAACCCCGCCTGGTCGAGGAACATCGGTTCCAGGACTTCGGCGGCGGCGGCGAAGACCGGCTCCTCGTGGAGGAACCGCCGCCCCATGGCGGGGAATTGCCCGCCCTGGCCGGGGAACACCCACGTGCTGGGCCAGGGTGCGGCCGGCGGGCTCGTGACGATGAGGTGGACGTTGGTGCCGCCGAAGCCGAAGCTCGACACCCCCGCCGTGATCCGGCCGTCGTGTGCCCAGAGCGGCTCGGTCGCCACGGGCGCCCGGAAGCGCTGGCGATCGGCCTCCAGGGCGGGGTGCCAGCTGCGGAAGTGCAGGTTGGGCGGCACGTGGCCCCGGTCCAGGCAGAGCACCGTCTTGGCCAGGCCGGCGGCGCCGGCGGCCGCTTCGAGGTGGCCGAGATTGGTCTTGACGGCCCCGAGGTACAACGGGCGGGTGCCCTCGCCGTAGACCCGGGCCAGGCCGGAGAATTCCACGGGGTCGCCCAGCGGCGTGCCCGTGCCGTGGGTCTCGACCAGGGCCACGTCGGCGGCGCGCGCCCCGGCCAGGTCCAGGGCCGACCGCATGACGGCGGCCTGGGCCTCGATGTTGGGGGCGGTCAGGCCGTTCGACCGGCCGTCCTGGTTGACGGCGCCGCCGGCCACGACCGCCCAGACGCGGTCGCCGTCGGCCAGGGCGTCGGCCAGGCGCTTGAGCACGAGGACGACACAGCCCTCGCCGCGGACGAACCCGTTGGCCAGCGCGTCGAACGACTTGCACTTGCCGTCGGGCGACAGCATCGACCAGGCGCCCAGGGCGTCCGTGCTGCGGGGGTCGAGGATGAGGTGGACCCCGCCGCTGACGGCCAGGTCGCAGCGGCGCTGGCGGAGGTTCTGGCAGGCGGCGTCGACGGCGGCCAGCGACGAGGAGCAGGCCGTGTCGATGGCCAGGCAGGGGCCGTGCCAGTCGAAAATGTAGGACAGCCGGCCGGCGGCGATGGAGTGGGGGTTGCCCGTGGCGGCGTAGGCGTCCACCCGCTGGTCCGAGGCGGCGCCGAGCGTCAGGTAGTCGCTGGAGGCGATGCCGAGGAAGACCCCCGTGGCCGAGCCGCGCAGCGACCGGCTGGCCAGCCCGGCGTGGACCAGGGCCTCGGTCGTGGTTTCGAGCAGCAGCCGCTGCTGCGGATCCATCGCTTGGGCCTCGGTCGGCGAGATGCCGAAGTGGGCGGCGTCGAACAGGTCGACGCCGTCGAGGTAGCCGCCCCAGCCGCGGTGGCCGTCGCCCGACGGGTCGCCGGCGCGGTCGTCGGTCTGGCCGTCGGCGGGCTCCCAGCGGTCGGTCGGGGTCTCGACGACCCCGTCCCCGCCGCCGGCCAGGAAATCCCAGAAGTCGGCCGGCGTGGTCACCCCGCCGGGCAGGCGCAGGCCCAGGCCGATGACCGCCACGGCCTCGGTCTCGGCACAGGGTGGGTCGATCCGGTCCAACTCCTGGCGCAGCCGCCGTCGGGCGGCGGGTGTCAGGCCGTGGACCAAGGTGGCGACGTCGGCCATGCTCAGGCCTCCTCTCCGACGGTGAGGGCCTCCGCCAGGGCGGCGAGCACCAAGTCGTCATTGTCGTCCGCGGGCCCGGCCGCCCACGTGGTTTCGCTCCCGGGCGGCGCCGGGTCGGCTGTCCGCGTGGCGGGGTTGACGGGCGGGGCCGGGTCGACCGGGTCGATCGGGTCGATCGGGTCGATCGGCGGGACGGGCGCCAAGAGGCCGAGGATCTCGTCGGCCAGGCGCCGGATCGTCGGCGACGACCAAATCACCGTCACGGGCAGCTTGACGGCCAGCCGCCGTTCCAGGCGGTTGCGCAGCTCGAGGGCCATGAGGGAGTCCAGGCCGAGTTCCTTGAAGGGCGCGTCCGGGTCGAGCCGGGCCGGGTCGACCCGCAGCACGCCGACCAGTTGGTCGACGATGGCCGAGCTGACCTGGGCGTGCCGCTCCTCGTGGGAGGCGGCCTCGGACAAGGCCCAGCCGTCGGGCCGGGGGGCCTCGTCGCCCACCAGCGCGAAGTAGGGCAAGCCGGAGACGACAGGGTAGGACTGGAACCACTGGCGGGCGTCCACGTCGAAGACGCCGGTGGCGGCGGCGTCGGACCGGATCAGCCGCTCGAGCGCCGCCAAGCCCTCCGCCGAGGTCAGAACGCCGTAGCCCAGGGCGGCGAACCCCGTGGCCCGCCCGGTCTCGCCCCACGGGCCCCAGTGGACCGAGACCACGGGCTGGCCGCGCCGGCGGTGGCGTCGGCCGACCGCTTCCATGGCGGCGTTGGCGGCGGCGTAGGCCCCCTGGCCCGGTGATCCGAGCAGGGCGGCCGCGGACGAGTAGAGGACGGCGAAGTCGAGCGGCCGGTCGGCCACGGCGTCCAGCAGGGCGGCCGCGCCGGCCACCTTGGGCCGGACGACCCGCCGGGCCAGGGCCGGGCCCAGGCGCATGACCGTCTGGTCCTCGACGACGCCGGCGCTGTGGATCAGGCCGCGCGGCGTCAGCCCGCCCGCCGTCGCCGCGCCGACCAGGGCCGAGGCCACGGCCGGGTCGGCCACGTCCCCGACCACGACCTCGACCGCGATGCCACGTGACCGCCAGTCCTCGATCGCCTGGGCCTTGTCCGGGGCCGGCCCGTGGCGCCCGTTCAGCACGAGGCCGCCCGGTTCCTGGGCCGCCAGCCAGGCGGCGGTGGCCCAGCCGAGGCCGGACAGGGCGCCCGTGACGATGTAGGAGCCGGCGGGGCGGACCAGGCGTCCGAGCGGCGGCTGGGCGGTCAGGGCGCCGGGCGAACCGGCGGCGCTGGGCGAGCCGGCGGTCGGGGCGGCGGGGTGGGCGCCGGCGGCGGCGGTCGGGACGACGACGACTTTGCCGATGTGGTCGGGCGCGGCGAAGTCGGACCAGACCCGGTCGAGGTCGGCCAGGGGGTAGACCCGGCGGGGCAGCGGGCGGACCCAGCCCTGCTCCAGCCCGTCGACCACCTCGTCCAGCAGTTCCGCCGCCAGGCGGCGGTCGTGGCGGAGCAGGAAGGCCAGGTCGATCGTGGAGAGGGAGGCGCCGCGGCGCAGCGGGCCGAGGTCGACCGAGGCGTGGCCGAAGGTCGCCTGCTTGCCCAGTTCGAGGAAATGCCCGCCCGGGTTGACCAGGGCCAGGCCACGGCTGAAAGCAGGCCCCGACAAGGTGTTGAGCACCACGTCGACGCCGCCCCGGGTCGACGCGATGGCGTCGGCGAAGGCCAGGTCGCGGGAGTTCCAGACCCCGGCCACGCCCTGGGCCCGGACGTGGTCGCGCTTGGCCGGCGAGCCGGCGGTGGCGAGGACGTGGGCGCCGACGTGGTGGGCCAGGGCCAGCGCCGCCGAGCCGACGCCGCCGGCGGCCGTGTGGATGAGGACGGTCTGGCCCGCCCGCAGCCGGGCGAGGTGGGTCAAGGCGTGGAGCGCGGTGGCGTAGGCCACGGGCAGCGTGGCCGCCTCTTCGGGGGTCAGGTCGTCGGGCAGCCGGGCCAGCAGGTCGGTGTGGCTGGGCGCGATCGTGCCCAAGGCGCCCTCGGCGAACCCGAAGACGCGGTCGCCGACCTGCCAGCGGGATGCCGGACCGGCGGCCACGACCCGGCCCGCCACCTCGCCGCCCAGGGCCAAAGGCTCGCCCTCCTGCAGGGGGTAGGCGCCCCGGGCCTTCAAGACGTCGGAGAAATTGATCCCGACGGCCTCGACGCGGATCCAGACCTCGCCGCCGGCTGGGAGGGTGGGGTTCACTCCCGCCCCGGACGGGGACCGTCGGAGCGCCTGAGCGGTCTCAGCCCGCCCCACACCCCTCTCCCGGGACGGCGACGACGACCAGTCTGCCCGCTGCGGGCGCTCGGCCAGGACGACCGCGGCGTCGACGAGTTCGGCGCTGACCCACGTGTCCGGCGCCACGGGCCCGTCCAGCGACCGGGTCCCCGGTCGGGCCGCCGCCAGCCGGGGCGCCCAGCGTTCGCCGGCGCCGACCACGACGCAGGTGTCGTCGCTGTCGCCCCGGATTTCCGCGGCGGCGGCCACCGGGTCGTCGAAGACGATGGTGGTGGCGCGCAGGTCCGGGTGCTCGTAGGCCAGCACTCGGCCCAGGCCGATGAGCGCAGCCGCGGTCGGCGACTCGACCACGTCGGCC
>JGI20166J26741_11741696_pt1 | contig 10569 bp, 11 predicted proteins | sample TergutCu122P5_FD_26741 | JGI IMG/M metagenome (IMG submission 26741) | reverse complement strand
CTTACTTACTTACTTACTTACTTACTTACTTACTTACTTACTTACTTACTTACTTACTTACTTACTTACAAACTTACTTACTTACTTACTTACTTACTTACTTACTCCATGGAACAGAGTCCTTCTTGAGAAACTAACCAGTTCTCAGCTAGTCAAGAAATTCCCTGCATTTTATGGAACCCGAAGGTTCATTATCGCATTCACAAGTGCCCGCCAACTGTCCCTCTGTTTTGGCTACTAAAATAACTGACGTATTAACGTTAGACGAATTCTAAAAGTAAAACAAAATAATTTTAAATTTACCGTCAAAACACAACAACAGTTTATTAATATTAGTCTTTTATTGTGACCACAATAAAATACTAATCTTTATACACTGTTGTGTTTTGATGGTAACTTTAAAAACATTTTGTTTTACTTTTAGAATTATCACACAACAGGATGTCCTCGATTAAAATAAAGTTAGATGAATTAATTACGTCTTAAGTAGTTTTAAATGGAACGGATTTATTCTTATGAACTAAGAGTCGCTTACCTCGTAAAACAAGATGCCTGCATTTTATGTAACTCGAAATTTCAATACCGTCTTTACTGTGGCATGGGAGTATTCAGTGTCACGAGCTATACAAGTTCTATCCATATCTTTACATATTTTTATTAATTATGTTGGTATCTTCTCACATGCGTCAATGTTCTCCAAACAAAACGCATTCTCGGGGATTCAGACTAAATTTTATAGGTATTTATAATATCTGCAAGCTTGGTTTAATATTTTGTAACAAGTTAAATGGTAATCTTAAATTCAGGATTAAGTCTACATCAGTAATGCCGGTGACGCAGGAAGAGATTTATAACAGGATTAGGGAAAAAAAAACAGTCGTGACCCATTTAAAGAAATTATATAGACCGAATCCTGGACAGACTGAAACCAAGCAAAACGCAGAAATGATAGCTGGCGAGACTGCTGAAAATTGAACCGGATACTCCTTTACAGCAACGCAGGGTGATACCTCTAAATCAGTCCACTTGGTGTTCAGAGCGAGACAGTGATATGAACTATGAAGTTAACCTTTACATATAATCCCATTTCGAAAATAAAGGGACAAAAGGTTAACGTAAAGTCGTCCCTGTCGAAGCCACGAAGGCATATAGCTCAAATCATTTTTAATCCCAGCACTTGTTGGAGATAAGTTACCTAATTTAACCTCGAGAAGAGCCCGATACCAATTGAAAAGAAGGCTAGACGAGCCCCAGAGCCAGTCTGCATGTCCTGGAGAAAAAAAAAAACTTCTGGATAATCAGTCTGTAAAGTAATATGTCTGCCCATCAGTAGGGAATTACTTTTGTCTACCGATTTTTGACATTACTTGCTCTATCCCTCATCGGAAGGTACTATTATAGCTCAAGTTCAATCGGCTGTAAAATTAAAAATAATGTTTGGAAACTGCGGTTCGAATCGCAGCTAGAACACCAAGTATCCTGTCTAAAGTCTTCGTGCTTTTTTTACTGTCTCCAGGCAAATTCTTTGTTAGTGTCTCTAAACGGGCCACGACAGCTTCCCTCAGCATCTCACTTCCAATTCTTTACTGCCTTCGAATCCGTCAACACTATATATACTGAACAAAGCTGAATGTTAAAAAATATATCACAAATTAATATGTTAAAAAATGTATCACAAATTAATAAATAGCGTTATAATGTCCTACATTTATCCTAAAGAAAGTATGCATGCTCTTAGTGTGATTATCACAATAAAGAGCAACGATTCTTCCCACAACAATCAAAAAGAGCGTGACTTTCTCTTCCGCAAAACATTTGATTTAGAGCTAAAGTTTGTTAAGAAGGAATCCGTTATTTTTACTGCATAAGAGGATGTTTTAAATGTTACATCTAGCTAATTATTATTAAAAGTATTCAAAAGAAAATTTTGGTCTTATTTTTTAGTTATATGCAGACAGTGTGCTTACAAAAGGTGGGGAAAATTACGTCATGTATTCGGTGATTATGTACAAATCAAGAACATTAACTTAACCGAAACCTGATTGTCAAAGAGAATCAAAATGATGTTCGTCAGCATTAGGATTCCACGAACTGCGTCTTACATGCAAATGGCGTAAACATATAATTGTTGCCGTGGCAATGTTTAAATGCGCCATTATCTGCGACTGTATATTCTTCGTGCTCGAGATATGTTTGTGGTCTACCTAACTCTGTTCGAACAGTCACGATTGTATTTCTGCTAATTTTCTTCCACGAACCACGTATACTACACAATAACAGGCTCAATCTTCTAAACTATGGAGACAGAGGAATAAAGACCTCTTAAAATTTAAATAACCACTTAAGCACTTATGATCGATTTATTAACCCGAAAATTAATTAATAGTGATTTCGTGATTATCGAGCCATGCCAGTGGGACTACTGCAGACTCGCTGAGCGTACGTTGTGTGCCACGGATTGATTTATACTGAAATGCATGAGCAATCATAACTGTCATTTTACGTTCAGGATGTTGGTACACTCTGTCAAGAGAAATCATGGAGTGTGAAGAAATGGACTTAAGTCACAAATATTTATTCATAAATATGTTACTCGCCTAGAAACGTAAGCGCAACATGCATTGTTTTTGAATCACAACAAAGAATTGAAATATAAAAAAATTAAAAATCTTCTATTATCCTCCTATGCGTAATATCGTTTGTTCCAAGAATACACTTCTTATCCATTACCATATAGTGGTCCCCTAAAGGTTAAAGCCATTAATGCAAAAACCATGTAGAAAAACGTAATTCCAACCGACAAATACATTTTATTTTTTTAAGAAGAATTTGTCTTCTCCTTTTTTTCTTTAGGGATCCAGGAATTTATTTCAAAGGAAACATGGACTTTGTCGCCTGTGAGATTCTTTTAGTCTATTTATGGTGATGTAAATAAGAAAGTTCATTACTTTTTTTAAAAAAAAAATTGTTATCCAAATGGATTTTACTGGATAATTTAAATTCCTCTGCAAGCTCTATCTGAACATTAGTGCTTTTTTTTGTTCGAGAGGTAATACCTATTCCACTGATAGACTGAACACCTTAATAATATATCTCACTTCTTTGTGTTCCATATCCGTGCATAAAGGAATAATTATACGATAAACCAACAAACACATCTATAAATATATTCAGTCACGTATTATTATTCTTCGCCAACATGTTTCGGTCACTCCTGTAACCATAATTTTACAATGATTATATTCTTATTCCAAGACCCTAATGATAGTCACATGAGTGATCGAAACATGTTGGTGAAAAATAAATAATACGCGATTAAACTTATTTATATATGTACATTTGTTGGTTTATCATATAAGTATAAAACATATTTCACTTCTATTTTTAAATGTATGGGAAATCTCCCCATAAGGGATGGGTGATTTTCTTAGATTTTCTTCAGGTCGTAAAATAGCACGTTCTTCGTTGGAAAAATTAAGACAATCCACTGTTACATCAAATATTTTATTTATAGATAGCCTACTCTTACCAGCAATTTGTCTTAAAACGCAACCAATATAGATATTCCTCACTTAGTACAAACGACAAAATTTAGAGATATACGACCTATCGGTAAGACTGGTGGTCTGAAGGCTATATTAATAATCTTCATCTTTGGGTAACAACCATTCCGTTGTATTTGTTCCATCAACGTTTCCTACAGTTATCCGATCAATACAACACTCTACATGCTCCAATATTCATTTATTCGCCTCATACACGACGTATATCGGCCGAGAACTACGGCCATCATAACACGAAAATTACCTCAATTTACCTTTTATATTTTTGTACATATCACCTGATGACGACCGAAAATGTGGGCCGAAACATGTCGTGCATGTGTTGAATAAATGAATGTTAGAGCATTTATGGTATTGTATTGATCGTGTAACAATAGAAAACGTTTATCTTTATATTGGTGTAACGCAGAAAAAAATATAGCATTTATGAAATAAATTATTGCAAACAATAACCAAACAGCAATCCGTCTAGATTTACTCATTGGACACAGTATATAATAATAACTAATTCGCGACACTAACTCTGTAGAACGATTATTTTAGCTTCATCCACACGTTTCTACATTTTCGAAGAACCGCTAATGTACTCTTCCATCGAAGCAACCAATGACAACCCATACTCATGGCTAGGTCAGCCATCTGACCTGTTTCGATAAGCAATTCAACAATTGTTATTCCTTTATGACAATTCATTTATTAAACTTAAGACATTACAGACAAAGTACTATTACATGCATACAATATTTATTTCCTGTTAATTGGATCAAGATTTATTTTAAAAGTTAGTATTCCATTTTCCATACTAATTTTTATACTGGCAGCCACAGATCATGCTGGCAGCACTGCTCACTCCGTAATTGCAAATGGCGGCTGGTGACAAGTTACGTACACGTGGTTAGGTTACAATAATATACCACCTTTCGTAGATATTTTAACACTTCAAACATGGTATCGAAGAGGAAGAAGAAGGTATTATATTATAGCCTGCATTACGATCATTTATTGCATTACAATTTTGAAATCATAGTGATATTACCTATAATTTCAACTTATTCTGCTAGTAGGGTGATTATTATTGTTACATTATATCATGCTTATTTAATATTTGCAGTATGAGTCCGGTGAAGGCAACAGATATGTGACAAGAAAGACGGCTCTAAAGATGTTGCAGCTGTCCCTAAAAGATTTTCGCAAGTTATGCATACTGAAAGGAATATATCCAAGGGAACCACGTAACAGAAAGAGAGCTCAAAAGGGTGATACTGGAATTAAAACATTGTATCACTTAAAGGATATTCAGTTCTTGTTGCATGAGCCCATAATTTGGAAACTGAGGGACTATAAGGTATGACAAAGGTTCCATAATGATGACTTGGTTTATGTTCGTTTTGGAACATCAGTCTGCCTGGAGTGTGGACTGCTTTGGATGTTTTGTTGTAATGTTATATCAGAAGCTACCCATACAAGTGCAATGCCATGGCTTTTGCAGTGATGCCCAGATAAACTTGCGAATCTGTCCCCCCTTATTTGTTTTTCTGTGTTGTCTTTTAATGTATAATTGTACCATTGCTGAGCATACTTGGGCATAGGAGAGATGATGAAGCAGGAGAATGTAGCATGTTACATGACAGGGGAGCTTCACTGTTTGTGCCTTTGATCTAATGTTATTAGGATAATGAAAGCAGGAAGGATGTAATGGAAATGTCACATACCATGTGGGGAACATAATTTTCATTGGAACAGATCATTATTATTTCTATTATTATTATTATTATTTATTAATTACTAATTATTAAAAACAACTTACTAATTGATGACCATATAGTTTGGAGCTCTTTAGCATTTGTCCATGTTGTTGCATCTATTTGTAAAGATATAGAATTCATGTTGTATTTGTACTTTAAACACTATACATAACCTATAGAAAATTCAGTTTATCTAATTATTGTTCCTAAATTTCTACTTGTTGGTAAAATGGAAAAAGATTGTGAACATTAAATGAGAGCTACATATTTTAATTTTGTCAATGCAGCTGATGAAGTCAACCAGTAGTATACTACATTACAGCACTTTGCAGACAGAACTGGTAACTGTTTTGTACAGATAACCCTTAAACAGATCTGAGGTAAATAGAATGTGAAGACAAATTAAACTGGCTGAGAACAGATGCTTATGGCAGAGTTTTGTGCTGAACGATGGGATCCGTAAAAGCCGGAAATATTCTGACCAGTTCAGGAAGTGTCAAAGAAGATGGTGTACCTTTTATTACGTTTCAGTACGAGTAGTCTGGTATTGTTGTCTCTAATATGATTGTATTTACAGGTTTTTGCAAAGAAGATGGGGAAAGCAAGAGCATTGCAAGACTATGAGACCGTAAAGCGAACCCTAGAAAATCGCCCACACCTAACATTGGATCACATAGTGAAAGAACGATATCCATCCTTTGTTGACGCTATACGTGACTTGGATGATTGTCTTACACTATTATTCATGTTCTCAACATTCCCTTCACTGCAGCATGTACCTCGTGATCAGTCAGCACTTTGTCGTCGTCTCACTGTTGAATTTCTTCATGCAATCATTGCATCACAGGCATTGAGAAAAGTTTTTGTGTCTATCAAAGGGTATTACTTCCAAGCTGAAATTAAAGGACAGAATGTCACATGGATTATGCCACACCACTTCTGTTTTGAGGTAATCATTTATATGTAGTTAGAACTGGCCGTAATTGGTTCGCAACTTGAAATGTCTGTCTCTCATTTAGAATTTTAATTGAACTGAGTCATATGAGCTTTTGCTGAGTCATTCTAAAGAAGGGAAAAATTGGTAATAAGAAAATGTCTGAACCATATGAAAGACTGTAGTTAGATGTATGGAAATTAGTATGGAGATCAGATTGTAAAAATACCTACAAATTTTGCATGTAAAAAATTTAAAATGTGATGATGCAAGTGTTTGTAGTTAAATCTCATAGCAGATAAGTTGTTAAGGAAAATGTGGATATAAATAGGTGCTACGTATGTTACAATCTATATAGTCGGCTGCATAAATCTCTCAGGAACCTCTTAATGTAATTGGGTTTAAGAATTCAGCTTGCATTTTCTGTTTTGTATTTTAACGACAGAACTAAGAGGGCAAGGGTGATGCATTGTATATGCTTATGCACATTTATATTTCCTTATTTTCTTTGTTTATAGCCTCAGTCTACACTAGATGTAGATTTCCGAATTATGTCAACGTTTGTGCAGTTCTACTGTGTTATGTTGGGATTTGTCAACTTCAGACTCTACCATTTGTTAAATCTTCATTATCCACCAAAGTTTGCTGTGTTGTCAGGTAATATGTACATACTGTTAATTTACCTTCCCGTTTCATTTCAGTGAAGAGTGAGTAACTGCTGCTATTACTAAATTTGATATAATGAATGTTTATGACTGCAGCTGTCAATGGTACTTGCATTGGCATTAAAGATGCTGGTTTTTTAAGTGTAATGTATAAATGAGATGATTTAATTGCATTTTATTCATATCTTCTAGTACATCACGTGTTATAATAGCCTTAGGTATATATCTGGGGGTACAGTTTCAATCAGATATGGTACAATAAATAGTGGTGTTTATGTTTATACATTTGTGATAATTTTTCTTGCTGCACTGTTGATCTCTTACGACTTTCAAAGGAATGTGCTAGAAGGTTTTTACCTATATTAATTATAGTGAGCCTTTCCATTTGAAGTTAGAACTTTGTAGGGCAGAAATGGCTTATAGTCATCGTGTGGAAGTGCTTTTTTTACCATTAAATTTTCTGTATACTTAAGCTGATAAGTCTGTTTGTTGAATGGTATGCAGTGTTTATCATACCAACACAGTCTGTCATTAATTAAATACAATATAAATTTTTGCAGCCATGTTAGTGACTTGTACTTGTGAAACTGAACACAGCCATTTCTTTATTGATCTTAATCCTTAATTATTGTTTCTACCAGTCACACTGTTTTGCATGATTTAAAGAGAACTATGCTAAATGAAAATTAAAAAATAATATTTATTTTAGAATTTTTTAATTTTCATTTTCTTCTTTAGGCTATCTCCTATTCATGTACATACTCACCCCGTACAGTTTTACACCCTGTGTAGCACTTCAATTGATGCCTTATGCTTATACTTGCTAATCCCATTTGGGTTTTTAAGTTGTGTGTTATTTCAAGCAGTGTCTTACACATACTAACTTCATCCATATTACTTTTGTGTACAATGTCAGTCATTGCCTTTGATATTTATTCACGCTTTCCATTTCTACACTGTCTGCCACTTTAAGCATTTTCTTTCTCATGCACACTGTTAACATTCATGCCCTTAATGCTACATTACTGAGGGTTCAGTTATAAAATTTAGAGTAACATACCTTCTTCATCATGTAGCTTTTTGTGATATTAACTCCATTATTACATTACTAACTTAAATTCCGGTAGTCAGAATGTTAGACCAATTTCATATGAAATGATTTCAACCGAGACTTAGTGGTGAAAGTATATTTACTTAGTGGAACTATATATTGAGTGTTAACAAGACAGGCATTGTACATAAAACATAACACTGAGGTGTGTTCATGCAACCATTATTTCAATGGAAAAGTATTAAGTATTACACAACCCGAGTGTGTGTATTTGTAGCCTTAGTAATCCAGTATGCAATGTGCATGCACCATATTGTCATCTGTGGCCTGCCCTGCACGACAGTATTTTTCCACAATTTTTGAAAAAAAGTTACTGAATGCAAAATGTGTGTTTTGATTTTCTCTACAACTTTTGTCTGAAACATTTCTCATTCTGAGAAGAAATGACTGAGATATGATCAAAAATGTATATTGGTCTTCGTGTGAAGTACCCTTTATTCTTGTCTATTTTAGTGATACTCGAATTTTCCTCACATTGTCAAAAAATCCTCAAATATCAAATTTCATGAAATCCATCCAGTGGGAGCTGTTCTGTGCAGACAGGTGGACAGACATGATGAAGCTAATAGTCACTTTTCACAATTTTGTGAAAATGCCTAAAATTCCAGATGTTTGATCTAAAGAAAAAGGACATAAATTTGTAATACTAAACATTATATTTATGTTGTTTGTTTCAGATGATGCTACAGAGAAGACTCTGGTTGATGAAGAAGCTTTTGTGTCAGAACGTGTTGCAGCACTCAATTTGCCACTTTTTCACACTGGTGATCCTGCAGTAGAGGAAGAAGTAGAATTGGACCATTTCCCAATGGTGAAAAAGAAAAAAACAATTTTAGTTGCTGGTGACAGTTTTACATTCGTAGTACAATCTTTTTTAACAGTCACTTCAGAATTTATGAATTTGTATGCACTTCTGTTCTGAAATATTTTGAACCTTTTGAAGTCCAATATTATATTTTTTGTTATTTATTTTATTTGTGTTTATGCAGGTGTGTATAAGTGAGTAGACAGTGATGCTGTAGCTGAATGATATCATTACATATGTCCATAGTGTTGGCTGATAACACATCCACTTTATAGTCATAAAATGAGACATCAAGTAATACATGATAAAATGAAGTAGTAAATACAGATTTTGTGTATAAGAACTGCATTACAGTTCTGGTGTTGATACCATGACTTTTTCTGTTTAATGAGTATTTTTGGTTCACAAATGTTCTGGACAAACAAGGCTAATTGAGATACTGGTCTTATAGAATGTAATGCTATGTAGCCTTTGTGTACATACTAATGTTTCTGAGCAACAGCTGCTTCCATCTCTCAGTTGTTATTCCCCTACATTGAAAGCAGTTGGTTCATAAAAAATATTGAGACCTCTCTGCATGTCATCATTTCCAGTAACTTCATAGCATTAAAAACTCCCTGTCATGTGAAATTCCAATATGAAGTAAACAGTCCAAATGAGTAAATGCTAAAATACTGGGTATGTGTGATATATCTGAAACAAATGATAATCATATTTTTAAGACAGTATACACATACAGATTGCAGTGACTTTTTTGAGGGCTGGTAGGAGTGGTAAAGGAAGAAATTAAGAGAAAGATGCAAGTTCAGTGAGATGAGATACATCTAGAATATTTTATAAATGAACATTGATTATTTTAAACATAATTTTAATAGTGACTATAATACCATATTTACCTGAATCAAGATGACCCCCCAGAAAAATAAGTCTGCCAGGGGAAAATTTGGTTATCCAAATCTAAGACAAACCCCCAGAAATAAAACATCTGCCAAGAAAAATATTTTACTATTAAGGGCATGTCAGATTCTATCCAACTTTACCAATCAGTGTCACTGTCTCCATCTTCACAGTCAGTCCTTTCATCTTCCTCACACTAACTCAACATCCCCATTCTCTTCACTGCCATTGCACAACATGCCATCAGTCATATCCATTCCATTGGATATACAGGACTTCCTAAAACCCTTCACAGTCACTTCCAGTGAGACGAGCTGCCATGCTGTTGTGATCCATGCTGACTGAATAGTACATTTATATTTCTTGGTTTATAAACTTGCTTGAACCCATGAAGAAGATTCACAGTTTTCTGCACAGATTATATTCGTGGTGTTAAGAATTTTCAATGCATGTGTTCTGAACTTACATGTATCTGTGGTCTGATCAGTGTGAGTTCCTTGTTCTTTTTATGGTTTTCAATTTGTGGATTTGTTCAGGTTTTATTTTTGAGCCTTTTAGTTAAATTATAGTTTTTCAGTAGTCATTTTCCTGTTACTACCCTTGGACTGGATCGCACGGTGGCATAATGGTTAAGGCACTACGCTACAAACAGGCAGGTCGCGGGTTCGATTCCTGATGGTGTCATTGGAATTTTTCAATGACATAATCCTTCCGGTTGCACTATGGCCCTGGGGTTGACTCAGCCTCTGACAGAAATGAGTACCAGGTGTATTTCCTGGGGGTAAAGGCAGCCGGTGCGTAAGGCTGACAACCTTACCACCATCCTGTGCCGTTGTCATGAAATCTGGG
>JGI20166J26741_11741585_pt1 | contig 10569 bp, 10 predicted proteins | sample TergutCu122P5_FD_26741 | JGI IMG/M metagenome (IMG submission 26741) | reverse complement strand
GCAGTTCAGATAAAACAATCGAACAAAGATCAAACATGGTTCGAAGAAAGTATGGCAAAAGCCCGATTATTAAGCATGAATCGAAAAACTTGCTTCTGATCCGGCAAAACAAGGACTTTATTCCGAACGGGAATCCGAAGGATTTGTTTCCGGATAGCCCCGCACATGCGGAGCGTAATAATTCATAATTCAAAAGATTTGCATCTCAGTTCGGTATAACGTGAATCATAAATGATTTCAATGATAGATAAATTATTTCTTTATTTCAACAATAAACTTAATCGCTCAAGCGAACGCAGTACAAATGCAATAAAAAATATTATTGCATCCTTTGGAATTAAAGGAATTAGTATTGTTGTACAACTTTTACTTGTTCCGATGACGATACATTACATAAATCCCACACAATACGGTATATGGCTAACACTAAGTTCTATTATCGGCTGGTTTGGATTCTTCGATATCGGTTTTGGAAACGGATTGCGAAACCGATTTGCAGAAGCAAAAGCAACGGGTGATTACAATAAGGCAAAATCTTATGTAAGTACTACCTATATATGTATTAGCGGAATTTTTACTATCGTTTGGATTTTGTTTTTCTGCGTAAATTTTTTCATTAATTGGAGCAAAATTCTGAATGCACCGGAACAAATGGCAAAAGAACTTTCAATTGTTGCATTGATAGTTATTTCATTTTTTTGTTTGCAAATGGTGTTGAAACTGATAAATACCGTATTGATTGCAGACCAAAAACCTGCAAAATCAGATTTTTATAATATGCTTGGGCAAATTTTTGCATTGATTATTATTTTCATATTAACCAAGACAACACAGGGTTCATTGTTGTATCTTGCTTTAGCGTTAGGATTATGTCCTATTTTAGTAATGCTAATTTCAACTTTTTGGTTTTACAATAGTGATTATAAACAATATAAGCCACAAGTATTTTTTTTTGACAAGAATATTGTAATTGATATTTTTTCACTTGGAAGCAATTTTTTTTTACTTCAAATTGCTGGTATAATTATTTATCAATCAAATAATATTATTATTGCTCAACTTCTAAACCCTGAAAATGTTACAGTGTATAATGTTTCATATAGACTATTTAGTGTAGCTACTATGGTTGCAACAATTATATTTTCACCTTTTTGGAGTGCTTTCACAGATTCTTACAAAAAAAATGATTATTTATGGATGACTAATACATATACAATATTGTTTAACTTAACATTATGGATATGTTTTCTTGTTTTAGTCTTATTTTGCTTTTCATCAATAATATATAAAGCATGGATAGGAAACTTATTACATATTCCAATTTCACTTTCTTTAATTGTGTCAATAAGCGTATTGTTCAATATACTTTCTACTTTACATTATAATTTACTTAATGGTATGAGTAAGATACGATTACAAATGTATTTAGTTATTGGGGGAATGATTTTAAACATCCCGTTATCAATAACATTAGGCAAAATGTTTGGTATAAAAGGTATTATTTTACCAAATTTACTTTACAACATGATTGCTTATTTATTATGTCGAAAGCAAGTACAATTGTTATTAAAAAAAGAAGCAAAAGGAATTTGGAATAAGTAAAATAGGTAATGATTGTTGATTCTGATTTTCATTCAATGAATTCACAATATTGGTTTACGCAAGAAGATGAAAAAAAATGATATCAAAACCGGTTACTATTGGTGACAATGTATTTATAGGAATGAATAGCATTATTTTGAAAGGAGTTAACATTGGAAATAATGTAAGAATTGCTGCCGGTTCAGTTGTAACAAAATCAATTCCGGCTAATCAAATATGGGGTGGAAACCCGGCTGCATTTATAAAAAATATTTAGTATGGATATTGTAATAATTTTTAATGGTTTAGGAAATCAAATGTCCCAATATGCTTTTTATTTACAGAAAAAAAGTATATGTAGTTCAACTCGATGGATATTTGATAATAAATCTGCTCATCATTATGGCTTTGAATTAAGTAAATCATTCAACATTCAGTATCAACAATCTTTTACAGATAAATTTTTTAAGTTAGCATATATATTATTAATAATATCAGAAAGTAGATTATTTATACTTTATAATTTTTTGAGTTTTATTGGTGTACGTTTAATTAGGGAAGATAAGAATTACAATTACAATCCTAAGCATTTAATTCATAAAAAAGGATTAAATTTTTATTGGGGAGGATGGCATTCTGAAAAATATTTTTTTTCGGTAAAAAAGTTGATATTGGAAACATTTAATTTTCAGATCAATGAAAAAGCGCAAACAAAATTATATAAAATTATTAATAAAATACAAAACGACAATATACAAAGTGTTTCAGTTCACGTTAGGCGTGGTGATTATTTGATATTAAATGATTATTATCATTTTTCTGACGTTTGTACATTGGCTTATTATAAAAAAGCATTCAAATATATCAAAAGCAAAATGCAAGATTATCATTTTTTTGTTTTTTCAGATGATCTCAAATGGTGCAGGGAAAATTTTGATACGAGCAATATAACTTATGTTGATTATAATAAAGATAATGATTCATGGATGGATATGTATTTGATGTCGCTTTGTAAGCATCATATCAATGCAAATAGTTCGTTCAGTTGGTGGGGAGCATGGCTTTGTAAGAAAACTGATAAAGTTATTATTACACCTAATGAATTCATTTTTGGTAAAATTACAAAAGATGTTTACCCTGAAAATTGGATAAAAATATGAATAATAAAAAGGCAAGAGTTATAGCATTTTATCTTCCTCAATTTTATCCTATACCTGAAAACGATAAATGGTGGGGGAAAGGTTTTACGGAATGGACAAATGTAGGTAAAGCAAAACCTTTATTTAAAGGGCATTATCAACCAAAAGTTCCTTCCGATTTGGGATACTACGATTTGCGTGTTCCTGAAGTTCGTGAACAGCAAGCACAAATGGCAAAAGATGCAGGAATTGAAGGTTTCTGCTATTGGCATTATTGGTTTGGTAATGGAAAAAGATTATTAGATCGTCCATTTAATGAGGTATTAGCAAGTGGAAAACCGGATTTCCCTTTTTGTTTAGGTTGGGCAAATCATAGTTGGGCAAATAAAACATGGAATTCAGACAATCAATATCTAAAATCTAAGCTACTTATTGAACAGCAATATATAGGGGAAGATGATTATTGTAATCATTTTATGTATGCTCTGACTGCCTTTAAAGACAATCGTTATATTCGAATTGATGGCAACCCTGTATTTTATATATATGACCCTTTAAATTTTAAGGATGTTAAGCTTTTCATTAGTCTTTGGCAACAAAAGGCAAAAGATAATGGATTAAATGGCATTTTTTTTATCGGTCAAGCATTTTTGAATAATGATTGCAAAAGGATACTTGATTTAGGTTTTAATGGAGTTGCTCGAGTGGGTATTTATGATGCTGTAGAAAAGATTAATGGAAAAGCTATTGATATTATTAAAAGAAAATTTAAAAAATATTTTCGCTTTTTAATGTTACAAAAATATGATTACGCAGATATTGTTGACAATTTGATAAATCCTAATTTGGATAAACTAGAAATGATTTATCCTATTATTGTTCCTAATTTCGATCATTCGCCCCGTTCTGGTAAAAGTGGTTTGATCTATCAAAATAGTACTCCTGAATTGTTTAAAAAACTTCTTGAAAGAACGTTGCATGCTATTGAAACAAAAAAAGACGATCACAAAATAATTTTTTTACGTTCTTGGAACGAATGGGGAGAGGGAAATTATGTTGAACCTGATTTAAAATATGGACATGGTTATTTGAATGCAATTAAAGAAGTTATTTGTCAGTAATTAGGTGATGATAATAAAAAGATTAAAACTTTTTATTCTATGTATAGTTTCAAAAATATATTCTTACATTATCCTAAGAATTAATAAAATAGAATATACTTCTCTACCTTTTATCAGAGGTAGGATTTATATATGGAACAATGGAAGGATTGTTTTTAAAGGAAAAACTATAATCAACAGTTCTATAAAAAGTAATACTGTTGGAATGGCAAAACCATTTAGTATTTACACTCATAAAAAGAGTATTGTGATATTTGGTAATAACACGGGTTTTTCAGGAGTATCAATACATTGTAGAGAATATATTCAAATCGGTGATAATACCATTGTGGGAGCAAACACATCTATTTGGGACAATGATCTTCATGAAATAGATTATTTAGAAAGGTTAAATGAAAGTGGAAATATAAAAAGTGCGCCTATTATAATTGGAAATAATGTATTTATTGGAGAGGGATGTCGCATTTTAAAAGGAGTTACAATTGGAGATCGTTCTATTATTGGGGCTGGTAGTATAGTAACGAAAACTGTACCTCCAGATGAAATTTGGGCTGGTAATCCAGCGAAATTCATAAAAAAAATATAAAAAATGAAAACTTTGAAATTTATTTTTATCTTGTTCATTCTATCTCTTCCATTTACTAGTGCTTTTGCTATTAATGATATTGCAACCTTACCGATGTTTTTGGCAATATTTTTTTTTATTATCTATATATTAGGTGTATTTGTACATCAATTTGATATTATTCTTAAAAACAGTTTGTTTTTATTTTCTTGGTTTGTATGTATTCTTATTTCATACTTTATTAATCCTACAGGGCAAAAATCTGTCAATCATATAGTAATGTATTTTTTAACTGTTTTCTGTCTATATTGGGGCATTAGAAATATAATGATTTTTATTGTTCAAAAGGATAGTAATTTTTTTATTGTGATACTAAAATATCTCGCTCTAATTGTATTTATATCGTCTATATATGCTTTGACAGAATTTGTATGTATAAATATATTGGGAATTAACATTAATCAATACATCCCACGAGAAGCAATAAAAGAATATTTTCCGGAAAGCTATAGAGGCTTTATTCGTGCAAGAGGATTCAACAGTGAGTCGGGAGGACTTGCTTTCTTTTTAGAAACATTAGCACCAATTTCGGTATATTATGTGTTTAAATCAAGTTTTAATGCACTATATAAATTATTATATACTTTAATATTAATACTATCACTAATTGTTACGTTCAGTTCTTTTGGCTACATAAGCTTTATAATTGCTTGTGTCGTATTTCTTTATTCATATCTCACACAATCAACAAAAAAACAAAATTTACTCTTAAGATTATTTATTACTGTATGTTTTATATTTGCAATCTTGATTTTTTTTAATAATATAGTCGATCTTTTTAGAAGTGTAATTGAAACTAAAATGATTGGTAGCGAAAGATATGATGCACGTTTAAGTGGAATATATGCCGGATTTAATTATATGAAAGGAGAAAATTGGTTGTTTGGTTTTGGACCTGCATCTTATGATACCTTAGGAACCGATAAATATTATTCTTTTTATTTTACAGTTTTAATGGATTCAGGGTTATTTGGGCTTTTCTTCTTAATGTTATTTTTGATCACACATTTTTTTATTTTATTTCGCATCAAAAATAAAAATCTAAAATATTGTTTTTTAATATCTTTAGCATCAGCAACGATTCATTATGCCTATATGGGTGGTTATTACTTACCTTATTATTGGCTTTTTTTATCTATAATGTATGTGTATTATTTACAAGAAAAAAGTATTTATAAAACAAAGTTGAATAATAAGTAATATGAAGTTTTCAATTATTACAGTTACATACAATAGTGAAAAATTTTTGGAACAGACTATTCAAAGCGTTCTTTCGCAGACTTATCGGAATATTGAGTATATTGTTATTGATGGTGCTTCAACGGATAACACATTAAATATAATTAATAAATATCGTGATAAAATTGCTTATTTAATATCCGAGCCGGATAAAAATATGTACGATGCTATAAATAAGGGTTTGAAATTGGCTTCGGGAGAATATATAGCAATATTGAACTCTGATGACTATTATGTAGATAATAATGTTATTCAAAACGTAGCTAATCATATTGTAAATTTAAAAGATAATAAATGGGGAGGAGTATATGGTAATTTAATAAAAGTGAGGGCTAATAATTCAAAAATTCGAAATCGGAGAGGGTTTCAAATTTCTTTTAAGGAACTATTATTGTCAAATCAAATGTTTGTTGTTGGTCATTCCTCATTGTTTTTGAATAGAAAATGTATAAGAAGCATAGGGTATTATGATTCCGAGCACTTAAGTTATGCTGCTGATGCTGATTATATTTTCAGGTGTTTCAAACAATACAAATTTAAGTATATTAATCTTGACATATTCAATTTCAGAGTCCATCCCGATAGTATTACTGCATTAGGTAACAGCGCCAAAGAAGGTGATTATATTTTAAAAAAAAATGGCTATTATAATTATTCACCTTTGCTGAGAAATAGTATATATTATTATATACGTACTAAATTTGTTATATATAACTTTTTCAATCTTTTTAATAAATTATTTTCATGAAAAAAATGATTAGAAATTTTATTCCATCTAAAATTTGGTATCAACTTTCTAAATGGAAAATACAAATAAAATATTTAAAATTGAGAAAAGATATTTTACATTATTATTATAATCTATCTAATATTACATTAGAGCAGCAGGAAGTAATTGATTTCTTAAAAAATAATTTTATTGATAATGTATTTCCATATAATTTTATAAAAAAATATAAAAATGGCGATATCAATGTATATTTAGATGAAAAGAGTAAAACGTTTTATGTGCTTCATCAAAACAAACGAATGTACTTCAAAAAAGCATATGATAGATTTCAAATACAAGACTATTATAGAAGACTTTTAATAGAGCAAGACAAAGATTCACCTCATTTGTATGAAACAGAAACTTTTCATGTATCCGATGGAGATATAGTAGCAGATTTGGGTGCGGCTGAAGGTGTTTTTGCCCTTTCGGTAATAGACAGAGTAAGTAAAATATACATATTTGAATCTGATCAGGGTTGGATAGATGCACTTAAATTAACATTTTCTCCTTATAAAGAAAAGGTAATTATTAATTATAATTATGTGTCGGATAACGATATAAACAACAATATTTCATTGGATACTTATTTTGCCAATCAACCTATTAATTTTATAAAAGCTGATATTGAGGGAGCTGAAACATTAATGTTGGCAGGAGCGAAACAATTATTATCAACAATCAAATCAAATAATACATTGAAGATAATACTTTGTACTTACCATCATCAAAATGATGCAAAAGAAATTGAAAATTCTCTTAAAAACTTTGGTTTTAAAACAAATTTTTCAATGGGATATATGATATATTATCCTGACCAAAATATTTATCCGCCGTTTTTGCGTAGAGGTTTGATTAGAGCAAAGAAATAGGGTTTATTTTTTTAAAGAGAATACAATTAATCTTACTTAAGAAAGAAGAATATAAATGAACATAAAACAGAGGAAAAAAGCACGAGTGATAGCATTTTACCTGCCTCAATTTCACCCAATACCAGAGAATGATGAATGGTGGGGGAAAGGGTTTACAGAATGGACAAATGTGGCATTAGCTAAACCATTGTTTAAAGGACATTATCAACCGCACATTCCAGCTGATTTGGGTTTTTATGATTTACGTTTATCTATTATACGAGAACAACAAGCTCAGATGGCAAAAGATGCCGGGATAGAAGGTTTTTGCTATTGGCATTATTGGTTCGGGAATGGTAAACAATTATTAGAAAAACCGTTTCAAGAAGTGCTAGAAAGTGGAAAACCGGATTTTCCATTTTGCTTAGGGTGGGCTAATGAATCTTGGAGTAATAGAAGTTGGCAAAATAAATCTTCCTTGATAAAGAATACAGTTCTAATGGAGCAAACCTATTCGGAGGATGATTATATTAGTCACTTTTTTCATGTACTACCGGCATTCAAAGATAAAAGATATATAACTGTCGAAGGAAAACCTTTATTTGTCATATATAGACCATTGGATATACCGGATGCAGAAAAATTCATAGAAGTATGGAGAGAACTTGCTCATAAAAATGAATTAAAAGGAATTCATTTTGTATGTATTACGGCAAATTTTTCACTTAACAAGTCAGCTTTAAAAGAGTGCAATGGAACAAAATTAACTATCAATAATGAAGCGGCATTGCGTTATCAATACCTATTAGACAAAGGGTTTGATGCTATAAATTCAAGAGGGTATCATAGAGCAGAAGTCTTGGTAAAAGGTATTATTCATCGGATTTTACGTGTTGTACTGAGAAAACTTAATCTAACACTTTTAGATAAGTACAATTTTGAGTTTATTAATAAATATATGTATGTTGTTGAGGATAAATGGGAGAATGTGTATCCTACTATAATTCCTAATTGGGATAGAAGTCCAAGAGGTGGGAAAAGAGCAGTTGTATATACAAATAGTACTCCGAAAGTTTTTGAGAAACAGTTGAGGAAATGTTTGGAAGTAATAAAAGATAAGGATGATGAATATAAGATTATATTTTTACAATCTTGGAATGAATGGGGAGAAGGTAATCATGTTGAACCCGATCTTAAATATGGTTGTGGATTTTTAGAAGTTTTAAAAAAAATTTTAAATTAATCTAACTTTTTAATTTTGAAAATTCTTCATGTAATTAATACTCTGAATGTAGGCGGTGCCGAAAAACTACTCGTTGATGCAATGCCATTGTATAAAGAGAAAGAAAATGTAGAATGTTTATTATTAAATGGGAATGAAACACCTTTTTATAAAAAAATTAAAGAACAAGGTTCAGTTATACATTTTTTATGTATGGGGAATGTGAATAAAATTTATAATCCTTTTCTCACGTTTCGGTTAATACCCTATTTGAAACGATATGATATTGTTCATGTTCATTTATTTCCGTCACTTTATTGGGTAGCTATGGCTAAATGGTTATCACATAACAAATCTCATTTTATCTTCACAGATCATTCCAGTTTTAATAAACGAAGAAAAAACAGAATTTTTCGTTTTCTTGATAAATTCATTTATTCACAATATGAATTTATAGTATCTAACAGTGAAGAAACAGAAATCAATATAAAAAAGCATTTATTACCGGGCAAATATAATTTTAAGCAGATAAACAATGGAGTGGACTTGCATTCTTTTTCCCACTTATTTAGCATAGGAACTCTTAATATGTATAATGATATAAATGTTGTTCAAGTGGCAAATTTTCGTCCTGCAAAAGATCATAATACCTTGATTAGAGCATTCAAATACTTGCCTATTAATGTAAAACTTATATTAGTGGGAGATGGGGAAACTCGCTTTAAATATGAAATGTTGGTAAAGGAGTTGCATTTGTCCGAAAGAGTATCATTTCTTGGGAGTAGGTCTGACATTCCTAATATTTGGAAAAACGCTCATATAGGTGTTTTATCATCTCACTGGGAAGGATTCGGATTAGTTGCCGTTGAGGCCATGGCATCGGGGAAGCCTTTTATAGCATCTGATGTTCCCGGATTAAGACATATTGTTGATGGTGCAGGGTTATTATTTGAAAAGGGGAATGAAAAAGATTTGGCGAAAAAAATAATGTCTTTGGTGAATGATGATGAATTTTACAAAAGAGTATCTCAACAATGTTTTGAAAGAGCAAAAATGTATGATATTAATACAATGGTTGAAAAATATCTTGAATTATATCATGAAGTTTTAAATAAATGAAGCAAAAGCTTTTTCGCCTCACCACCATCCCGCTTTCTTTTGAAACCCTGCTCAAAGGTCAGCCTCAATTTATGCAACAGTATTACGATGTAACGATAATCTGCTCGGATAAAGGACGATTGGAAAAAGTAGGCGAAACTGAGGGAGTAAAAACTTATTCTGTTGAGTTAACTCGCCAAATTACTCCGATAAAAGATCTGAGAGCATTGTGGAAATTGTACTTTTATTTTCGAAAAGAAAAGCCCGATATTGTACATACTCATACGCCTAAAGCCGGATTAATCGGAATGTTGGCTGCCTTGTTAGCAAAAGTTCCTCACCGATTACATACGGTTGCCGGTTTGCCATTGATGGAAACTAAAGGATTGAAACGAAAACTATTGAACGCTACTGAAAAACTTACCTACCGATGCGCTCAACAAGTGTACCCCAATTCCAAAGGATTGCAAAAATTTATCGTAAGCAACAAGTTTTGTCCGGAAAGTAAATTGGAAATTATAGGGAGCGGGAGTTCCAACGGCATCGACTCCATTTATTTTTCTCCCGACTTATTTAATCACGAACAAAAAGAAAAACAGAAAAGAGAAATCGGGATTCCGATAAACGGTTTTATTTTCTGTTTTGTAGGCAGGTTGGTAAAAGACAAAGGCATCAACGAGTTGGTGCAAGCATTTGTCGAAGTTAATAAGACGTTCCGATATGCCAAATTGCTGTTGGTCGGTCCTTTTGAGCCGGAATTGGATCCTTTGGCGCCCGAAATCGAAAAGGCGATTGAGAATCATCCCGATATTTTTTCCGTCGGGTTTCAAACGGATGTGCGTCCGTACTTGGCAATTTCCGATGTTTTCGTTTTCCCGTCCTATCGCGAAGGGTTTCCCAATGTGGTAATGCAGGCGGGAGCGA
>JGI20166J26741_11741474_pt1 | contig 10570 bp, 9 predicted proteins | sample TergutCu122P5_FD_26741 | JGI IMG/M metagenome (IMG submission 26741) | reverse complement strand
TCTGATTTCTATGGACATTTAAAGTATCTATGTTCCAATCTCCACACAGTAAAAGAGATTTCTTTTTAGTAGTCAATTTTCTAATGAGATTTTCAAGCTTCTTCTGTTAAAACATAAGGCTTTTGTATTTTCTTTTTGTTCCACACTGAACCTGTCATTTGAAAGTCTTCCACTACTCTGTATATTTTTCTTTTATGTGATATGGTGTATGTGAGATGCTTTGTACAAAAGCAATTTCTGTCATGACGCATAATTTGCAGAAGTAATTGAAAATGAATCCTCTTTACTGAACAGACAACATTTCTCACAGAATCTGTGTACCTGCTCTGTGTGAGACACAACAATTTCCAGGGCTCCCTTCTTACATTTCAGTGCTGATATGAAGAGGAAATGCCCAGCAGACTTGCCTTGGCTAAGCAAACTCAGTATTTCACTACACTTTGGCACATAATTGATGCAATGTTCTGCACTGAAATAGTGTAAAGCTCTAGGAAATAATTCTCATACATGAAATGACAAACTAATATTGATGTATATGAGTTTCTTTATAAAACAAATGTGTGTCTCACTGTAATGTAACCTACCTCACCATTAGAAATTTTATGCTTGGTAACTGAAAATTATTTTGCACCAAACAGTATGAGAGCACTCAAAACCTTGTTATGGATCATAACCTAAAAATACATAGTGTGAAAAACTGTACCAGCATTAAAATTCTTGGTATGGTTTGTACCTAAAAATTACCTGGCAACAAACACCATCACAAGGGTCATCATGTTATTGAGGGGCAACATCGATGGCTTGAGGTGGGCTCTTAGCTGTTCTGCAGGGGTGGTAGACGCATAGTAATTGCCTCTCTCCACCCAAGACCATCTGTGCGTGGTTAAGAGCCACGTCCTATGACAGGTGACCCTGCTGCGCAGAACACAACAGTTCTAAATGAGTAAACCTTGAAAAACAATCCCCAATTCCATGGTGTAAGCTCCATGCCTATGCGATAAATGGCAGTAGGTGGGTCTGTTAAGAATGGCGCCCTCTGGGATACCAGGCGACCTCCCAGGGGTAATTCAGCCTTACAAAATATGGGGGCTCTGTTTGGTGGACCTTATATAACCCCCAGTACTTGTGGGATCAGAATTGATACTACAGAAGAAAAATTAGAACATAAGCAGAACTCCTTTGTAGGGACTCCAGTAAGAGTTCTAAAGAGGGCTCCAGTCAGGGGGAACTCCGGCGCTTGGAGGCTCTGCAAAGGGAAAGTGAGACTCCCATTACTTGGGAGGAACACCTGTCGCCTAGAAGTCTAAGCTCATAGAACCTTGAGGGGCTGACAGAGAAGGTCGGCACACTTGGTCTCCAAAGCCTTAGAAAGAATCGTTGTGACACTGCCAAAAACAAGCGAGGAAGGCCAGGCTTGCTGAGGCTTCTACTGGGGACTCTTAACAGGGGCCAACCTCAACTACCTCGAAGTAGTCAGCCACAAAACCTACAGAAGCCCGGCACATCTGGGATCCAAAGGAAGGTAAAGGAGAAGACAAAACATAAACCCAGTTCAACTGGGCTGGAATCTTTGGGAGCAAGGGGTACCTAAAGGGCCCAGACAAGCGACAGAGGCCATCTGGGGGCACTCCTAAGGGCGGGCAGGCAAAGAGGCCCAAGCAAGTTGGGCAACAGAGTTATGCCAGGGCTGCTCAGGAGGGCATTCAGATGGCGATTGTGTGTGAGGGCTATCTGGGGGTTCAGCTCTCTAGAGAAAACTTTGTAGTCATCCACAGGGCTATCGGTGGACTTGTGGATGGGCTCCCTGAAGAGGGGTTCACCCTCAGGCTTGTTGATTCTTACTGGGCCAAAGGAGCAGCCATTATGGTGTGCCAGTATGAAGAGACCAGAGATTGGCTGGCTGCTAGGGTACCCACCTCTGAGACCTGTTAAAACAGGTAGGCAATCTCTGAAGTGGACATCGGAGCTGCAGTCCCTCAGAAGAGTGAAACAGCTCTTGAATAAGTGCCGAGGAGTTGGGAACTCTGTAGAGAGGCTCAGTGGAGAGATAGGAAGGAAGTAAGAAAGACTTCTGAGTTTGCTTGGAGGACTTTCTGTAGTTCCATTAACGACCTACCCATGTCAGCTAGGTTACACAGGGCCCTATCTAGGGACTCTAAGATCAAGTTGGGATCATTGGTGGCTCCTTCCGGAAGGCATACACAATCCAAGGGGAAACCTTAGATCTCTTGCTTGCTACTCACTTTCCCAACTCGGTGGCTATAGTGAAGGAGGCAGCCCCTGCTGCTGTCCACCATGCCAAATGTTTGGACTGATGGGTGGCTGCAAGGGTTTGTCACCTATGGGAGAATGGTATGGGCAATTGATTCAATTGCCCCATACAAAAGTTTAGGAATGGATGGGATATTCCCGGCCCTGTTACAAGAGGGATGGGGTTCATTGTCCCTTACTTGGTTAAGATTCCTCGTGCCTGCCTGGCGACTGGCTATGTTCCAGCCACATGGCCAGATTAAGGTAGTGTTCATACCTAAGCCCAGTAGAAATTCCTATGGTGGACCTAAGGACTTCTGACCAATCAGTCTCACATCGTTCTTACTTAAGACCATGGAAAGGCTGGTAGATAGATTTTTAAGGTATAAAATTTTGGCTTTCATGCCCTTACATCTCAATAAACGTGCATACCACACTGGAAACGGCCCTTCATCAGCTCGTGCTTCAGGTTGAGAAGGCGCTTGACCAACAGGAGACAGCTCTGGGTGTTTTCCTAGACAGAGAAGGGGCATTTAATAACACCTCCTATGACTCCATGTGTGTTGCTCTTGCTAAACATGGGGTTGATTACACCATCATATGGTGGACTAGAGCTACCCTGGAGGGCCAGCTGGCTACGGTGACTCTTGGTGGATCTTCCAGGAGCATTGAGGTGTCTAGAGGCTGCCCAAAGGAAGGTGTCTTGTAACCACTCCTGTGGTGCGTTGTTGTTGACGAACTGATAGCAAGGCTCATTGGCAGTGGAGTTTATACTCAAGGACATCTGCCCTCCAGCAGTGGGAAAACTCCCACATATGGTATCAGGGCTCATACAATAGACCCTTCATACTATAGAGATGTGGTGTGACGAGCTCGGGTTGTCGGTCAATCCTTACAAGACTGGACTTGTTGCATTCACAAGAAGAAGGAAACTCACTGGGTTCTTTGAACCACGCCTTTTTTGGGATGACTTTACGCCACTCTATGTCGGTGAAATATCTCAGGGTAGTCCTGGATTCTCGGCTGACTTGGAGGGAGCATGTGGATGTTGGAGTAAGGCTCACAATCTGCTGTGGGCCTCTAGGAGGGCCTATGGTGTGATGTGGGGCCTGATACCCAGGGTGGCTCATTAGCTCTACGTCCCTATCATTAGGCCATCCATTACTTTTGCATCCTTAGTATGGTGGCCTGGCTGTCAGACAGCTAGTGCCAAGGCAAAACAGCAGAGTTCAAAGACTTGCATGCTTAAGGATAAAGGGAGTGATGCGCACTACTCCCACCAATGCTGTGGAAGCACTTATTTGCCTCCCCCCCCACTGGATTTAGTGGTACAGAGTGAGGCGACGTCAGCTGCACATCGTCTCTGGAGTCTGGGAAGTTGGTCTTACCTCCATTCCAATCGAGTACATAGCAGTATATTGATGCGGCTTCAGCAGACCCTGTATTTAATATGGGGATGGATGTTATGAGGCCAGCAATCAATTTTGAACACAAATATAGGGTTACCATGTTGACTAGGGGAGAATGGACCAGAGGAACTGGGACTCCTCCTGTACTCAAAGGGCTCATCTGGTTTACAGATGGGTCCAGGATGATGAAGGTGACTGGGGCTGGGGTCTATGGGCAATCTGTGGGAAAAAGGCTCAGTATTTCTCTAGGAAGTTTTTCAGGCTGAGATATATGCTATCTTGGCACGTGCTCATGAAATTTAATTTCAGGGTAGACCGGAGAAGCACGTGAGTATTTGCTCTGACAGCCAGGCAGCTTTGAAAGCTCTACAGGCCGCCAGAACGTCTCCATTGGTTTAACAGTGCCAAAAGGCGTTAAATGATATCTCTATCCAGCATGCTGTGGTGCCTTATTGGGTCCCTGGACATGCTGGGGTGCGAGGAAACAAAATCGCCGATGTGCTTGCAAGAGGCAGTTCTGCTCTAAAGTTTGTTGGACCTGAGCCAGCTTTGGGAGTCTCTAGGCTGAATATAAGAAGACAGATTATACGTTGGTTGGTTAACCAGCATTGGACATGGCGGCAAGGTCGTGGTAATACTCAAAGACAGGCTCAAGAATTAATTTCAGGACCCTGTCTGGGTGCCAAGGCTAAGTTTCTGTCCTTTAATAGGAAATAATCCAGGGTTGTTACTGGCCTTCTGACTGGACATAATACCCTGAGAAGACATTTTCATTTAAAATGGGGCTGTCAGACAGTCCATAGTGTAGGAGGTGTGCAGCACAGGATGAAACCTCGGCCCACATTCTATATGAATGTGAAGCTGTGGCTTCACTCAGACATGCATATCTGGGCTCCTTCTTTTTGGATCCAGAGGACATTAAGAGTATAAGTCTGGGGGCCTTCTGGAACTTTAGCAAAGTAACAGGGCTCCTATGAATTGATATGTGGCACAAAGGGCCCATCATTTTTAAGGCCTAGGTGCATCAGAACCATAAGGGCTCGAACCTAAATGCATTTCAATCAATCAATCAATGAAACCAGACCTGCCAAGGCCACCATAGTGTTAGAAGACTCACGAAAATTGTGGCTGTGATCTGGGTAGAAAGAGGGGCCCAGAGCTTGCCAAGAAAGGCATTTGCACTATGTCCTCTACTCTAGTTTTCTTGTACCAAATAAAATACATAGTCCTGTATTGACAAGATTAGCAGTCCATCTTTGAACTAATGGACAGTTAAAAAATGATCAATTCTAACTGTCCAACATAGACAAATTATGCATTTTGTCAACAATTTTGGTATAATTTTATGAAAATCTATCCAATAGCTGTACTGATAAACATGGAAATGTAGTTGATGTTTCAGCACATGAATTTTGAGACACACTTCAAGCATTTAATTTTACCTAAATAATTCCATGCAGCAAATTCCTTTTTGGGAAGCTCTTAGCTTCCATGCTAGTCAAGAAATACCTTGCTTATTATGGAACCTGGAAGATCATTATCACATTCACAAGATCCCGTCACATGTCCCTGTCCAAGGCACATCAATCCAGTCCATGACCCCCATCCAACTTCTTGAAGATCCATTTTATTATTGTTCTCCCATCTATGTCTAGGTCTTCCAAGTGGCCTCTTTCTGTCAGATTTCCCCACCAAAACCCTGTATGCACCTCTCCTTTTCCTTCCCCATAGGTGCTACATGCCCTGCCCATTTTATTCTTGATTTTATCACCCAAATAATATTTGGTGAAACTAACATCATAAAGCTCTGTATTGTGTAGTCTTCCCCACCTCCCAGTTACCTCATCCCTCTTAGGCCCAAATATCTTCCTCAGCACCCTGTTCACTTAATTTTACCATGGGAAGAAATATATTTAATTACACTTTCAATAGTGCATATAAAATTTGTGTATAGCATGAAATGGCAGAATGATTAGTAAATAATGAATTGAAAAAGTATGTGGAAGGAAGTGGCATAATTTAAGGTACCATCACTGTATTGGCCAGAATGGACTGAGGAAAACCACAAATACCCTGTCAGGCTAATGTATGTCTGAGATCAGATCTGAATGTTAAGTTGCATGCTTGTGAATAAAAAGGAGGAGTGGTAGCCATCCAAATGCAAAATATGGTAGAAGTATGCCTAGCAGGTGTTAAGCCACCTTCAAAAACTGTGTACTAGAAAGTGGTGTGTGTGTGTGTATACATGTATGTCCATACATACATATGCACAGGCTGGGGAAAGCTGGCATACTTGCCCTGATCAAAGAAGCCACTGAAATTCCTATGACCATGACATAATTAACAAAAAGCATGTTCATACTGACTAAAAATTAACCCATTGGCTTACCATTTAATATAACACATGAGGCGCCTAGAGACACTAATTTAAATCCCAGTTCAGGCAAACGCAACGATGTCTCAACCGTCTCGCAGACGACTGCGTGTTGAGACGACCGGCGAGACCGGTCGCGTCGGGGACGACTGTGTAAGCCAATGGGTTAAGTTGTGTAACAAAAAAAAATAGCAGCTGGGGTCTATGCCAGCAGTACTGCAACTACCAGCAGGGACACCCAAGCCTGACAGGCCTCAGCACAAGGGTCAGATGAAGTTTGTCCCACAATAAAAGGCATTGGCGCTCTTTAGACATGGGACATTCCCTCTACAGGTGTAAATCCAGTATAAAATGCTGGTCCTCCATTTTGGGGAGTAGGAATGGAGTTGACAACCTCATCCCATTTAATACCTTTGTTTTGGAACTCCAGTTAGGGGAGGCCATGGCCTGGAAATGGGCTGCAGAACCACAGAAAGAACAACAAGCATGTGTTTCTAACATTCTAACATCATGGAAATATCTATATGTTTGTGCAGGAGCATATTTTGATGTTTATTTTTCACCAATTTTAATAGATATAAAAGAGTTCTCATCCAACAAATAACAGACAATTCATTGGCTCCTAAACTAATAGAACAAAGCATGACAAATATCTAACACTTATCTGAAATTGAGAACGCTAGGAATCCGTTTAAAGGAATTAATGTTGTATGAACATCCGGCCTATAAACCAGTTGCATTGTGTATACCTGTATATGAATACCTGTAATGCAGCACAAAACAATTCTCAAAGAAAGCACACATTATACACAACACAGTAACGACAATAACATCAAGTGTGGCTGATAAGTGTTGTACAAATTTGTAACATTCTGACACTCACCCCCAGCTTTTGCCCCTCTGAATATACACTAAATACAGTATTTAATGTTAAAAAATACATTTTAATCATTCTGTAGATCAATGCAGGCTATGCAGTGCTTTTAATGCGTGAATATTTTTCTGGTATATATGTACGTACATACTTGAAGTGTGTGTGTGTGTGTGTGTGTATGTGTATGTATATATGATTGTGTATGTGTGTATGTATGTACAGTTATTAAAGAGTATGATATAAATGATGTGTGTACAAGATTCACAGAATGCACCACATCTGACAAGATCATATTGCACACCGTTTAGAAGTCATTCCCACAGCAGAGTGGGTCACACTATTCCACCAAACTGAGTTTGCTGTTTGTCTTTCTCAGCTGAGCACGCCACGGGATGATCTGTGCTGGTTCATCATTACTGTCCTCTTTAGAAGATGCCTCCTGCTGCTGCTGCTGCTGCTCCTGCTGCTGCTGCTCTGGTGTCTTATTTTCCTTGTTGCCATCCTCAAGTGTTGGAACTACCTCACTGCTAGATGGCAGTTGCTGCCTCAGTACTTCCTCAGGTTTCAATGGTTTTGCCTTTTTGTCATCCACAACCCGAGGTGTGTACAAATTTGTCCTGTGAAGAAGTTCACAAGAAAATATTAGCAAAGGTACCACATGATTTATAAAATATGACTGACCATAAAATATCCAACTAGCAGTCTGAACACAGCATAATCATACTGTTCTACTCTTTGTTTATAAAACTTTGAAGTTGTAAAGTTGCACAATATTTTGATATTTTCCATATGTGGAAAGATCCACTGTCACCAAATAGTAGGAAAACTGCTTTGATGTAATCATTCTATTTGCCTAACATAAAATTAATTATCAGAATTGTACAGACCTGGAGATTACATTGGACAGTGTGAGGGATAGACAGAAGCCAGGCTGACTGATGCACATTTCAGCATAAGAACTTCCCACTTGTCTGCTTAGGTCAGGTACATAAAGGAAGGAAACACCAATGCAAATCCAATGTGTAGTTTTATTTTTTGACATCAACATACATAATACTATCATATCACAAATATATTCAGAAGTTAGGGCATGTGATCAGTAAGTTCATTCAAGTGCTAGAATATTTAATTAATTCTACATGCAGATGTTACCACCTCTTAATCAATGCATCTCTTCTTGATGTTGTCACAGAAAAATTCATTCTCTGTGAAGGGTGCACATGTCTACTCACAGCCTGTCAGTAAGAATGTGCCTGTTAATTCACAGGTGTAAAAAATAAAAGAGAGGGCCTTTAAATCTGCCAGTACCACAAGGCTGGCAGCTGGATTTTGGAACAGATGTAATGTTGTTTTTATTGAAAAAATGCAATGCTTGTCCTGTTAAAATAATGCACCACTGGGGTAATTAAGGTTAATGTTACTGCATGAATATTTTTGTTGCATGATGATCTGATGTGAACTGTTTGATAGAAGTCTCAAATTTGGACAAGCCAAATAATGATACAGAGTATGACACTAGGATGCTCTACATACTAGTAACTGAAATGAGAGAAAGAAATACAAGCAGGATAATAGTACAGCTAGTCACAGCCACAAATTCAATACTGTTGCAGACACAGTAATTATGTTACATGTATGATCATATCTGCCACATACAGTGGCTAATTCCTCCATGTAATGTGTGAAGAACATTAGTGGCAAGGCATTTATTCATTCAGAACATGTATTACATTATACAGTATGACTGCCTAGCTGTTTGGGCTACGACGACTACTTTCATCAGTTCAGGCTGAATAGATTCAAGCTGGTAGAGCTGTCTCGACAGACCAAAAGCCTACACATATCACAATTTCTCTTCAGTGTCACTCCAATAATAATTCGAAGCACACACTAGGATACTTATGTACCCATTGGTACTTGTTCACCCACTCTTCATTACACATATCATACAATTATATCATAAAGTTGGTAAATTTATGCCTGTTTATGTTATACCACAGCTACACAGAACATACAATGACACCATTATGCATTATGTGCCAGCAACAACCTTTTCTTCTGTCTTATATGGTTTTAACTGAGGTGTATTGTGGCAAACTGAATGGACATTTTTAATATCCCCAGTTCCTTCTGCAAGGTGGCTAAGGCAGTTTAAATCCCAGCACACATTTCATCCAATTTCTTTTCAGTAATATCTTAGCAATTTCTTTTTTTTATTGGGCAATAATTACCTTACCTTACTTAATTTACCTGTGACTCTATGAATAACTTCTATATTTAAAACCTCAACACCCTGAAATTTATGCAAGAATCTTCCCTTTTCTTACAAAACTACTTTCCACATAGGTGTCTCAATTACTCATTCCAATACGTAGTTCTTACTTGGCATTTTGATACAGCAAGTAATGTGACTGATTTAACTTGTAAACACTGTTGCTGTCAGCTGGGATTACTCTCAGCTGGCACATAAGTCATAAGCACAGCATGCTGCTCATCAGCTGTTTAATGTTCTGTTGGAGTTATGCTGAAGAGACACTGTAATGTGCAAAGGCTGTTGGTAGATTGAGGGCATTAACAGCCTAAATATGTGTGGCTCAAAGTGGTAGAAGCAGTGTCTGTCCATCCTGCTTCCACAGCCAGAAATTTTTTTGGGTAGCTGTCAAACAATCACATCGCATTTGTCATGGACAGACACTAAAATTTCTGCCAGAGCACTAAAATAAAAAGGACTAAATTTGTTAAATTAGTTATCTAATAAAATGCACTCTCAGTCAAAGCTGCAAACCTGCATATATGATGTGTGACAATACGCAACAATGTTGACATCTGGCAGCATATGTTAGAACAACTGTCTGCCCACTTCATAAATATAGCAAAATCATTTTGATTCAGACTCTTTTACAGTTGCTTGTAAGTGTTTTGTTACAATAGTGTATTCGTTCTCTGTAAAAAAAAATGGGCAATGAAATTCTACAACAGAAAATCATAACTAAATTTTTAACGGATGTAATAAGAAATGCCATACATATTTAACCACTTTTTATAATAAGTTGATGGAAATGGAACAATGTGCATAGCAGAGGTTTCTGTGTGACTGCAAGCAAGGGGACACTGACAAAGATGAATGATCTAACAATAACACACGTTTCTGAAGCGGTTATGCAGCTGTCTAATATGTGGCTCAAATAATGAGCAATGATTGTAAACTGCCTTAATGGAAATTAGAGTTATACAGAAATTATTAAAAATATTTTTCAAAAGAAATATGAACATAAAGATGATGGTACAAATGTGTATCATCAAGAAGAAGAAACTGAGAAGAAAAGAAACCTGTACAGGCTTTTCAGAGAGGATTTTGGAATACTGTAATTGGTGTTGAAGCCTGGGTTTTCCAATGTGACATCACAAAAAAATAACAGGCCTCCTGTTGTTCTGTTCATGCACAGAATGTGATGTAACATTAAAGCAACAAAACAAGTGAAGCTGGTGACATCTACAACCAGCTGACCCGTGAGATATAGCAACATGTTGGCTGGGAATAAACAACAAACTACCGTATTTTTCGGCCTATAACGCGCGCGTTATCTATACAAAGAGGATCTGAAATCGTAAAAAATGAACATGCGCGGTATACGTTAGAAAGATTTCCGACCGATAACGCGC
>JGI20166J26741_11741363_pt1 | contig 10570 bp, 6 predicted proteins | sample TergutCu122P5_FD_26741 | JGI IMG/M metagenome (IMG submission 26741) | reverse complement strand
GCAAGCAATAAGATCTGCAATAAAAACCTCTGTTGCATCTAGTTGGCATTTTATTTCCACATATTGACGACGATGCACGGTCAAAATCACATAAAAAATGCTTGCCTTATATTTAGGTAAATACAGTAGTGTCCTTTTTTCACCGTGTCCTTCACAAGTCATACAATTTGCAGCACTCCACCCATTTCTCAAATACATGCAGTAGATCATCTTCTGACACCTTTAGTAGGACTGCAGCAGTGACTTGCATCTCCTCCCTGTTGGAGCCAAGTTTCTGCCCTCACAATTCATGTTTAACTATCAGCAATGCCCAGAATCATTTGTGCAATACATAGCTGTGCACTGTCTTGGAGCAAAAACCACTGTTTTGTAAGGAACTCAGGTCTCTTTTTCTGCATAATGTGTTCTGGATTTCAGTATTAGGAATATAAACATTACTGTTCCAAAGGTGCTGTGTGTCCTTTCTTCACTCCTGGTGAGCCACTTTATTACCACACATGAATTATGCTTTTACTCCAGGTCATAACATCTTATCCACAACTCATTACAGGTGATAATGGACAATAATAATTTAGTATTATGGTAAAAAAAAAGTCAAAATTCACTTGCAGGCTTCCATGCACATTCATTTCTGGTCACTGGTGAAATCATGAACAACCCAGCCTGTGCACATGTGCAGCACATCTAATTTCAGTGGTACTATGTGCCAAATCCTTTACAATGACACATATAAGATAGAAGACAATTCCCATAATGTGAATCTTCTGTCCTACATCAGCAATTTGTTAGCTTCTTAATACAGACATTTGTGACAGCAGTGCTTTGTATCTCACTTTGATCATCATCAACTACCTACTTGTCCCTTTCTTAAAAATGGTTCCATCATCTAAGAACTAAAGTTCTGCTCATTATGTCTGGTCCACAGCTTCCTGAACATATACAATGTTTCTTTACAGCTTTTCTTCAGGATCACGCTTTATTCTGTAACACATAGCTACTTGCAATGATTGAAAAAATATTCTCTGCCATAAATAGGAAAATAGGTCTGATCAAATATCTCATACAAACTGACCCCTAACAGAAGAAGGACATTCTTGGGAGCAGTTACTCATCACACTTCAGACTGCAATGTAATACATGCCTTTTACTAATCTAAGACTATTGCGGGAAAGCTGAATTGCCTGACTCATTACTTACAAACTTTTGTTGCACATGCCAAAAAAAAAAAAAAAAAAAAAAAAAAAAAGGAAAAGTCTACCGCAGAACTGGAAAGCAGTTAACTTTTAATCTTTAAAATGTGTCTTCCCTGCTAAGCAATCAAAGGTGTCAGGTTCAAAACCATTCATGTCATTCACTCTGCACTGCAATTTGGATTTATTTTCATTGTGCCTTTGTTTATTCAGAATATACATGAAGATGGCATTTGGATGAACGTGGTGCATTACACATGTCAAAAAGATATAAATGTTTTTATTCGTGACCAAATAAATTACATTTTTGTAAAAACAGAGCATACTTAATACATCACTTTACAGCTCAGTAATGGACCGGCTGTGCAGACAGCAAGGTTGCAATTCTTGGCAAGGGGAGTACTACTTCTTATTTCCACCATGCCCAGGGCTAACCAGTCAATGCAGCCTCATATCCATTGGATTACTGGGGCTGCAGTGGTCTAAGTTTGCAAATGATCACTCTCTGCCATCAAAGTTATGGACGCATACAGATTTACCTCCACTCACCCATACACTTTCAAGGAATAGTGCTGTGGAGCAGGGGCAATTTCACCTTCTACCTTTGCTGTTCAATAAATATGATAAATATCTGTAACAACTAGAATCTGAATCCCAATCCCCCCTCCAATCCCCCCCAAGTTCAAAAACAACATTACCTACAGGTACATTTTCTGAGGACTAGATACTACCCACTTCATCATTATTTATATAATATTTACATTTAAATGTAACTCTTTTTCAAATCTTTTTGAAATCATTATTGGCAACAAAAATATAAGACATAACATTAATGCAAAAGAACATGATGTACATGGAAAGGTGAAAACTTCAAGCCAAGCGGAAAACTTATGACCGAGTCTATATGCAGATTGTGAAACGTTACTAGGTTGTGTTTCATACCACATTGCAAAATTATGGGAAGTGCATGCTTTTAATATTGATAACTTATTGTAGAATTGAGAAGTAACAATGAAGTGTGAATTATAAGAACAGGTCACTTGTCACTGTTTCCTTTAACCATCCAGTGGTTGTGTTGGGTCTAAGAGTGGTGGTGGGGGGGGGTTTACTTCCAAATAGTAAAGGTTTCTATCCCCTCCCTCCCACTTCTTCACCAGTATTGCAGGTAATGTTCTTCTGGGATATGACACTGCACCAATAAGTTACAAAACCTCAATGTTTCAGGCAATGTATTATCTTCATCCTTCATAGTCAAGTGTCCATGACAAATGCCACAGCTATGGGTGGCCGAACATATATGGAGAGTAACTGATGACTGGCTGACTGGAAGGGTTAAGGAGCAAATAAAATAGCTACTGGAGGAGTAGGACGTACAACTGTGTTGCTGCGAAGTGAAAAGACTGAGGCATATTGAGGGTTAATCACCACTGGTCACCCATGGGAGAGTGGACATTCAGCAACCAGCAGCACAGGGCTGAAGAGAAACAATACAAGTGACAAGAAGCAGTTTCTGCTACCACACCACATAAAGCTAAGTGGCCAGCCACATCACTTGCTATGTACCACCACTGTCACCCACTTAAGGGTTAGCAGCCCATGGACAAAACCACCCTTCTGCATATACGTATGAGACCTGAAAAGGGCAGGGATTAGGATGAGATGAGGAGGTGGCAGGGAGGTGACATGAGGTAAAGAAAGTTGTGAAGACAAGGGTTGTTGGGCTGGTAGCAAGGGAGAAATGCAGTAAAGAGATCTTAGTAGATCCAGAAGCCATCAGCACCACTTGAAAACTCTCAGCTAAAAGACATGGCTAAAGCAATTTTCTATCTTGGACCCATCAGACCCACTGTGCCCAGTAGGAGCAGTTTTCACGAAGGTACATTTTAAACTTATTATTCCACACCTGTTACATATTTTCTGCAATAAATTTTTTTGTTGAGGGACATTCTGTTTCATTGACTGTAGGCAACATGAATAGAATACAGCCTCCTGACTGACAGAAACTACACCAAAGGATTACAATGAAGAGAACACAGAGAAATGAGTTGTGAAAATATGGTTATTGAAGAGATGAAATGACTGCTGGAAGAATTCCCTGATGAAAGTTAAAACCTATGATTGGGCAGACCAAGAAATTTAAAGACCCAAAAACAAAAGAAAGACAAAACTAAGAAGCAAATTTGCGATAAACCGCATTTGGTCCATTATATCAACATCGCATGCTAATTCCTTTGCACCATTTATACACACACGAACTTTGAGAAGCAGGCAGAAGCAACATTAATCAAGAAGGAAAGTGTACCAACAAGTGGCTGCAATTCATATAAGAATGTGCTCAAAACTGCCTGACTTCTAAGAATAAATATTTTTGAATTACGTGATGTTGCACTGAATAGTCCAGTAACTAATTACCTTCATTTCAGAGGAATTAAGTAAAAAATCACACAATTCAGGAGACAGGTTAAAGAACCACATACAGTGGGACAACTTGGTCAAGAAAAGTTTGAACAGTGTGCTTGAGGTATTAAAAAGAAAATCAGAGCAGTGATGGGTAAAATTCCAGAACAGTCTTCTTCAACATCTGAGCAAATACCAGTTGTGAGGGCACGACAGAAAAATTGACTGTCTTCAAGAAGTGCTTCATATATTTATACTTGGAGCACATGACCGTCCATGTTAATCTTGTTTCCTGGGGGATGAAGACTCCAAATAACTATCCAAACAAAAAGTATGTTCATTTTCACTGATTCTAGACATGCGTATGTTTCTTGTATTCTAGGAAATCAGCATATGATCTGCAGTGATCACTATGACAAAGTTTTGTTTTTACAATTAAATACCAAAACAGTTAAAATTCATATCTTTTTATACTCTGTTACTTGAGGGCCCATTCTGAAAACATTTTTGTGATGTGCAATTAGTATAATACCTACTAATTTGAGGTAAATATAAATTTCCTCTTCATGGTAAATTCTGCATTATTTACAAGCATTAGCCTCCCAGTTCCTCAGACCCAACACACCTGATCATAATACACAGTGGGCATGACCAATGTAAGGTTACAATGCACACTTCTCTTCATAAACAACACAAAGGTAACACATTCGTTAGAAAGACAATAATTATGAAATTAAAAATTCATATACTCACATTAACAAAACTTGGTTATAACCTTCACTCATATTGGGATGTCATAAGATATGCAACTAGGAGAACCACTAGAAGTAGCAGTTCAGAAAACTGTTCCGGAGCACAGAGAAATACTATAATGTTACCCACAAGCCAAATTTGTATTTAAAAAGTGCTTTTGAACTATTGTATCATGGTGTCATATAGAACAGTACCTACAGAGTGTCTCAAAGCAATCATTTGATTAAGAATTGCTTTGTATTGCTTGATTCCTTGTTTCTAATGTTATGAAGGAGCACAACATGTGCTTTGGGATCCCGTTACAAGTTCCCTGTGTGTCTCTCTGGACCTACTTACATTGGAAACTAGTGCTGTTAACTTGCATTTGGGAAATATGGTATTCAAATTTAATCAGGTCTACGAATTATCCTCAATGAAGATTTCTGTTGTTTTCTGCAGTATCTAAAAGCAAAACCTAAAATGCAATCCTTGTAAGGCCTAAAACATATCAAACCAATGCCAAGCAATTTCATTATTTGTTGCAGGTATATGAAATACTTAACATGGGATACGTATAGAACACTTATGAACCCCTGTATGGCAGCTACTGTTTCTCTGAAACTCAAGAATATCAAACACATTTGGTCTCAGTCAATGCAGTCTCAAAGAATGGGAAAATGACTTGCGTCACATTAAACTTCTGGAAATTGGTATCATGAAGGGCAAGGAAAACACATCACCAAGACGATCTCTGGCCTTCATAAAACACCTAACCTGTGTGCATGAGTGTAGCTAAAGCTCTATCAAACCAAAAAAAGGCCTCCTCTAGTATGTGTATTATTCATTATCATTTAACTGATGAAAGGTTCAGACACAGTACATTTAATGATTAAAGTATGGCACCTCCCGTAATACCAAAGCTCAGAAGAAACTTCGTGTGTGCTACACATAGTGAAGCCTTGGTCTCAAACATTCCCTCTTGTAGCACACAACTCCACAGTAAATACAGGGTGCATATTAACTACATAGAACAGTACATCCAGGTTTATGGAAATTTAATTTTATCAAATTTTAGTAGTTAATATGCTGGCATTCAATGACCATGTAGGAAGTCTGAGACATACTCTGTAACAATGAGTGGCATTATAACAGCTTGCTTGGACTCCTTGTAATCTTGTAAATTAACTTGATGATGATCGTGATGGCAACTGAAACATGATGGTAAAGAATAACGCATGATAAAAACATTTTACATACGTGCATTTGTCGATCTTATTTTGTGAAATGAAATAACCATTTAATGCATGGATATGGGACATAATGAACTTGTATCAGAGATTTTACACCAGAAAATTACCAACAACAATAACAACAACAATAACAACAGGCAGGTGAAGTGTATTGTAAAGGTACATTTCCAAACTGCATTTTGTCATAATTCATAAAAATCGTCTAATTTTAAATTAATGTTACACACAAAAAAAAAATCACTGAATTTTGAGTGGGGTCATGCAGTGAAGTGCAGTAATACTTTCAACCAAAATATATGAGATAATAATAAAAGAAATAAAATGCATAACAGCCATTCATGAGAAATACAGCATTCTGAACAGTGTGTGTGGGCCTTTAATCTGAAGGAAGCCCAAATGCAGTGAATAACACAGGAGTGAAGATCAGGCTGAACTTGATAAACACTGCAATTAATATGGTAAAGAATAGAAGTTTTTATGTTATCAATGGAAGATTACTTTCACATGGGTGCTGGGTGAGGCTATATTGCAGAGATTGTGGGCCAAACAGCTAAAGAAAGCTAGTGGCTTATACATTTCTGATTGTAAACAAGTACCACATCACTACTTATGTAACACTCTTCAGATAGTGTCATTTTTAGAACACAAGAACAAGAAAAGCAGGTTATGAAAATGACTAAAGCAAGTAGAAATTAAATTCTTAGTCCTCTACCAAAAGCACTGCATAAAACATTGAACCGCAACAAAATACAAATAATTGACTACAACAGACTTCGCTGATTCACAGCCTCTAATAAAAATCAAGTTCACTGTACTGGCTGACTAAGGGCTGGCAATGTCAGGCAACTGATTCAACAGCTACTGATTTGTTGGAGTTACTGAACATACTTTAAATAATACCAAATAACACAAAACTAATATAATACACCTCCAAATTAATTTGGGCACAGTATATGAAACATTAACTGGTGGTCCCAACATGGTAAAATGTGAAGTGGATCCACCTCGACTAACTTACACCCAGCTGTACAAAGTATATTAATGTTACTAGGGACAAGAAGGCCTCCAAAAGTCTTGACATCAACTACATCAACTGTCATGGTATTCCTGACTCCTTTTCTCCTACTCCATCAACTTTTTTGGCCATGCAGACTCCAGAAAAACACAGAAGAGTACCCTGATGACCCAGAACTAGAAGATGAAGGATATCTAAATTGAATACTTCTCTGATTAGCTGTAAAGCCCAAGAGTATAGGACCAGTAACAAAAAATTACCTGTAAGAACTTAGGTCAGTATAGGTTCTATCTGATAATCCAGAATATTCAATAATTTGACACCTGTCCGATCCTGTGCGAGTCAGAGTAAGAGAATTTTTCTGTACATAAACATTGCAAGGTAGAGGTACTATAATCAAATGTGACAAAGCTTTTAAATGAAAAGCAATCAATACATTCAGATCTGAGGTTTCCATAGCAGTGTGGATTCATATTGTGAACTTCTCGACTGTTACGCCATGTTGTAGTCTGATGGGTCAAGATGGATGTTTCTAGGAACATAATGCCTCCCACTCCTGGGTAAAAGTTCCTTCCTCTGCTCTGAAGGAGCTAAAACATGTCATAACCCAGAAGACCACTATATGAAAAGCAGTCAAGTTCAGCCTAAGCCTCTTTTATGCAGTAACATGAAAGAGAAATGGAAAAATTAAGTGACATATATGCCTCTAATGTTGGCGACAGAAGGTTAGTTTTCAGGCTGCAGCAACCCCTGTTCGTACAATCCCAGAACATACCATTTAGTTTCATATGTTTTACATCATGTGATGAAAGAAGCAGTCAAAAATAAAGGAAATTTAATTTAATTACATTCCATGTAACTCATTTGTAGTTGTGCACACTCCCTGCAAATAGCCAAATTATTTACAATAGTAAGAAAGTACACCCAAATGATAATTGTAACAATATTTCCAAAATAAAATTAATCTTACATTCCAAGTGTGGCAGTTTGAAACAACCTAGAGAGGGAACAATTCTATTTTGTTGGACAGTCACAGGTCTGCAATGTAAGCATCTGGACCACAGCCATTTAAATGCTTCTTTTTCTTCAAACTTTTTTTAGTTGAACATTTCATGTTATTATGGCCATAGCAGGACATCACAACAGATGGTAGCACCTATTAAAGCAACTAATAAATTATTTCATATTTTGTTTACTGTACAGAGACTCAAAGTAAGGATGAAGTTTACTGCTGAACCTGCAGGAATGAATACGTTTTAAAATTGATTTACTTCCTTCTGAAAGACAATTTACATAAAAAAGGACTTTCTTCACGCAAAAATATGACATTGCTCATTCAATGTAAAAAAGCATTCCACTCATTTTGTGTATAAAAAAAGTGCTGGGTCTAACACGCCAGATTCAGCTTCTTTTTCATTTGGTGTGGTTGGTCAAGAAATGCTTAATGCAAAATTGTCATATCAATTTCACAATTTGGCCAGAAGTGCACATACACAATGTACTGAACTACAGGAGCAGAACTCAGGTCCACTGTTGGTATTTAAATTACATTCTCTCTTCTCGTAACAAAATAAATTAGCACACAGACAGACAAGAGTTTCTTTTTGCAAGTCAAAAATCACACAATGACTTGGTTAGCAAGGTAACAAGACCAGATGGAGGAAACAGCAGGAAGCAAGACTGAGAAATGCTAAAAGCACTATCAACAAATGGGGAAGAGATCCAAAACTGGACAGTCACAGCTCCCTGCTTCCTCTCTGGTCTCGTGGGGCTGCCACTTGGAACACATTCACGCAGGGCAAGAGCGGCTATCATCGTGACTGTGAAGACTCCTCCTTCTTATGTAAGTCCACCACTTGTGTGCCGTCCAGCGGTCTGGTTGAAGGAGGAGTTGGGCATGCCAGTTTGTGTCCTATTGGCCCTGGTCCTGGTCCAGGACCAGGTCCTGCCCGATGATGGAGATGATGATTATTTTGCATTGCTCCTGAGGGACTAGGTGCCTTTCCCCGTAAATGGGGACCTGGGGGTGGTGGGTAGGGCTGAAATAACTTGGCACGTTCCTCTTCTTCAGCCCTAAATGCCGCAGCCATCAGCGGATTAAAACGTAGCTGTTGAAGTGGGTCAAACCTGTACGCATTATCTCTGAAAGGATCTGTTCCTGGCCAAGTCGAACCAGGACCAGTGGAAAAGTGTGGTGGTATTGGAGGAGCACCTAGTACTGGTGGGACCACTCTGGACCGATCCAGCAATGTTGGAGGAGGGGGAATACTGTGGGGGTGTCGAGACAAATAGTGGTGGGGATGGAAGCGAGCATCAGTTGCTGCTCCGGGCCGACTCAATAAAACCACATCATCCTCCTTGCCAGTCCGAGGTTCTTCCTTCACTCTCACGCCATCACCATCTGGTGCAGTTCCATTTCGAATGGGTGACCTGTCTCGAGATATAATTTTGTTGCTATTTTCGACACGCTGCTGGTGAAGAAGACGTTCTCGTTCCCGTTCTAGTTCTCGTCTCTCCAGCTCTCTCCTCTCCTTTTCCCTTCTTTCCCTTTCCCTCTCTTTTTCCCTCTCCCTCTCACGTTCACGTTCCCTCTCACGCTCTGCCTCCAACTTGCGTTGTTTTTCTTCCCTCTCTCTTTCTCGCCGTTCTCTCTCACGTTGTTCTTCGCGTTCTCGCTCCCTACGACAGCGTTCCCTCTCCCGCTCACGTTCTCTCTCTCTCTCCTCAAGCTCCCTCCTTTCCAGTGGACTTGGTTCAGGTTTCAGACCCCATGGACTTGCAGCCGACGCTGGGAAACCGCCCGCGGTTCGTTGCAGTCTAAAAGATGAATACTTAAATGCATACAGAATAACATGATTCAGAATACTTTCACATTATAAAATGATCTCTTTCAGGTATCACTCACCGACTCCAGGGATCATGAACAGGCCCAAGGGCTGGGAGGGGTGGTAAGTCTCTTGGAGATGGAAAAACTGAAGTTCCAAGACCAGGAAAAGCAGAGTTTGGACCACTGAAAGTTGCAGGGTATCGCCCAAATGGAGAAACTCCGCTACCTGAAAAGCAATAAACCCATTACAATGAAATCCACTTGTCATACGTCAAGACACTTAGTACTTCCATGCATGTCCTACTTACTAAGATGACTGGTAGGTGGGTTAAGAAAGCTGCTTGGGTGAGGTGTGGTATCAAAAGGTGGTCCTCTGTGTCCTGAAAGAGAAGTGGCAAATGAAGGCAGGTCATGTGGGCGGGGTGGAGCAGCTAGGCCACTAGGAAAGAGATGGTTTGGTGGCCTAAGCAGTTCTGCCTTTCCTGCTCCAGCTTTTACTTCTTGCTGCTGCTTCTGCTGATGGTGATATATCTCCCAAGCAATACGAACATGCATTGCATTCCAACGACCCGATTTCTGCAATCAAACAGTTAATAAACCATAAACACTTAAATAAAGAGAAACAGTAAGAACACAGTGTAATGTAAAGATGGCAACCTTCTGATGGCTGAGATGAGGTACATTTTCACTGCCATGTAACTGGGGGATCATTGCACTTTTCTGACATTGCATCACACTGAATCAATAAAAATGACTAGTATTTCAGATAGGCATGCTAACCTCCTACATAAGATTCCAAAAACAGCAAATTATCATCAGATGGTATATGGAAATATAACAGACTGTAACATATATGTGACTTTCTAAGCACGGGTGTTGAAGAGATGGTAAGCATAAATACAGAGAACAGAAGATGGCTGTACACATAAGACTTGATGACAACAACAACAAAAGTAAATATAGTGAAACTTGTATTTTACATTCCTTGCAGCTGTAATTTCCTTTGTCCTACATTTGCTTTATAGTCCCACCAAAACTTCCAAGAAAACAAAGTTATTTTTCAGAAATACCTGGAAAGTTTTGAAATGTGGTGCTGGAGAAGGATGGAGAAGATCAGTTGGACCGATCATGTGAGAAATGAAGAAGTGTTACTTAGAGT
>JGI20166J26741_11741252_pt1 | contig 10571 bp, 3 predicted proteins | sample TergutCu122P5_FD_26741 | JGI IMG/M metagenome (IMG submission 26741) | reverse complement strand
GTTTACTGGGTTTTGAACCCTGGATTGTCCTGGCCGTAGTCACTATACAGACTACGCTATCCTGGCTCTCCACTATTGCTTCCTCTAAGTCAAGAAGTAAGAATAGCAAGTTTGGAACATTTATAAGACATTTCAGAATGTTTTCAAAATTTTTTGGAAAGGAAAATTTGTTGTGAAGTGACGAAGGGATGGGAAGTTCATAGATTTGTTTATTGTTTTCATGTCTGAGTTGTGTTCAGTTGTGGGTGGACTAATTTGATAAGTGAGTTACAAACTGGCAGGAATGTGGAAGGAAGCATTTGTGGCCTAATTTCATGTATTGTGGCATTTGTTTGATGGACTGAGGAAAACACATAACCACTTGGTCAGGGTATCCTCTTTCCAGGCTGAACTTGGAAGGTCCTGGATATGAAACAGGAGTACCTTCCACTCACCCTCAAGGTGTTGTGTTTTGTCAGATTGGGTGTAATTGTTTTAATAATAAATGTTCATGTAGAATATTTTTAAAAAGAAAACAAACTTGTGGAACATTCATGTTCAGAACATGCACTTAGGCCCATTGCCATATATGAGGTATATTAATAGTGTGAGTTCATAGAGTTCATCCCATTGTGCTTATGGAATTTATGATTATTATTATTATTATTATTATTTATTTATTTATTTATTAAAATTTATAGTATGACAAGCTCTTTGCAGTATTACAGACTTCAGTTTCAGGAAAATTGTTTGCTGTATAGGTACTGTTATTAGAGCTTTGGTAGAACAATACCCAGAGAGGAAGGCATTCACATTGTAATGAAGTGATAAAATGTTTGTAACTTACAAGGATACCATGTTATGTTTATAGCAGAGATTAATGTAACAAAATGTTAAAATATTAATTGTGGAGCACAGCTCAGAATTCGAGAAAGTGATGGTTGAGTTTTCCCTTCAGACTGTTACTGGGCACTACAGAGCATTGCCCATTTTAAAATGCCTGATGATTTAGTGACTGTTTTGCATTAAGCACGTTTCCATTACGAAATACCTCAAGCTCATGTCAAGATTATTGTGTTTCGTTAACATTCACTAGTAGGTGTTGAGTGTTAAATTTATGGAATTAGGGTGGTTGGTGACACTGAAAAATGTGTGTCATTTTAAGCAACACCATAGAATTTCGGATACATTAAAAGTAACTGTATTGTACCTACCTTAAACTGTCTGTACTTTTATATAGCTCGTAGAAGCTCACATGTGATGACGTGTTCCTTTTAGTAAGAGTTTCCTGCTGATAAGTAATGATGGGTTGGTAAAATTGTGGTTGATGGTGTGGCAAAACCTCCCTGTCATTTAAAATGTCCCAAATCATTAATGACATATGACTAATAGAAATTGGAAACAGGACTGTTATTTTGTGAGGGGAACAGTTTTTGTTTGGCAGGCATATGTTCAACATTTAAGATGGAAGTGGTTGTATGTATCTTAAGATGTGCTGATACAGAATTGTATTTGGAGAAGACTTTTGTTAAATTTCAAGCCTTCTGGGATGTAAAGCCATGTCATATGGTAAATACTTAGTTCCTGACATCTATACCAGGTGATGTGACATAATGTCACAGAATACTTGAATTTTTATCAGCACCACTGTAAAACTTCTCATCCCATAAAGACTTTCTTGTTTGTAGAATATTGACATCACTTACAGTTTTATGACTAACACAGGGGTCCACAGATTTTCCAAAAATCCAGGTGCTACCTAAAATTTCTAAGGGCCAGGAGAGTAATGTGGAGCAAGTTCTGTCCTGATTACCTAAGAGTGTCATAACAAAATTTAATCACCCAGCCGACCTGGTGCTGGAGAATATTACATACTTGGACTAATGTATTAAAATATGTTTTTTTTTTGACAGCATTACAAGTTGCATTCATGTTGCTTTTATCAGTGCATGTACTGTCTTCATGGCACTGACACAAAGGAAGAAATGCATCACCATTTGTGTAACTTCCATCCAAATCAGATGGCAAAGGTCATCATTCGAGCTACAAGGATTTTAGAGGTAAGGCTAGTTTTGGAGATAAAACTGATACACATATACAAAGACAGTATTATTTGAGGACATGATTGGCTTTTTCCACATTTAGTGTTATGTGTGTAATCCCAATTTTGCCATTCTTTGAATAACATAAAGATACATTTTGTTTATCATTTTTGAAGGTTGCTAAATTATGAGTAGAGCTTTCATCTATCCGTGAGCCTCCTGCTGTATGTCCATGCAATAACTGCTGTGATGCTGTGTTAAGCATTAACCATACTTTCAGAGTTATAAAGGTAAAGGTAAAGTTCACCCTAGAACAGCCCGTGAAAGGCCCAGTGGGGGAGTAGAGGTACAGCTCTACTCTTTCTTTAACCTCGTTGCTCGGGGGGTGGGGGTGGTCAGTGCCACTTTACCTGTGGGGAAGGGACCCCCTTCATAGTTATGAAGGTATAGGATTTGAATTTTTCTTTTACGAGTGATGTATTTGATTTAAACAGTGCGGTGACCATGTTTTCCAGAAATGTGTGTACTTTGACAACATACTGTTACAGTGAAGCTCTCTATCCATTGTCCTGTGTGCATTGTTTTTTGACCATTATTGTTTCTTTTTCCTTTTCCTGAAAAATCTCTAATATAATTGTCTATTATTACTTGTACATCACATGCATCATTCCTTGAAGTGTTGTTTACTCATGTCAGTCAATTGGAGTTCCCATTCCTGACCCACAGTATCCCCAGAACGATTGTTTTTGAGAAAAAAATAGTGAATGTAGCATGATGTTTTGGAACATACAGTATAGCTGGTCTGCCTATACTGATAATTACAATTACAGTTGTACTTGCGAAATGTTGCCATGCATCAGCCAAGTGTGGGATGTTAGCTGAGTGGTGGGGATGAGGGGAGGCATAGTTGTAAGGTGACGGACCTGAGACCTATGTTCTGTAGTTGTTAGTGGCATTATTCTTGTTTGTTTCATTTATTTAGCAACTAATGGCATGTGATTACTATTATTTTTGTTCATATGTACTGTTATGCCTGCTTTCCTAGTATAGTAAAATCCTGATTTTACATTTCTGCATATTGAGTTTTCTGCAATTTTACACACTTTTTGTACATTCCCGGCCAAAATGCCCAGAAGAATAGTTTCCCATATTTTAAACTTCCCAGATTTTGTACCATTTTTATGTGGTCCCCACAAAATGTAAAATTTGGGGTTTTCTGTAGTATTATTGTATGTTAGACCTACACACTGTAGCATGCCATATCTCACCCTTCAGAGAAAATCAGGACTTTGATCGAATGAAAGCATATTATTAAAGAAATAGAGATAACTCTGACTGAGAAATGAATCGACATAGGTAATTGTCTGAGATTGTTACCATCCAGTGACAAGTTGTGTGATGATTGTGTGGGTGGGGGAGCAGTGGGGAAGATTAAGAAGGAGATGGGCGAGACCTTGAAGCAGCACTGAGATTTACTGAAGTCTGTGCTACTTACAAGTAAGTTAAATCATTCTTCCATGCGCATAGGATTAACAAGTGTGAGGACCAGAATTTTTTTAAGTTGGAAGTGGGGCTATTTTATTGGAACCATAAGGCTGCAACTGAACACTCTTCAGTGACAGATTTCTTCAGAAAAGGGTTATTTACATGCAGGTATTAACAGTACTTTTACTTGTTCCTTGTTTTTGTTGATCTTAGTGGGAAATTTAAAATTTTCACTTTTTGTTTTCTTGTATTTCTTGCACATTTTAGTGCTTTCTCGCAGCCATTGTGTACCTGTAGTTATCCTGTTCTTTCCACCATGCCTTGAGAAATGAGGGATAGAGATTTCAGTGTATTAGTAATTCTTTTCTTATTTCTTTTTTCTTCATTTTTTGTGAGTATTTGATTTTTTTTTCCCCCTGCAGGCAGTATATTAACTTAGCAATGTTCAGGGAGCCGACTCTCTAACAGTAAAAGATACAAGTAAGAAGGAAAGTTTTTCCCTGCCCATGCTGTGAAGGTATGCAGAGTGTGTAAATGTTTAGCTCTTTTCGTTCTTAACTTTGGCACGAGGTGGAAGTGAGTGGTTAACTTCATACACTGGATTCTTTGCCCCAGGCAAGAACTTTGTTAACCATTCAATAGCAGGCTGGGTGGGCCTTAGAGCCTGTAAGGAAATTTCTTGGAAGAGAAAAATCTTATGCCCCCAGCAGAATTTGATCATTGGACCATCCAGCCCTTTGCATAGTGACTATTCTATGCTATCCCAGCTCCTGTCTCAAACAGTACATTATTCACAGAACTTTTGTTAGTCAAAAGCCCTCTCCCAGTCATGGAATCCTATATAATTGGGTTGATAAACCCCACATGCAGTGAGATATGTCAAAAATTTATGTGCTGTGAACCTTTTGTGTCATAATAACATCCAGAGTAATGTTGTCTGTTAGTTTATAACTGCGCATATCATTTGCTGTCATGTTCTGTATGTGGTGAGTGAACAATTGAAGATTTGAACTGTTCATATACTTAAAAAAAAAGGAAGGTTTAGTTCAACTTTGATCAGAAAATACTAAATTTACTACCAAAACACTATCCCACATTTACATATGTGGAGTTGCTTATGAGTGGTACGTGTCCTTAATCAGTTTTCACCGTTGTTTAGCTAGGCAGATGGAAGATGGTGGTGTCCTTCCTAGTCTTCCAAACCTGTGGTAGTTATGATTCCTGAAGAGATGATATTCAGATATTTTGAATCCCTGGTAATTGGGTTCTCTGTTGTTCATGAAATCCACCATGGCACCCCAGAATTTTTTGCAGTTCTCTGAATTTGTCACTGAATTCGCAGTGGAATGAACCCTCGTGAATTCTTTCAAAGAAAATTTTTTTTATCAGTACTGTTTTCTGTTTGTAGATTCTGAGTCATCTACAGTAGTGTGTGTGTGTGTGCACGTGCATGCGTGCATGTAATACTCGTACATTTTATCTGAAAGTACAGTCAAAGAGCAGTTAATGCCCCCCCCACACTCTCCCCTTTTTGATACAGGGCCATCTTCAATTGGTGCCACATAAAAGTCAGTGAACAGAAATTCTTTGCTATACACTGTATTGATTTACTGTCATCCTACTTATACCACCACAAATTGTGGTCAACGAGTATTAGTGCTGGATCGGGGTGTGACTGTGTGTTTATTTAGTTTGTTTTTAATTTCCTTGTAGGATGCTGTGGTACGTGGGAGTCGGAATGAACAGGACTTACTAGAAGCTTTAAATGTTCTTGACCTGGATGAAGGTGTATCAGATGATGGTATGCTGCTATTACCACCACCAGAGAAGGAACAAACTACTGAAGACTTTCTGGAGGATGTTGATGTTACACAATCTGAAATACAAGAATCAGCAAGTCCTAATATTACAGATGGTAATTTAAATATAAGTGCAGGGTTGACTACCAAGGACGTGGCTTCGTATGATGAAACTGTTAATACAGTTTCAACCATTTCTTCTGAAATTAGCAATATCCCTACTGACTTGCTGCTGAGAGAGTTGACGAAGGAACCCAACAAACGTAATGATGCAAATACGATGAAAACTTCTGAATGTGCTGGTGTTGGTGGGGGTGATGATAAGATTCCAAGTTGGAATCCTACTGCAAGTGGTGTGGAGAATAAGAATGACGATATTGTTGTCATTGATGATGATGGCAGTGGTGTAAGTCATGGTAGTGATCAGGCTGTGTCATGTACAGAGTCAGTACAGCCCATACCTCATCAGAATTCTCATGCTAGCTCTGAAGTATGTTTACAGCCTAGTAGAATGCATCCTTCTCAGTCAGATTCTGATGTAGAGTGCATAGTGAAACCAGGTTCTTCACAGCACGAGGATAAAGAGTTAAATGGAACCCGGGAGTCTGATGTCATAGTTCTGGATAGTACTACTGATACTGAAAGTGAAGGTACAGAAATTATGGGCAAGGATTTGGCCACTAAGGAAAATACGCATTTGATCCTGCATGAACCACTGGTAACTGTGAAACATCGTAATCCCAGAACGACTCTTGCAATTGAAGCAGCTGTTGATCCGCTGAGCTTGGAGTTGCCTCAGAAGGAAGGTGAAACTTCAAATGTAACTTCTTCATTGCAAAGTACATCCAGCATTTCACTGTGTGCTGAGAATCCTCATTTAGATTCAGAGAACATAAACAGCATGGTCAGCAGTACAGAAACAGGTCTAAATGAGTGTGGTGCCTCTGGAGTGGATGATGACGATGTGGGATTATCTGGTTCCTTGTTATACCAGTGTGGTTATGTGACCTGCGCTTTCACAGCTGAAGATTCATCTCTTCTGAAAGATCATTTGTTGGTATGTGATCTAGCAAGAGCTTCATCGAGCTTGACATGTGTCCATTGCAAGAAGCAATTCAAATATGTAAGCTCACTGATAGAACACTTGCGCACGCATGGCACTAGACGCTTTCGGTGTGCATTGTGTTCTTTCCGGGCACCAGCACCCCAGCAGGTGGTGAAACATATGAAGCAGAGGCACCGTGTTGGCAGTACCAGAATTGCACCACTTGACCCTTTGAGTACAGACCCAGAAACAGCAGTTTTTGTAGTGTTCCCAAAGGTGAGATAAACAGTGTAACTGTTATTATTGTTACTGGTCTTTTATGTTCTATGTGCATCCAGTTGATTGATTGAAACCCTCATATTTGTTGCAAGTTTTTCAAGCATGGCATTGGGCTCTTCTTTGATATACTAGCCAAAAAATTGTAAGCACTCCTTTGCTTCCTTGTAATGCAGACTTTTACTTTCCACTTTATTGACCCTTGGGTTATGTCTTGTCAGCAAGTGTATAAATACGTTGTCTGTGGTAGCCCAGCTTTGGAGTGTTTGTCTGCAGAGCTGGTAATCAGGGTTCATTCCTACTGGTTAGTGTTTTTTTCTTTAAACCATGTCTCCAAAGGCTTGAGGGCAGTAAAGAATTCTGTCAACATTATAGTCCCGTGTCTATCAGAATTAATAGCTTAAGCATAGAAAATAAACTTATTTATTTCCATGACATGGGTTCTAATCTAACAAGTAAATCATTTTTTTTATTTGTCCAACAAGTGCACAATATATATTAAAAATATCTGTTTCTTAAAGCACTCCTACATGTTTTGATGTTTATACATCATCCTCAGGAAGTCTCTTATTATGTGAGCTAAAGTTACAAGATTAATAAAATGGTAATTTTGTAACTTTAGCATACCTAATAAGTGACTCCCTGATGATGATGTGTAAACATCAGAACAGATAGGAGTGCTTTAAGAAATTGATATTGTTAATATATATTGTTCATTTGTTGGACAAATATAATAAAATTCTACAAAATATATGGTACATACATCAAAACTAGAGCATTCATTTGATGTTCTTGGTGTTGAAAATTGTTTTGTTTTCATTGCATTTGTGATGAGTACCATCCTGACTCCTGCAAGCCTGCTACATTAGTGTGACATGTTTGATACTTCAGCATATGCCACTTGGCCATGAAGTTGTTCACAAAGCAGTGTACCTGTGTCTGATGTCATGTAAGTACCGTTTATTGTTGAGTGGCTAATGAGAGTTGCCACCGAGATTTGTCGCTGAACAGTGGGACTGTGTCCAACATCTAAGTACTGATCTTTGGCATGTGTGAATATGACTGTTGAACAGCATGTTCTTCTGCATGAATTGTATGTCAAATATGATTCTTCTAATCCTGGAGAAAATTATATTGTGAATTTCCCAGGATCACAGTTCCATGAACAACAGACATTTATGTTTATGAATAAAGTCAAGTCAGGTGGGTAGTTTTTGGATAGTGAATGTGCTAAAAAGTGCCCTTTGCTTACTGAATAAAAACTGTACAAAGTAGGTTGTAAGGTAGAATGTACACTGCAGAAGACATTGAGCTCATATTCTGTGTTGAAAGTGTTAGTTGTAATAGGCATGTGACACTGATATTTTAAATACTTCTTTATGGCCTTGAAAACCATTACACATATGGTGCTGAAAACAATAGATTATTTGAACGGGAATGAAACCCTGACCACCAGCTCCTTTGATACCACAGTTGAGTTACTGTAAATGGTGCATGCACACATTTGTTCGTGACACTTATGAACTGAGGATGAATGTGGAAAGTGAACGTATGTTAACAAAGAAGTAGGTGTGTTGAGACCTAATTTTTCTCACGAAGTCAGTGGCGGGAACATTGCCATTCTTTAAAACCAGAACTCTGTTGGAGGAGTTCAGTGGACTAGATTACCGTGGCAGAAATTCCTATTCTTGTTGCCACTGTTTTACACCACAAAGCCCAATTATACTCAAGATCCATATCAACCATTGAATACCACCACTTTAACTAAAGACATTACTTTTTAAGAATGTTTTATTCATTGTTATTGCTTATTACAGTGATAGTAAAAGGGGTCAGAGTAAGACTTTTAAGCTACACAGGATGTTGTACAAAATGTGTACATGTTGTAACAGAGAATGTATGTTTATGGAGATTAATGTGAAATTAATGTGACATGGACCGTTGTTGGATACACTTAACAAATAGCATTGGTTGTATGTACCAGTCCACTCTTCCTTATGCTGGCTGGCAAAGAATTTCCCATTCCACCCTTTCCCTGCCAGCCACCCAAACCTCCCAACCCTTCCCCTCCTTGCTTGTATCCTGAAACGTATGAATTCCCCTCCATTTCACCAGTCAGAAAATAATCCTATTGTGTATATTTCTACACATTGTGTCAGGTGACCACTTTGCTGCTTAGGGCCTTTAGATTAATAGGCAATTAATTTTTGTTTATTGAGTTTATACTAATAATAAAGTTTGAAAGAAGAATCTTTCTTTGTAAAATGGTGCTACTGTTGTGATGTCTGTTCAAATGTTCTTAGACTGTGCACAGTGCCCCCATTTACAACTATGTTATGGCTGTATGATGAGATTGGGCATGCTTTTAATAGACAGTACCGATGCTGTTGCTATTTTTCATTCAGAACATGTTTTGTTGTTGAGTAAAGGCAGTTAAATATTTGATTTCAAGAAAATGTGCGTTGGAAATTTAAAAAAAAGTCACAAATGGAACAGCATGATTGTTTGACATTTTTTTATAAAATGGGGAAACTACTGAGGAAACTTATGACTTGTTAAAAAGTGGCATTCAACAATGAGGCATTATGTAAATCAGCAGGATGTGAGTGGTACAGAATGTTTTAAACATGACCAACATTTGGCCTCCCATCCACATAGCTAACGAAAAATCAATGCAGTGAATGCCTTGGTGCATTCATATTAGTGACTTAACACTGTGAGAAATGGTTTAAGGTGGAAGACTATTTATACAGCCCTGCCTGTCTTTCCAGCAGACTTTCTCCTGTTCCTGAATTGAAAATTAACGTAAAAAAGGACATCACTTTGATTTAGTAGAGGGCATACAGGAGAGAATAATGAAGCAGCTAATCATATCTGAAATGCTGGGAGAAATGGTAACATGATTGAAATTATTGTACTTATATAGGAGGGGAATTTGAGAGGGGATACTGTTCATTAACATGTCTGATGCGTATTGTGTTTTGTTTAACGAGTCCAAGATCATTTGGAACAGGCCTCATAATGGCATAACTTATTATTTAAATTTAATTTCAGCTCATTTTTTGTTTGTATAGGACAAGGGTAGAGGCGGACGTAGAGGTAATGGCAAGGATACACAGGATACTCGTAAATCAGTATTCCTTCCAGAAGAAGTAGAAATACTTCCACGCCAGGCAATTTATACACGACCTGTACGATGTGCTACATGTTCATACACAACCAAAGTGCGCAGCAATATGGCACGTCACCTGCATCTCCACCTAACAAGCAACAGTGTTCCAGATGTGACACCACCTAACAATGCACCTGTGAACCCTGTGCCCTGTCTTGAAAAGAAGGAAATGATGTTTGACAAAATGACCAATTTAGCTGCTAGCTCCCATATAGCTGCTGGTGCTAAAGCATCTGAAACACCATCAGGTTAGCAGTAATTAACAGACAGGTTAATAAATTTGAGGTGCTGTCAGTGGTGACCATGTTTTGGCATGTGACATCATGTAACATAAATGTCTACTGATATTTTCAAATAACTTGTTTCTTCCATTCTCAAGATAGCAGATTATGAATCATCTGCCTTGAAGATGGAGGCAGCAGCTATTTTTGGAGTGTCAGTACATTCCTAGCAGACTACATGCTGTCACATCCCAGATGACTGTATGGGCAGGTCTCATTTTACGCCTGGGTTTTGTCCCTGAAAAAGTCGCGCAAATCGAACACAGAATTCCCATTTGGAACAGTGTATTTCCTGGAGTTTGGGGATTTAAACTCTCATCCTATATATACAGGGTGTCACAGGAGGAACGGACCAAACTTTGGGAGGGTGTTTCTTATGTTAAACTATACCTATATAACCCAGAACACCTATATCCAAAGTTGAACGGTTACGGAGATAATGGCAAGAGAAGTTTGAAACTTTGACAGCTGTTACACACTTACTGATTGCCA
>JGI20166J26741_11740807_pt1 | contig 10573 bp, 8 predicted proteins | sample TergutCu122P5_FD_26741 | JGI IMG/M metagenome (IMG submission 26741) | reverse complement strand
CAGGAGGGAGGGTGGAGGTTGTGGCTTCACTCTCTCAAGGTCGCACAGCTGCTGCGCAGTGCGGCTTGTTTACACACAAATCAGTCCCGGTCATAGTTGAACCACCTTGTAGCTACCACAACAAGAGTAACAAAAGTGATGACATTGATCTGATATGAGACCACATGAATGTGGTTACAAGACCTGGAACAGGTACTCTTGTTTTGTCTGATTCCATCTTTTATCCAGCTTTGTGTGGAAGCAATAAGAGTTATGAAATAATCACACAAGGAAGTTGCTACTTCCCCAGGTAACAGTACTCTATCAACTCAGGTTAATGATGAGATGAGAGACTATTTCAAAATGCTGTGACATATTGTCATGTTAATTAAGCATACCTAGACCACCTACGTGCTGCTGCTGATATTTTGCAAATATTATTGCCATAAAAGCAACAGCCTGCTCCTACCATCATACAAGCCAAAGACAAGAGCCAAGGACACAGTGAAAGACCGTTACAAATGCAGCATGCAGTTTAAATGTTAACAGCAGTGAGGTCTGCTGCAAAGTGATCAAGTAGTGCAGGCAGGAAACCAGCAAGGTACAACAGTTAACAGATTCAATATAAGAAAATACAAACAATGGCATGTTTGTGAGAAGAATCATCAATCAATGGAAAAAAGGAACTAGCTAAGAAAATAGACACTAAAATCTATTTATTATGCAACACTGCAGTTTCTTCTGCAACAGACTTTTTATTCAACATATATGTGTCCACAAATTGTCTGAAAACCTCTTCATAACTTCAAAATCTGTATAGCCCTAGCTGATATGAAGGTGACTCACCCATTGTGCATCAACTGGTTCTCAGTAGTGCCATTTGCAGCCCTGTACTGGTTCCTGAATTCATGGCTGGAATTCTGGAAAACCTGTGACTTGGGACCCCAGCTGTCATGGACTTGCATTGTAAGAACCTGAAACATGGAAGTGCAGCATAACAAAACAGTCTTCAAAGCATCATTACTATCAAGTAGAAATGTGACATTGGAGGAAAAAAAATGGGACACTAGAAAAGCAAGAATTTATTGCAAATTTCAGTTTTATATATATATATATATATCTTGTATTACTAAACTTCAGTGTCTATGGTCAATTTCAAAGTGTCTCCTGACTTAATAACACATTCCAGTGCTTTTGCCATGCCTGAAAAGATCGCTGAAGATTATTTTCCAGACCTCTTCTCCGTACGTACTGTCATTCCATTGTTTAAATGCCTTCAGTGATTCAAAATAAGACTCTTTCAAGAAGAGCTTTTTGGCTTGGGAATATGATAAGCTTTCACACAACAAAATCAGAACACATGGTGGATATTCTACTTCATAAAAGTGCTGTGGGGAAAGGCAGTCAGGCTGCAAAAGAGAATTATTAGAATCATGATGGGTTGTAGAAGTAGAGATTCGTGTAGAAAACTGTTTTTTAATTTGGAGATCTTACCACCCCAATACATTTTTTCCCTTCTTTTGTAGAAATAAGAATCAATTCCTGGTAAATTCAGAGATATATCACACTGACACCAGACAACATGCAAACTTCCACCAACCTTCCGTGAATGTAAATAAATATCAGAAGGGAGTGTACTATTTAGGTGTAAAGGTGTTTAATATTCAGTACTACTGCAGTACACACTTCTTCCATGCCCTGATCCTTGGTCAAAATCAATTACAGAACATGCCATTGTCCATATTTGATTGATTCTTGATGTCAAGTGGCAAGATCATTTGTGATGTCTTCCCTTACATCTTGGCAATATTAAATGTACATGAAACATGCGCTCAGCACTTGAATTCCTTTCCACAAACCCAGTGAACCTTTTTTACATGTCAATAACATATTTCAACAATTTGCCTAAAAATTTAATGCTCATTCTCTGCTTCAACAACATGCAAACTTGCACCAACCTTCTGTGAATGTAAATAAATATCAGAAGGGAGTGTACTATTTAGGTGTAAAGGTGTTTAACATTCTTCCCCCTTATATAAAAACAGAGTTTGATAATCCCAGGAATTTTAAAGCTGTTTTACAAAAATGTTTATATGAAAATTCCTTTTATTCTCTGGATGAATAATTTGAACTTTTAAAAAGTTAAATATTTACATATGATTTGGATAGACATGTGACAGTTTTGGCAAGTATGTTTCTTCTTATTTACCAATTTATAATACAAATCTGTTTGTATATTTAACTAGATAAAGGTTGTAAATCATTATCTATAATGCAGTGAACTACTTTCTGTTTAGTAAGTACCTCTAAATGGTTTCTTATGTATTCCATTATTTTATTATATTTTATTAGAATAAATAATTTGTACTGTGCTAAACAAATTAAATATTTCAACACATTCTTCACAAATCAAATACTGCCCCAACAGAAGCTCTAGTGAATCCACACAACAAACTGAATCCCTATGTCTGTTTGACAGAGAACTGCTGTATCATGCAGTGACATGGTTTAACAGACATCTCTCCAGTGTCACCAGCTGCTGCACAAAAACATGAGTCCACTTATTTACTGAAATGCCCAAACATGACATTTCAGCTTCCTGCATAATTTTTAAATGTTTGAAGAAAACTGTTCAAACTATGTCTATCACTGACGCAGAGAAAAAATAACGAATGAGCTCTGTTCACTAACAATTCCTTCATAATTAATGTTACATAATACAAGTGCTGCCTGTATTATAGTGTGCTTGTAATTATTGGCCATTTCCAAATAAACCACTTTTACCTAAACTATAAATTAGAATAAATCACTTGCCCCCCCAAAAAATCCAGTGCTATGTTACTTGATACTAACATAATGTTTGTTGGACAAGTAATTTGCACAAAGTGTACCGTTCAGGGTATGTTTCATTGTGATAACCCTCTACCATGAAAAAATCGTGAAAGAAATTCTGTTGGATGCACAATGAAACTAAAATGTCAATCATATGTACAAGCAATAAGCAATATGAGATTATAGGTTTCAAGGATGTAATGTTGTATAGTTTGGTAGATGGGTACCAATGTGTTAGAGAAATCTACTACTTCCATCTTCAGGATAGAAGCTGAACACAACAGGTTCCTCTCAAATGTTGGTACCCATCTACTAAACCCCACGGCATAACATTTTTGAAGACCATAAAGCCTAACATGAACCACTGTGGGAACCTCAAATCTCATAATAAAGAAAATCTTGAAAAACTTAAACTAATGAAACAAGCCCTCTGCTGATAAAGACTTCTACTTCCTTTTGTTGTTAACTCTTACCAGAAGCAAGTGACACACAGCAACTCACTCGTCTGCAGCAAAGAACAAACTGACTAAACCCATGCTTAATTGATATTCTAGTGAGTCTCCTTACAAGGTTTGGGGGATGGGTAGACATGTGACAGACTGTTAAAATGCAGACCATATCTACAGTGATGTTAGAATTTACAGTCACAACGTGGGTAGGGCTTTATAGGAGGATATGCAACATGCAGTATATGGAGCTGGTTTAAATAGTGACCAGCCTTGTAATACTTCAGTCATGTTGGGCTTGGCTATTGAAGTTACATTATCAAGTTTTGTGCTGCAGTATTTTAGCTTTTAATTCCCACATTATTTACATTAACAAAATACAGAGCTAAACAAAGAAAAAGTAACTAACTAGCTGATGCAAGTCAGCTCACTAATCAGGTAACAAAGTAAATAATTACATGACCAATTACATAGCTAACTCCATGGCACACAATTTGCCTCTAGAACTGTCAACCCACGCTGAAAATTCATCTTTTTAAGAAATTCATCACAATCCCCAAAATATCCTATCACTGAAAATTATCCTAAGAGAATTCAATCTAATTAATAATTTTATTCATTTAATATCCACTTTATCTTTTATCTACAACTCTCTGTAAGCAAAGTTACCTAGCTTTCTCAGATTTTCAAAACAACAACTTTACAAACAATTCTTTCTTCCCCTTTAATTATACATGCCTGTATCACTTCATCCTTACTGCACTCAGTCACCCTACCGCACCAGATAAACAGCTCAGCTAAAAAAAGCTGATCATTATGATCCTATATTTTCCTCCCTCTCCAATACAAAAAAACGGCTAAAACTTTTTAACACTCACTGGGCTGGAGACAGGTACTTTCTTGTTATCTGTCCATGCCAACTGCTTGTTGGGGCCCTCAGGTGCAATGGCTGTCACTGATGCTGTCTTGGGGCGCTGCTTCTTATATTCATGTAGTATTGGAATCTTTGAGTTCTTATCGGCACTGCTCAGGATCACCTCTCGTTCAATCTGCATCACATGTTACAATGTGAACGAGTAAAATGAAAATGTACTACTACGATGACCACTACAACCAACATAGTGGTAGCTGCTGAGGAGAAGGAGAATATTTAGACCTATGAAACAATAAGTTATGTGATGATATAACAAATTACAACATTAAGCTCTCCTTAATTTGTTCTATTCACCTAATATTCTCAGGATCAAGATGGGTGTGTCATGGAACATGAGGAGCTAACAAATATGCTGGTTGCAAGGACAGTGCAGGCTAATGGGAACAGTGGACAGAAAATGCGAGGATAAATAATGGTCCACTTACTGTCCACAACATTTCCATCACAGGAATAAACCAATGATCAGAAATACAGAAAAGACATCTTTAAAGGATCACAGGATACCTATCAAAAAACAGTGCACAAAAATTTTGTATGTACAAAACAGACCTGTTCAGCTCAAGAAGATTTCTATCAGGGTACAGAAATGGAAGATCAATAAAAAGGGAAAGGGAAGGGGACCTTTTCAGAGTCATAGTGCATCCATATGGGAATTGTGGGCAAGACTTTATTTGGGTGGGGAGGGTAAAGAGCTGTGGAGGAGTGACATTTTTTGTCCTTGGAGAGAACCTTCTTCTTCCCTTCCTTCAGTGAGTCTAGAAGAGGCTTTGATAACCTGCACAGAAGCCTGTCCTCTCCTGTTCATGATGTCAGAGTTAAAACTCCATCTTTGTTTTTCCCTAATGAGCCAGTCCTTGCACCTGGATTTCTTGACCATGAATGTGGTGTCATTCAGCATGATGTGATGGTCCAGGTCAACATTGTATTCTGCCATGGTTGACTTCTCAAGTGTACACAGTCATGTTTGACTTTAAACACCATCATTATGTTTATGGTTGGTATTCAAAGATCCTGCTCTCAAGGCATTTAAAAGTCTGTCCAATGTACATAGTCCTACTCTTACAGGAGATGGCATATAAACTTGATATTTGGAGACCAGAAGTGTACAGCATTCCCTGGGAGTGTGGAGGGGTTACAGTGGAGAAACTGGTGGTTCATAAAAAACAGGTTTAGCAAATATCCCATCACATTTAACTTTATCCACTGAAGCGATCAGAGATGAGTTTGGGTGTTACCAGCCAAGTGACACTTGAAAATGTAAATAAATTCAGTGCTTAAATCCTGAATTCATTTAACAAATATTTAAAAATGCAGTTCAAATTTCATAGAAAGTGGTCCGGGATAGCTAGTCAGTATAGCAACTTGGTACAGGCTAGACAGTCCAGGGATCGAATCCCTGTGAAAGCAAGATTTTCTGCACCTGTCCAGACTAGTCCTCAGAGACACCCAGCCCCAATGAAATGGGTACTGGATCATTCCCTGGGGTAAAGCAACCAGGATGTGCGTTCATCACCTGTGCTCACCTAGCACAAAGATTAAAGAAGGAGTAGAGCAATACTTATACTCGCCCTCTGTGCCTTCATGGCAGGTTAAAGGGTTGACTTCATCTTACCCTTTACTTCATAGAAAACATGAAGGCCTACCAATGAATGTTGTTCAAGAAAATAATTATTCATTACTCTGAAAGTCATACACATGCCAGAAGCATATTCTGTGGGCAAAACACAAGGTGTTTAAATGTTAAAGTAGATGTCACACAAAGTAAACATTATGTTTTAAAGGGATAAACTGTGTAAAACTTAAATTTTTCCATGTTTCCTCTATTGGGATGCCCTGCAGTAGAGAGGTGACAGACTATGGAATAACAGGAGTGGCAATGGATATGTGCATTTATCAGAAATGGCTTAGGTGTTTCATGTCTCTACTTAGCCAGCACACACCTTTAAATATCATACCTCTCCAAAAGCCTTACAGCAAAGCTCTGTGATTAACGCCTGAAACGCAACACAATGCTGTCACAGGGCATAACATACAATACAGCAACCTGCCAATCTGTCAGTAACATGTTTAAACTTATGGTTCAGTTATCACATTTTGATGAAATTTTGCATGGCAGACACTTAAACTTCGTTACAAAACATGAGTTTGGATGCTAATAAACAAGTATATAAAATTTATTTCTAGGACTTTTCCTATATGCATATAAGCAAAAGCAGGTCTTGACAAGGTTTTCATAGTGGCAATGTTGTATTTAATTACTGTTTTAATTTAAATTACTTTGAATTGTACACGTGTTTTGTTATAAAATTTTGTATGTGAGTGATGACCAAATCTACATCCAACACTGGCCCCCTCAGTAATAGTACACTACGTACAAGTGAAGGAATAGATGTTTTTGCTTTTCTGTTTTTGTAGGACTTACTATAAAAGGTATATATGATATAATTATTTAATGACTATGATACATTTATATTGTGACAAGGTCTATATCCTATAGGTTTGGTTGACCTTGTATGGATTAACAGAATGCATAATAAATGAATGAATTATTCTATGTAAGTTGTATTAGTATAAATAAAAACAGTAATTAAATGAAACATTAAAGTTAGTGTTTACTTACAGTTGTAAGTCTGGCAATTTTAAAACATACAAAAACCTTGGAACTTTATATATCCTCTGGGAATAAGCAATTCTAAACCTGAGGCAAAGGCTACAGCAGAAATTCAATCTAATACATACACTTTTAACTTCAGGTAATGAGATGAATTCAGATCCTTCTTAAACCACAGCCAAAGAAACAAAAATTCTCATATGCCAGAACAGTAACAAACAGCATGTTATTGAACACCTTTACTGAGTGGATTTTAACACATAACAAATTCAACTTAACCAACTCCTGACCTTTGTGAGGAAGATTCGCTGTTACACTGAGACCAAAACTTAACCTAATACTGGGAAAAAATTTCAGGTTCTCACAACAGTGACATTGAAGGTTCTATTCTGAGAAGGAATGTAATGCTGGCATTGATTGTGTAACTCCCCACACTTCAAATGATCATAGTACCTTTCTATTCATGGTGAAGCAGTCCTTGGAACTACAAACCAAATGATAATGTCACATCCCAGGAGAAATGAATCTCAATTTTTTAATCTAGATAATCAATATTTTCAAGAATCAGTTAACATTATCTCCCCTCTCCACCAATATTGTCCAAATGGTCACTTCTCCAGATATGTCTGCACTAAAGTAATTCTGTATGAGTGCTTTGTTGCCTCCATCTTAATGAGATTCATATCCTGCTAATCAGCAGCTTCTTGACTCAAGTGACAAACCAAGTCAACACATTTTAAAAACACGTGAGGCATATAAAATACTGAAGAACAGATATAAAAAAATATTCAGTCAAGAAGGACAACTTCAGTTTGAAAGAGGAATAACACAAAGAATGAGACTGAAAGACCTTACAGAATATCAAGAAGCGGAATCAAAACATTGAATGTCATAATCCACCACTACAAGCTTCCACAAATTTCATACAAGTTAACCCTTTAAAGATGCAGCAAAAACCATATCATTTAAAGACCCAGGTCATACCGTGCAGTAAACACTTTCCATCTCAGTTATAAAAACCAATCAATGTATGTTATACAGGGCAAAAGTTGCTGTTCCCTCTGAGCTAAATACAAAACACACAAATACAGTGTGGGCAGAATATACAATTTTTGAATGTTAAACCTGTTGGTGCATCGAGTACAGTTGGCTTTAAAAGGTTGTTTATTGAACAGAAGATCAACATGCAACCAGGATTAAAACATACTACAGCTGAATCAAAACAGTTTTAAATGACTATAAAAATAAACACTCAATGATACCTACTGTAATAACATTTTTTAAAAGAAACTTCAGGATCTAAAAATTTTAAATTATGAGATCTCATAATGTAGTGGATAACATAATCTGCACTTTATACCTGTAACGTCCTATTTGTATGCAAAGCCCGATGCACAAGATCAAAACATGCAGTATAACAATTTGAAATAAAATAAGAGCTGTGCTTACATTGACCCAAATTTTGTACTAGCAAAAGCACAGCAGTATGATAGTCATAAAAGCAAAATTAAATAAACTGACTGAATATGCAAGGTGGATGGAGGTTTTATTATTAGCAGTGTTAACTCTGTAGAGAGGTAATAAGTTGTAGACCCCATATTTCAGTAATATTAGACATTCTCTGCCAATGATAATTTTTAATGCCACGGACACTAGAAAACATCCCAAGTTTCAACAACAAGGTATCAACTACTTACAACCAAACTTTACATACAATAATGCAAGTATGAAGAATCACACAACAGTGTTACTCTGGCATGCATTTTTACAAAACTCTCTCTTTTCAAATAAAGAGTCCACACAGTAAGTCCTGGTGCTTAGCCTACAGTTTAAAATACCTGGCAATGTAGGTGCTAAACTCAGAAGAACTGCATGAATTAACATGCCCATTTGCTCACAACTCTTTCCATAATCTATTTTCAAAACTACAATGGCACAATTCCCATGCTGCAAATGATAAGTAAAATCATAATGATGAAAGAAAGCAGAAATGACTGACTTAAAGTTGAAACAATTCACCACAATCTAGCTGCATTGCTAAGTTGGACTGTATTACTGCCAGAATCCTTATTTACACAAAGCACAACACAGCCCAACAAACACTAACATTCACAACAGACTGCTCATTTCTTCTTCTTTGGGTGCCATTATGCCGTGAGAACATTCCCATGAGACAAGTTGCAAGGAAATGAAGCCTTCTTTGTTCATGCCATGCCTAATATACCTATACCTTATTATATACTAATGGTTACTCTAGTAAATTAAGTAACCGGTTTGTGTTATTCTGAAAATTAAAAGCAAAATGTTATCAAAACCTGTATAAGCTTTATTGGTGTTTTGGAAGTATGATGTTCCTTCACAACGTTGAAGATCTTTTACCAGTATGTGACATTACACCTCAAATGACTTGAATCATCTTGAACACTACTGTGAACAACTCAAATGTTGCAAAAATGCAAATACTGTATGCACACATATGCAAGCAGGTCGCTCTCTTTAATCTGGCTCCATCAGAACATGGTAGGCACTGGACCACAAAATTTTCCACACAACAGGTATTCAGCATATTACTCTATCAAAACACCTTATACAGAACTACATAAAATAAAGTGTTACTGTTGTACACAATTTTAACAAACTGGCACAAGGCAATAAGTAGAGGAAGCATAAAGAAGGATGCATGCAAAAGAAGTATTTAATTTTAACTGGGTTTTAATGTAAAAGAACAAGAATTAGCAAGTAAAGCAGAAAACACATAAAACAACATGGCAAATGTAATTACCCCAAATTATACCTGAATTCCATGTGCAAAGTGACATGATTCAGATTACTCCTAATCCAGATTACACTGAAGTTACATATGAAATATTGGCTGGGATGACATCTGGAGTCCCTGCTGTGATGGTATCTAGGATCTCAACTGGGGTAACTGAAGGGTATGTAAGAAGATTTTCTATTATGGAACGTTGTTCACTGCTTCTTTGCTTGGTTGAACCACTAATCCAGCTTGCTTTGTCTCAAGTACTTTGGTTTTTGTTTACTGAAACATTCTTGCACTATGTGGACAGTAATAATTCCTTGTACAGAAAATATATGTCTTTGCTTCAGGCCTTCTATTGAATCTGTTATCAACTGAATGCAATTGTGAACAGACACTCTTTCTTGAACACCCTCCTCACCTTCTTCATTGTTGCTGAGATGTGCATTATCCTTATTTTTTCCCTGCTGTACCATCTGCACAATTTCAACATCAGTCATTTGATAAAAAGTGGGTGTATCTTGGTTCACATCCAGTCTATCTAGTAAAGCTTGCTCCTCCGTCACATTGCACTGCAGGGTTGCTAGTATCACTGACATATTCATTAACTCATGAAAAATTCCTTTGTCTAATGACATTTGAAATCCAATTAAGTAATGGTCTTCACTGATGTCAGGACTTCACACAAATGTTACAGCTGGTCATTAACTTGTGCCATTCATTCTTCAGCATACATGCACTTATGCTAACTCAGCCTTTAGCTAATATCCAGATCATAACCTTTAAAACCATTAAAAGTAAAGGTGTCCTGCGACAGGCCAAGGTGGCCCAATGGGTTCCGAGTAGGTTAAGGCCCCGGATTTTCTTGATGTTTCGGCACTACAAGGGTGGTAGGTCATCAGCCAAATGCAATGGCCGCCTTTACCCCAGGAGAAATCCCTGGTACTCACTTTCAGAGGCTGAGTTGACCTCAGGGCACATGGTTCTGTCGGGGGTACCATGGAAAAAATCCC
>JGI20166J26741_11740696_pt1 | contig 10574 bp, 6 predicted proteins | sample TergutCu122P5_FD_26741 | JGI IMG/M metagenome (IMG submission 26741) | reverse complement strand
CCCCCCCACCCCCTAAAAAAATTCCTGGGTACGCCACTGCCCATGGTTCAGATCTTCAGATTATACCGCAGAGCATATACAACGATTATTCCATTCTAATCGATCTAATCGATTACTGGTCCGAAATGTGGGAAGAAAATCGATTCTCCTACCATTCTCGACAGTGCCCAAAGATGGCAGATGGTTAACTCTCGTTCGTTTGGTCAAGAACACCACCAGGTCACTTCACCCTCTCATCCGTGGTCGCGACGCGGTACATGGTCGGTATCATGAATGAGAGTTGCATTTCTCGCCATGTTTTCATTTAAGGCCGATAGATGTCGCATAAGCCCATAATTAAAGACTGGAGATTTAAATGAATCACGGCACGAAAAATAGAATAATTTCAAACACTGGATTACCATAAATCGCACATATGCGTAGTTTGAGAACTCAGTTTGATATGACTTCCTTTGTTTTGTATGAAACCCATTTTTAGCTTACGTAACGGGAAGCTACCCTACATTAGACATTCTATCCATCCATGGTATCCACTAATAATTTTCGTGTCTGCACACGACCGTTAATTTAGTCGTCTATGATTGGCTGTGTGATCCCACGTGATTTTTGTATACATGCTAAAAGACATGGCAGTTGCGATTTGAGGATTGTCGTTACATGTCGTTAGTGGAGGTTTGTGTTTGGCATCGTATTTACAAAACTTAGTGTTTAGGAACGATCCGAATTATAAGGAGACAGAGGACCGAGATGAGTGTCTTTGCTGTAGTAAGTTCCAGTGTTAAATACTGTGTTCGATGACTGATAAATGCTACCGTAGCCTACCTCTTATCTCCCGGCAAATGCGAATTATTGTCAAACTAGGGAAAATGATAATATTGTGGAAACTATTGTGAATGATCAAATTGGCTTATTCTTATCGCGAAACAAATAAATGAATTTGTTGTATATGATTTCAAATTTCGCAACGTTATTTTGAGCGGATTGTATATTTAGATATACTGCTGACAATGGCTCGAAATATTTCACACTTCGGTGGAAGTACGTGGAATACTGACTGATTTTCTATGTGTAATTTGGAAATGAACAGAAATTAGTTTGCCAGTGACTAAATGTATCCGTTTCGTATCATTGCAGTCAAATGTGATTGTGTTCACAACTGCGAAAAGTTTGTGTGTATTATTTTCGCATAAAGTGTGAAATGAAATATGCATATATAATTGATTGTACGAACTCACCAGTGGAAACTGTACATATTAGAAGTGACTAAAGGAACTTTTAACATGGATGAAGGCAATGAAGTTTTGGTGTGTGCATCAGAATATGTGAAAGGTAGGCCAAAAATTATAGGAATATGTGTGCATGATTTTGCAGTTTAAGTACACGCATAAACTTTCTTTGTCCTTTTATCTTTATTAACTCCCAAGTAATGGTTAGAGCCAAGCAAGTAGAGGTACTGAATTGATCTGTGCACATTTAAGCCGTAATGTTCAGGTGTATACACTGTTGACTGGAATGAAGAAACTTAAAAAAAAAAAAGTTTTGAGAACAACTTTAAAGCACTGTGGTTATGTACCTACATATATACTTGCCTGTGAATTAAGGTATCATTCACAGTAACTAAACCTAAGCCACCCACCAAAAAATCTTTGACACTAAATTCAGGTTCCTAACCCTAAACCTGATATAAATTAGAACATAGATGCTTTTCATACTAGTAATTTTGTGCACCATCTCTGCTGGTTGGATTTCCAAGGTAGATGTAGTTATTGTTGACCAACAGAAATCCTCATTTGAAGGTTAATGAATGTGCTGTAACTTTCAGGGCCTGGTGGTTAATTTAAGTGATTGCAGTTTCTGTACTAAAAATGCAGTACTGTTGCATCATAGGCATTGTTGCTGTAGGCTGGTCAAAAACAGTTCTTAACATCATAGAACAAAATGTACTTACAGTCCATAGCTTTTTTGTATTGGTAAACCAAGGTTGTAATACATATCATGATCAAATAAAGGTGTCAGTAGAAGTATACAGCAAGTGTCTGTATTCACAGTGTTACAACAAACAACAACTGCATCACAGAATCCTCATGATTTCTGTATACATGTTTTTATAACTGAGGATTTTGGATTGATGTAAATTCTTCAAAATAGGAGTGAGGTGGAGTGAGGTGAGTGTAGATACTCATCAACACGATTGTATCATGTTTTAAACATTTGCTAGTAGGTGTAGTATTACTGAGTAACTTGATGCAGTATGGTAAATCCATTCATAATATTTATTAAGGTTGGAGGTTTGTTCGTGGAGGTCATATCTATATCATGCATCTTTAATGAAAGTGTACCTGAATTTGTTCAAAATTTTCCCATGTTTTACCCAACAAATGATAATAGTGGGAATAAGTGTTTGCTGGCAAGTAGAAGAATGTTAAATGTTGTTAAAATTTCTCTATAAAAGATTCTCATTTAGCACCTGTCATTACTGTAGTGATTTTATTTTTGGTGTACAGTGGAATGCTTTTTTTTTTTATGTCTCCTGAATTTTCCCCAGAATGTTATTATTCATGATTTGATGGCTTGGGAATAAACGAAGTGAATTAATTTGAAGTTGATGTGACTGTCCTCATAGCAAAGCATAGTCACCCTAATTTATGGATAATATAGGTTCCTTACTTTATCAGACCAATGTCATGTGTCACTTTCCACTGCTATGTGGGTGGGTGGGTGGACCCTGATTCAGCTATGTTGAGCAAGCTGACAGGAAGTGGCAAACAATATTTGTCAGATAGAAGAATGTCTACTTTTATTGTGCATTGTCCAGCTGAAGGTATAGTCAATTTGTATGCAAAGAGCTGGGGTTGTTCCTACCACTTTGGTTATTTTATCACTATACACTATATTTAGATTAACACAAGGTTTGTTGTTGGTACAAAATTTCATGAAAGTTTTTTTCAAGATGTAAGTTTGTTGATTTTAAACCATTTTTTGAAGCTAGCACAGACATCATTGCTGTAATTTTCAAAATATTCTGTTGCTCATGTGGAATAATAGTAATACTAGTGTCATGTATGATATTAGTGGTGATGTTATTCCTACCTTTTGCTGTATGTTATGAAGGTATGACTGAAACCATTACCTAACTGTGCCTTCAGTTCCATAGAAACTTAAGTTTTTAATTGTCCCCATTTCTTGCTTGATTGCTGGATCACTGTGCCATTTCTTATCTGTCTAAATGCATTCCTCACCCCCATCCAATCTCCCTTACATTCATTGATTTTCTGCATTTTTCACTAAGCAGTATTGCAGCTAATTTATTCAGGAGAATTCGTACCTGATTTACTGGTGCACATTTTGGTATGTGCCAATGAGCTCATCTGTAAAGTGCTGTTGTGGTGTCGTTTGTTATCCAGCCTACATTCCATGTAGTTCAGCAGTCTGGTCAGTCATAGTAGAGCAGTCCAAAAACTTTTGTCCTCATTATGATTTTTTCAGCTGTGTGTGTCATTAAAATTGCTTTTGTTTGCTGGTTATATCAGCAGGCAAACAATCACTCTTTACCCACAGAATCTTGGGTCATTATGTTTTCTGAAAAGAAAGTAAAAAATACAGGCAAGAACATTGCATGCCTCTTTTCATTCCTGTGCTGGTCCAATATACCCAGCTTATCCTGGGCAAACACTGACATACCCATTTGGTCATGCTGTGTGTGGTTGGAGTATTAGTCATGTAAGAGCTAACCTGATCTTCCATGGTCTTTCTCATTCCTTTAACATAAGTGCTAGAAAAATACTGTAGTATTAACTAGGCTATTGCTGTGTAATTCCTCATCCCTTCCACTTCATACTCAGTTTGAGAGTCTGTTAATAAATATATTCTTTGCTGTATAATCCAAAGCTTTCATAGTGATTGAACTGAATGAAAGTTTTTTATATACTGTTCAACCACATGACACGGCTGTCTGTCCCAGTTTATAATAATTCTCTCGGTCCAGTTGATGTTTCTGTCCCAGTTTATAATAATTCTCTCGGTCCAGTTGATGTTAAATGTAGCCTTTATGTTTGATGAATTTAGAATGTCATTAAATAGCTTATGGGTAAAATGACTCATTCGATGGTGTTGGAGGCAGAATTGAAAATTCCCTACAAAACATACCAGGAGGGAAATATACTTGCCTGCACCAACAGTATGGTTGTTTCTGTATCAAACATGTCTTTGGAAAACAGAAGGAATATGATTGCACACTGTCGCAAACTGCATGGTTTGCAAGAATGGTCCAGTAGCCTTAATCATGATGTGCAAATTGGGATTGTTTCTTTTCACTTTTAAGTCCTTGCCTGCTTCTCCAAGCAGTGCATACTCTGTACCATTTCATAGTTCATCACACTTCTTAGAGTAGTTATTTACATTTTCTTTATATGTTTTTTGATGCTGATGAACCTACATGGTCTGTGAAGTAAACTGGTTTCATATTGAAGGTACATGAGAATGTTTTTCCCATGTTTCCCAAACACATATTTCCCATGGGTTCTTCAGTTGACTCAACGTGATTTCCCTTGCAAACATATTTTTTGGAAATGTGAAGACAAATGTCCGTAAGTTCCTAATATTATGCATAAGTCACTTTAAATTTCATATTAAAGTGTAGGAACAAAGGTTAAGTATGTGTATGCAGAATTACAGATTTGTGAGTCATCCCTCTTCTCACATTTTCGCCTTTCTCTTAAAGATGTAAAGTTCAAAGTGTTGTATTTATTTACAAACTGAGAACCTTGTTAATAAAGAGTTTATCACCTTCTAAAGAGGGAGTGAATTTATAAAAGATTTTTTTTAAACTACTTAAGTATTGTTGCATGTCTGAAATTGTACTTAAAAGTAACAGAGGAATGGATTGCTAGGAAATATAATATACATCAATAATGGTTAAAATGACAAATAAAAAAAGTTGCTGTAGATCTTTATTGATTGAAGTGTTGCCACATTGATATGGCTGGCAGCACTGTAGACTGATGCTACACAACCAAGTGCACTAACAGTTATTTCATTAATATGGTATGTGAACTAAAGGTATTGACCAGACTTTTTTGGGGGGGATGAGGAAAACCATGTAAATAATGGGTACACTTTCCTGGAAAGGGATTTATTGTGGCTGGATACCTGTGCAATATTGCAACCCACACATCACTTCTGATCACTCTATGAAGTGTTGACTGAAACACTGTGGCATCATTTGTGTAGCATATGGGTTTAATGCGCATTGCACTATCCTCTTTGAAATTTGTTCTTCTTGGATGTTTCAACCCTTGAAGGTGAGACCACTACATTGTCTCAAAACATCAGGCATCCAGTGATACAGTGTCACATCCCAGAAGAACAGAAACCTTGTAATTTCCATATTGAAAATGTTGGAGTTCACATTTAATTCATTTTTCAAATGGTTCATTCACTATGTTTGATTCTGCTGTGATTTGTACATTACATTGCATTCCTATAATACACAAGCTACCCCAGTTTTAAAACTAAGTTCTGCTTTGTACTATTACTGGGATTGATGCATTGTGTCTTCAGAACTTGTGTCTTGAACCTTTCTGTATAGGATGGGTTTGAAAATTGATTTGTGATATGCATATTGTCCATAGTTCATTTTCTTCTTATTTTGAGTGTGTGTTTAATAACTCTCGCTTGAATTTTCTTTTAGTCAGAAGTTGTATTTTGTGGCTTTGTGCACACCAAGTGCTCTGGTGCAAACAGTTCCATATGCTTCATGATTTCATGTTCTGCTACACCATACAGTACAGTGATCACATGCCAATATTACATCATCTGCTGCCCCATACTTCTTGCAAGGTGCTTGTTTATTTGTGCTTGTTATACCCAACACAAAGATCATGTAAACTGAATTAGCAAACATAGTTTAATATAAGCTCTCACCAAATTCTGATTTCTTAGAAAAATGTTAAGATTTTCCAAATTTGACAAAATATGTTTGTCTTAGCTTTGTTGCCACAACTACTTGTTGCTGTCAAAACCTGTACAAGCAGAGCAGTCATAAGATGCAGTCACATTCCTTGATGTCATTCCAGTGATGAAGTCAACATTTTATAATCACATTGCATGTCTATTATGTGTCAAAAAATTGATGTCACAGGTAAAAACAAGTTCTTGTAACTTCAATCTTTTACACTTGAAAGCAACAAAACTCTACAAAAATTTCAACATTAATAACCACACTTCATCATCTTCTCATGGAAGAAACACGAAGCACTGTACTGTGACTCAAGGACTGAAGGTGATTTGCAGTTAATGCTTTGAGTTTGTTTGCTCGTTTCCTATTGAATGATCCGTATTTGAGTTAGAGGTTCCTATGGTGGCGGAAATTTATAGCGTGTTGTTGTGGATTGTGATAGAGTGTAGTTGCATAGATGGTTACCTGCTGCTTTCCTGCAGAAAAAGATAGAAGGTTCCTCCAGAAGCGCCTAAACCCTAAGATGGTGCCATAACTCTTCAAGGCCACAATTAAAAAAACCGGTTCTGATTTTTAATTTCTTAAGGTAATATCATTAATAATTAAACATATAAACTATTTTGTATATTACCTAGGATATGCTTAATGTTCTAACAATTGTGGCATTATATCTAGCCATTTTAGGCTCGTTCGCAAATTTGCGAAGAGCGAGTAGTAGCTTTGTCATGTCTGCCTGTCCATCCTTTCATCCGTCTGCATAGAACAACTCGGCTCCTACTTTACGGATGTTCATGAAATTTGGTATTTGAGTATTTTTTCGAAAATCTGTGGAGAAATTTCAAGTTTCGTTAAAATCGCACAAGAATAACGGGCACGTTACATGAAGACCATTATACATTTTTGATCATATTGTGCTGAATTCTTAGTATAACATATGTTTCAGACAAAAGTTGCAAAGAAAATCGAAAGACACATTTTGTGTTCAGTATTTTTTTTTTTAATCCTGCCGTTTATGAGGCAGTGTGGATAAATATTGTAGAGCCGGACAGGCCACAGATGACAATATGGCGCATGCGCATTGCATGCAGGATACCTAAGGCTACAAAATAGACATTCAGGTTGTGTAATATTTTTTGCTTCTCTACTGCAACAATGGTTGCACGAACGCGCCTCAATGTTATGTTATATAGTACATTACCTTTATTGTTATTTATCACTTGAGGCTTGGTTTGGTGTAGAGGAAGTGAACCTGTGTAGCAGAGTTCATTAACTTCCCGGTCTGTCTTCTAGAACTCATATTGTTTATTGCAGTTGTAAGAATTTACAGTTTGTGCAAATGTGAAAGTGGAGTTAAGTGTTTTCTTACACAGTGGAAGTACATGTATTTACATTCCCTCATTCCTGCACTTTCGATTCGTGTCTGCCTTTCCTTGTGTGTCGACAGATAATTTTATCTGTTACAAAAGCTGCCAATCGTCATACCTAGGCAAGTGAGTGTAATGATAACGCAGTAGAGCAGGGGACTCTTTAGGACGCGTGCTGCGTGTCGCAACAGGCCCACCATTCCCTTTTATGCATGCCTCCAATCCTTGTTGTATTCCTTCTTTTGGGTGAATCCTCGGCGTCAGAATTTTATGTACCGACGTTTCGGAACACTGTGTTTCGTCTTCATATGAAGATGGAACAGTGTGTTCCGAAACGTCGGCATATAAAATTCAGACTGCGGGTATTCACCCAAAAGAAAGAATGCAACATTCAGAACACGGCGAAAGTTTGAATTCAAGAGTAGATTATTCTTAGCGTTTAATGTGTTCCGGCAGAGCATCAAAATTTTTTATTGAAGAATTAAAAATTTTTTCGTCGTGCTTCATGAAGGCTGAGAGTTTTTTGCTATTTCTGTAAGGTAACATACAACACACGTCAGAAAAGAGATAATAGGTCTTGCCCATTTTGTAAAAAGAGGGCAACTGAACGTAGGTCAAAGTGCTATTTAGCTCTTTTTTTTTTTAATTTAAGGCGGCGATGTTTTCCAACTTTCAGAAGAACTTTCTGTCTCCATTGTCACTTACTTTTGTCCCAAGTTTCAGGGGGAACCTGTTGTGTCCATTACCACTTACTTGTGTCCCAGTTCTTAGAGGAACGTTCTGTCTCCATTATCACATGTGTTCCAACTTTCAGAGGAGCCTGCTATCTCCATTATCACTTACATGTGTCCCAAGTTTCCGGGGTTCCTACTGTCTCCATTATCATTTACATGTGTCCCAAGTTCCATGGGAACCTGTTGTCACCATTATCACGTGTCCCAACTTTCACAGGAACGTGCTGTCTTCATCATCGTCACCTACATGTGGCCCCTGTTTTGTGAAGAGGGGACAAATCAATGTAGCTCAAAGTGGCAGTTAGCCCCCTTTTACAAAACAGGGGCGTAGTAAAGTTTAAAATTCAATAATTATCATACCGTTGATTTTTATTTAAAGCGTTAAATGTTCTTAATGGTGTGTGTGTGTGATTTTAAATAACATGCAGGTGCTTAAAATGTCAATACGTACATGAGCTTATTTAAATTAAATTAATTTACATTACAAGTCGCACTTTGGCTGCTTCAAGTAGTTTCAGCTTTAGTCCAACCAATGTCCATGTACGGAGCCGTTCCTAAGCGTCCTGCGTGTGTTCTGAGGCCCATTTGTGGTGGTACTGGAGTGATGATGTCTTCATTCATTCCTCGCACTTCTTGCACTTTGGTTTGCTAGCCTAAACACTTTTTTGGGGGGCCATACACCATAGCCAAAATCACATGTTAGTCCTGACGAATTTGCTGGTATTCACAGTAGTAATTTGCGGCCAATCCAACCCCGAGGAAACCTTCATTCAAGATGGGCAGGAAGAGAGATTCCCATATAAGCGTTAAGATTCCTGACTTAGGTTTTCCTAATTTTCCTCAGTCCCTCCACACAGATGAGGATAGTTATTCGATTAGACCACAGCCGCTTCCATCCAGATAATTTTCAGTTCTGTACGTGTTTTTACACTCAGTCCAACAAATATTAAGTTGTTTGATAGTTTTAAAAGTTCCGAACCGGAAGCGACGTAACGTACAGCTGCCACCATAATTCGAGTCGTTCGTAGGTTCCCCATATTTCTGCATCTGTGGAGCGTAGTTATTCCATACGACGTTAAATGTACTTCTCTGAGTCATATTTTGTTTTTCTTCAGACCTTAGCGTTGTAATATTACCTCGGCTCAACTCATGAAACATTCTTTTTTTTTTTTTTAATTTCAGATCGCCTGTATTTCGTGACGCTTCGCACAACGGTTAAACCAAAATCCACAGCAAACACTCATTATTTCAGTGTGGATGATGAGTTGGTTTACGAAAACTTCTATGCCGATTTTGGGCCGCTAAATTTGGCAATGCTGTACAGGTATTGCCAAAAGCTGAACAAGAAATTAAAGGTGAGTTTTTACTTCTTGTACCATGTATAATGTTACCATATGCTCCATTACTTACGAATTGTTACTCTCTTTACATAAATTTAGCATTGCCAAGAGGAAGTACTGTCCATGCGGTTCAACATGCATCGAGGGATATGCGGCAGGGAAAACCTTGAAGTTCGATTTCCTGCATGCAAAATGACTTTGTTCTCCAGCGGTGATATCATCTTATTGTAACAGTCGTCTTTTATTCTTTATTTTGTATTTACGAGTACATATGTAAAATTTGCATTTCACAGATGTGGGATGTTGTTACTGAGGGGTTATACTGTTACAAACAGTATATACGGAGCATGTTCGCGTCGCATTCATACTTGCTGCAATCTTGTTAACATTACGAATGTATATCACTTGTCCAGTGATGCAAATCCTTTTATTTTTATCTAAAGAAAAATCCCGTTCACCATCACTATTCTGCGGAACAGAAACAAAATCATCTGCATAGCATCCCTTTTCTGTTTTCTCGTCTTTTTGCAAAATAGTATCCAACGTGCTTGATTGATTGCGCCAAACTTCGCTCAGTGTGATTGCACAATCCATTTTGAAAATTGCACTCTTAATGGTGGTTTACTTTCTGGTGATGGACCAAAAACTTTAGTGTGGTTGAGATCTGGTTGTTAAAGAACATTTTGTCCGTGCTTCGTCAGAAAGTGAAACTTATATTTTTATCACTAATTATGAATGTATGTGCTTCTGTTCAACGTAGCCATTTCAAACGGAAATTTGTGTTGTAACATCAATTTCATTTCCTTATTATTTCGTGTGTCAGATATAGGTGCCTTACCTTTGACGGTGCTGGTAACAGGCGTCTGACGTAAAAACTGATTTTGTGGTGGTTTTCGGTACAATTGGGAAACACCTTTGCTTGGCATAATCACGAGTCGGTGCCTGACCTTTCGACGTTAATAATGCACTCGGAAGTCATCCTACGTTACCTAAAACTAAAAAGTTAGCTGTCATAAACTTCATGGTTACACCGTGCATCAATAATATTCAGCACTTTAATATCCAACTGACGCACACAATGTTAAAAAACGTAGAGTTACTAAAACATTCTAAAATAAGTAAAACTGCTCCAACATGTTTCGGTTTACAGGGAAACCATCATCAGGGAGCTACAGTCAGT
>JGI20166J26741_11740585_pt1 | contig 10576 bp, 6 predicted proteins | sample TergutCu122P5_FD_26741 | JGI IMG/M metagenome (IMG submission 26741) | reverse complement strand
CTTATATACATACATTTATATATAGAAATACATACCTACAATCATATACACCTACATATGTCAACATACATGGAGACATATGCATACACACACACACACATACACACACACACCGTTCTAGTCCTTCGTATTTAAATCTGGGCCCGAATACGGGCTACCTTACTGAGGTTATGGCGGTTTCCTTCAGCCCGTCCAAACAAATACCGGTATAGGATTAGAAATTAGGCTGACAATTCGAAATCACTTGCAGTTTGTTGTGTGTTAGTCGTCCTGTCACTCATCGCTGTGCGTTTCAAGTTACTTTGTCGTTAAATACAGGTAACCTGGCATATTTGCTACAACAGTTAATATTAACGTGTACAGAACAAGCTGAGTAAATTATACAGCGTAATTAACAACTTGCGTAAATGAAGGGCTACGTTTAGCCTATCGAGCCCCATCCCACTTTCCAGGGTTACAGTCTTGGCTATAGCAAATGAAGGACGTTTGCATCACTCTTTTATTTTCTTTAAAGTACCCTGCAGTATGTAATAAACCCTATACACGATATTATATCACATTAAAAATGTATGTCCAAGCATACTTTTCAGTTCTACTGATTTTCTTCAGTAGTGCGGTAGTGTATTCTGTGGGGATATGAAATTTTTACAGTTGCACATTCTTAAATATATTACATATTCGGAAGACCCTTCGTTATTTCAGCAGCCAGCTTCTTCTTCTTCTTTTTTGTGCACTGACGCTCCATTAGCGAGAAAACTCACTCGACATTCGTATTATACGCAAGAATTGCAAATAATGCACAAATAATAGTGCGTTCTTTCAGAACTTAACAAAAGAAAGCATTGCAACAAGCTGTAATAAAACAACAATACAATTAATATTTATTGAAACGCCAAAATTTGTTGCTGGTTTTCTGAAATTCTTAGTACTTCCCAACATTTTTAATCTCCAACATTCCGTCACTACAAAACTCCTCATTGTTAGCTCTCTTTACTGTATGTAATACCAACGCCGGAATAACAGGAAAACATCCGAAACTGAGAAGGAAACTTAGTAATATTGCTGAAAACCACTAGAAATTTAGAATAAAACGAAAAGGGCAACCGTGGATTGCAATTAGCCTTGCACTGCATTTCTCATGCGAATTAGCATCTTCCACCTTGAGAATAGGGGCACGCGTTGGGGCATTTGGTTGAAGCACTGCGCCACAAGCCGGAAGGTGCGGGCTCGATTCCCAATGGTGTCACTGTAATTTTTCATTGACATAATCCTTCCGGCAGCACAATGTCCCTAGGGTTGACTCAGCCTCTAATAGGAATGAGTACCAGGAATATTTTCTAGGGGTAAAGGCGGCCGGTGCGTAGGGATGACAACCTTAACACCTTCATGTCCTGATTGTTTTGAAATTTGGAAACCTCAACCTCCTGGAACCCTCAGGGCCTGTCCAGGCCTCTAATGGGATTGCGTTACCTTTTTACCTTGAGAATAACAGTTGATTTTCTCTCTTCAGCAACAAGAGTTTTTAATTATTGTTTTTTTTTTTTTGTGGCGAGATGGACGGCTGAAAATCCTAAGATTTTCGCCTTTGAAAAGAATATGCACGGAAGTAAATTGTATATCTCAACAAAAACAAGGACATACAGGTTTAGGTTGGAGAAAATGGACGTCCGCAGGTTCCGAGAGAGATAATTGTTCAAAATTTTCGTCTCCAGTTTTTAGCCATCCTAACCCAGCACTTCAAACCGCGGACAACCACATCTTCACTACAAGGAAACTGCCATCTTTGGAGTGTCTATTCTTCCGCACACATTCGATATAGCGCAACCACTGGATATATAATTTTCTTGTTTTTTTTTTTACAACGAAGAATGAGCGCTATTCGTGGGGTATCACCCATACTAAATAATACGAATGGAAGACATGCTTTCATTATTCAGTAGTGCCTAAAAAACGTGCTGGATTGTGGAAACTGCGTCAGATTTTGCCCAAAGAGGAATGTACTATTTAAAGATCGATTCATTCAGTTGTGTGGATACACTGCTGCAAGTTCCCAGTTGTAGTTACTACGGCAACAGAAATGGTTACAGCTGGCCCCAACAGTAAGCGAAATGACACCAGTTGTAACAATTATAGACCTAATCCCAGCACAGGCATTAACAGCTTTGAATGGAACGTCAATCTTGCGGAAATTTTACTACTTCCATTCACTTCCACAACATCCCGCAATCTTAACGTTGACTCCAAGAACGGTTGCACATGAAGGAAACTGAAAGAAACAATGCGAAAATAACTGAAAAATAATTCTGAAATTTTCAAAGCCTTGCTACACAGAAACAACAAAAATGGAATTTGTGTATTTTTTGAAGAATTTGACCGCAACAGGGAGTTACAGATATGTTGCCACTGCTTGAACTGTTCCGAATGGCTTCTCGCGGACTGCTGTTAGAGACTGCAGCCAATGCTGAGTGTATCTGCATAAAATCAAGAGTGTCATGTGAGAATTTCTTGGTAAATGTTACAGAACAGCTAGGCCTAACACTTTAGAAAATTTTGTCTTCTGCTTCACATTGATATTGATTTTTCTCATTTCTCTTATGTATACTTCCTTTTGCTTATTAATAAACGTAACGCCATACTGATATAAATCAGTCTTATGTCCTCAATAGATTATTTCCATTCCGTGCTGAAATTTTGACATTTAAAAAAAATCCAATCGCTGTATTTCTGTTCTCATTGCCCGACAGCTCTGCAATTGCACGATTAGTATATTCTTCATTTTACAATAATTATTGTTTTCCTATTACAGTTATGAACATAATGCTTATACCTTGATAATGTCAGGATTTTTATGTCCGAACTTAGTGCTGTGTAGTTTTAAAAGCTCAATAAGTAAATTTCACAAAGGTTCAAAATTAGGTGCTTGCTTACCTCTTTTATCCCGACGCAGAAGCATATGTCTATGCGTGGTTCTTCATATAATGCGTCAATTATTACAGCCATATTTTAAATTTGAATGGTTTGATGTGTTCTTATACAACTAAATAATATCAAATTTAAAATAAATCGGTTCTAAAGATTCTCCAATCATTACTCACGGGTAGTCAGTTATGCAAATTTTCATTGCGAAAGAGAAAACATTTTCACACATTAAAATTTCAAGGAAGAATTCAGTTGCAACTGTAAGGGGGGAATTTTGTTTTACAGTGCCATGCAAGTGGTACTCGTTGCAACAGCCGGATTTTGCCTGCTTCTCCTGCTGTCTGCCTGTTACCGCTGGTGCAAACTTATCAATCGAGTTCGTGAATCCCGACAGGAAAACGCTGTCTGTAAGTTCCGGTATCCACTGTTCTTTGTAGGCCTAAGTTCTGTACACCTGTATCAGCAGTTTTGATCTGTGGTTGGTGGTCAAAGATCCTGATTACAGCTGCTGTTGAAATACGGAGAGTGGCAAGGAACAGCTAAACGTTGCTTTCGGTTGTTACAAGTGCCAGACTTGTACTAAGACTGCCCACAGTCGTGGGAAGTCTTAGTACAAGGGATCTCCTGAACTACTGTTCACACACTATGGGTCATGAAATATTTTTTACCCTTCGACGGAGTATTGCGAGAAACAGGTTATGATTTTCACAATATGCTGAAAATTTAAATTTTTTTAAACTGAGTATACTGCAGAAACTTTTATTTACGTTATATAACTGTATTTTTTTAAATATGTGCTGTGTCTAACATTTCGTTATAAGTACAGGGCAGCAAGCTGCAGATATTTCGAATTTCCTGTAAGTTCCTATCTGTCCTACGCAACTCGTGAAGGTGCCCACAAAGGAGGAGAACTGTCTATAGGCAAGTTTGCACAGACCTATATCTACAGACAAGACTGAAAATTAGAAGTCGAGTAATCATTACTGACTTCAGGTTTACCTCCCGTCTTCGATCTGTGCTGACTTGCCTTGAGAAAAGCCTCTTCCTCTTTGGACACCTTAAGACATAGTCTACTGCCCGAAAATAGGTATTGATAATAATAATTAAAATATACTAATGTAACTTTGGAAAAACCTCTCATGCGGAACACTTAGGTAGTTCATAAATCATAATAAGCAAACACCAAATTTAAAAGACAGTGGGCCTACTTTGACAAATTCTGTGCTATCAGAAACTATCTAAACAACCACACTAATTCATACTTTTAATATGTGAATCATATTATTGCTTACAAAACTCTGAGTTCAACTACACGACACATACCATTATAATACTGTGATTTTCTGTAATGAAATGATAGGCTAATACTATTGCTACTACCACCACTAATATTATTGCTGCTAAAATCATTAATATTAAAAATGATAATAATCTTCTGCCACGAAAACGTTAAGGAGTATAATTTTTTTCCTCGTCTGTTGAATACATAAAATATTTAAACAATATGATTAAAATGTGAAAGCAAAATCCTTAAATTTTCATCTTCTTGTGCTAGTTAAGTACTACGCCAAGATTACTTATGGTCAAATTCTTAATCTTGAAAATTAGTTTCATATGAAGTTGCCTAATTAAATTGAAGACCCGTTCGCCGGAATCTCGATAAAAGAATTCACAATACTCACCGAACGGAAGGATTTGTGAGCCATAGAGCTGATCTGGGCGAGATGGTGATGATGAAATTCAGGGCTCGCCGGGAATTAAATCCCGGTCGTCCAAACTGTAGCATATACACTACTTTCACTGAGTTACTCCAGGTAGACAAAGGATTAATTTATTTAGTTTTATGGCATTGATATTTTTATGTTAAAATTTTGGAAAGCCACTTGTACAGAAAGTAAACTGTTAATAATCTTAAAAGAAAACTAATATAATTGAAGAGGAGAAACCATGATTTCAAACACACAGCAGGGTGTATATTTTATACCCTACGTCTAATTCCATTCTGTTTCTGGGAGTTGTGGTAATGGGTATGGTGGATATTAAGTTTCGTGTTTGTGCCTATATTAAGATTCAAGCGGCAAATGCAGAGATAAAACATGTAGGCATTTTGTAACATTTTTTTGCTTGTTTCTAGCACATCGCACCGCCATTGCTGTGGTTGATACCACACCTTATCAGCCACGACGGTCCATTGGGAGTGCCTATTCGGAGGAAGTAAGAAGTGAGATACTCTACGACTCGGCTTACCCTCTGCCATATCAGCTTCCTCCTTATACAATACGGCCCCCTCCCTATGAAATTCCTCCAGGTGTGTCTGCGTCCGTATTTCTATCACGCCATAAATTCCGGAAACTGCAGAAAAAACTAATGATTCTCTATTTTAACGTAGTGGTTTCTTCAAAGATCTGAGAGACGTCCGATACGAAGGTGTGATTAGGTAATCTTGCGACACAAAATTTACCAGATAAAAGCCAAATATTTCAGTTACTTGAAAAACAAGGAAAGTATTTATGTGTAAACTTACTTGTATTGTGACAGAGGTCACACAGTGTTTTTGAAAGATTCTCTTTAAATTTTTACATAAGAGGTATATTTTATTGGAGAACGTTAAACAACAGGGCTTTGACAGGAGGTTAATTAAAAACTTGCAATTGCATATACATAAGCATATGTTTATTAGGAGACGATTTATGACGACGAATGCGTTATCTATGTGCATATATTACACCTTTCTCAAGCCATATTATTTTACATGTAAACAGACAGAATTTCTATGTTCGAAACTCTAAAAGATCCATATTTAAGTTAAAGCGCCGTTTTAATGGAGATAATCCGGAAATAAGTGAAGTTTCAAAGGAACAAAGGGAGAAATAAAAGAAAGAAAAATAATGAAAGTGGTGAAGAATGAAGAAAAGAAAATATTTTACCCCTACAGAATTTCAGTGAGTTTCCTGCAATCTTAAATTAAGTAGTCTGATTATTCTAAATAACTCTTAATTCATATCAGTAACCCCTATTTATACATATGTGCAAGTGACAGTTGGATAATTTGAGTATAATGTATCATAAATTGTTCAGAAATCTTTTCTTGCCATTAACTCACACATAGACACCAAAGATATGTTGGTAAACTTAAGAACAGATTATTAGAGATTAACTGACTTAAGTTATTGATAGTATTTGATCAGTCGTCGTAATCTGCATTTGAAATGATACAATCTAAGTATTTGCAGCCAAAAAAAAGCGGGACGCATAAGTCAAGGTTTATAAACACTTTTTAAAAATACGAAGTGAGTACAGAATGTGGGTGAATAATTACAAATTGTTGGAATGTCTCCCCATTGTTGATTACTGTATTGTAGTTAGTGATTAAAACGTAAAATATTTGATTGGTTTAGGGTAAAAATGGACAAAATGTTGGTAAATGAAGTACAAAATACTGGATGAGCAATATATTTCCCGTGCACTACTTTAAGGACATTACTGCACTCGGCTAGAAGACAAGCTCCATACCTGTGAATGGCATACGTGACCTCTGTCACATAACAGCGGGGTCATTTCCAGCACCTTTTGTAGCCACAGGGACCGTACTTTCAACGTGACTTCCATTCTAACTTTTATCCTACTTCCAAAACGTGCACGGGGATTTTTCAGTTACTTTGTAGAGTCAGTATTATAAATACGGTAATGAGATCCAAATCTGTCTATACAACTAGAGGCGGAACACAATACCGGCGATTCATGCCCCCTCGTCTGTACTATACAAAAACGTTATTCCTTAAATAAATTTATGCTTTTTTCGCTTACTCCTGTTTTTATGTTTACAGTATTCCCCGACGAACCGCCGCCATCTTACGCATCAATTGTTCGAGAGGAACGGAGGCAACATCAAAGGATTCGGATAGCGACCTCTAGGACTGAGGAGCTAAGAACAAATTAAAATACATAAGCTTAGCATTCTGAAATCCTCCAGACTTGCAAAGAAGACTGATATTGTGTATGGATCTTAGGACTGCACATTTCTAGTCTGGAAAGGTGTTCAAATTGAGACAGCACTCCAAAATTTGGGTGTTGGCATTTGAACAAAGGGAACTAAACAAAAACTTCAAGAAGTTTTCTTTTTTCTATTAAACATACGAGTTGTATAAATCGCACGAGTAGTAAGTAACCTGCCTTTTATGGTACACAGCATTCATCACTTATTCAGTGGATCAGAAGAAGCACTCTCAACCATTCATACAATTATGGTAGGTAGGCAGCCCTCAGAAACAATGTGGAAAAGTGAATGTTGTGGGTATAGTAGTCGGTGTGAATCGGCGAGATTCAACCGACTACTTGCCATTTCAGATAATGTAACTGCTGACATCTGAAAACTCTAATTCAAGTGAGCACAGTTATTACGTGCACGTCACACACATGCGCGAAGTGAATGTAAGCGAGACTGGAAGGTTACCCTGCGCACGTCCACTACATCCTACTGAACAAGATTCGTGTCTGGCAGGCTTCATTTAAGTCTTACTTCGCTGCCCTATTGGGCGGGTAAGTTGTCTGATATTTTATAGATGCTGCGTACACTAAAATTCCTTCCGCCCCGCTCATCCAACTCTGACAACTTCTCGTAATGCGCCCTTACTAGTTTCATGAGCTAAGAAGGCGGTTCGAGTTACACTAGCAGGTCTGACAGTAGTTGACTTCATCTCTCCACAACACCTGCCACAGGCCCATGCACCTTCTTCAAGCTCCAAACTCGCCTATTCGTTTCTTCTTTTCTACGAGTGTACTCTCGGACTAAAACCAGCCACTACCGCACTGGTAAAATCTTACACTGTATACGAGAAGTAAAACATACATATGCCTATATACATACATAAATTCATACATATATACAAACGCACATAAGTACGTAGGTATATACATAGGCCTAAGTACATATATACAAACACACGTTCGTAATACATACTTCTCATACATACATACATACATACATAGGCACAATAAATTGTGTGATACAGCTCAAATTAGAAGGCCTACATTCTTAAACGTCCTGTCATTGGGAACGTTATCATGTTTACTTTCTAAAAATGGCTTTCTTATCCTAATGTGGGTTCAGTATCATGGTAATTAAATCGATTCTTAGAATCACGGAAAATTATTTATGCTAACCGGTACCGTTAAATGCTGTTTCTCTGAAAATTTGAAAAGTTTACGTTTTACGAATCTTTAAACATGTATTTAAAATTGAAATGTCTACTTCCACTTTTCAACCAAGGTAAAGCAGAAAGCTTTTTCTGTGTTATGAACTACAATAAATTTTATTTGCTTCAGTACAAAACGAGTAGCATATTTTTCCTTAAAGAAGAAATTATCTTCTTTATTATGTTTGGGAATGAATTATAATTACGTCACTAGGCTTCCAGTGACGTTTATAAGTGAAGTTTATAAAACGAATTAGGTCTTTTCAGTTGGAGTCGTTACCACATAACAATTGGAGCCTTAAACCGATTTGCTGCTTCAGTTACGTGTAAATAATTAAATATAGAAATTTACGAATAATTAAATGATAGTAAATTACTCTTGATTTCTTATGTATTCTTGATAACAACGTTTAAATTTTAATAATATTTGTAGGTTAGAAAAATAGACGACTGTAAACAAAGCAAGAAGCTTTTATGGTACTATACTTGTGCAATGAATAGTAAAGTACATTAAGGGCCTAAATTTTGTAATTAATGTATTTTTTGGAGGGAGAGGGCGGACACACGGTTGGAAGAATGTTAATATTGAGATATTTAATAAAAACTAGCCTGTCTCTGCAATATTTGTAATGAAACAAAGACGTATCTTATGTTGTTTCTTTCATTTTTTCGCCCAAAGATGCACCACCAACTAACGCCCAGTTTAAGACAGAGTAAAGCTTTACCATTACTCCCTGTCCGTACCGCATATCACGTTATAGGAAGAACTTTATAACCTATTTGTTATCATTATTCAAGAAACAATGTGCGTTATTTAAGAGCGAATGGAGTAAGAAGCTTGGCACTCATTGTGCAAGACAGAGTAAAATATGTGACCTATTATTTTATACGTGTATAATGGTGGAAGGCGGAGGAATGGGAATGATGTAGGGAGAGAGGGAAGAAAGGGGAAGGAAAACAAATAAAAAATTACTAATAAGAAAGTCTTCACAGCAATTGACAATTTCGAAAACACTCCGCCCTGCTGTTATATTTCTTGTGTTTAGAGTCAGATTCATGTCTGTACCTTCTTTGTCACGACAAGGTGTAATCTGGTAGATGACACCAACTTTACGGTAGAACATATTTCATCTTCAGGGTTTCAGCGTTGATATAGTAACAGGTAAATCCCTCCGAAACACTGGAACCCACATACCAAAGCACCCATTCTCATAAATGGAACAACATAATAACATTTTTCAAAGTCGCAAAAATGTCCACATTATTTTATATGATTTTTTTAAACATGCGAATATCTTTTGAAACTAGTAACGAATATTTGTGACTCTCGATATGAACATCTTACAACTGGAGGTCAGTAAAACTCGGCTTCATTATCATGATGATAGTGAAGGAAACATAGCGATGTAACGTACTTCTGAGACACACAACTTTATCAACAAAAATTAAAATATGGAGGACTCGCGGCCAGGAATTTCGTATTTCATGACAATAAGTGGACAATTTACATGTGGGAAACAGGCTGCAATTTGTGTAGGACATCTCTAAAACATCGTGTTTTCCAAAGTATGAAAATTTCAGTAGTTTACAAACACATCGCTTTCTTTATTTTGTATGAAATCTGTTCCTATTCATGACCAAATATTGTACTAATGCAAAACTGCAATTTACCTGAAAACGTACTTGTTTTCCATCAATCATTTACCCAATCTGATGGCTTTAATTTAACACGGAGTCCCCTGTTCATGTTTGCTCGAAGTAAATCTGTCCCAAGACGTTCAATATTATGGCTCAGTACTTTTTGATTGAATTAATACTGTGCAATTTATATTTCCCTTAACAACTGAATGTTGATGTGAAACGTTTCGTTTTGTTTCGTGATCAGGAAGTTTAAACACCCTAAGTGTTACTGATATTGCCTTTCTGCCCATTGATTCAAAAATGTGTTTTAAAAGAAATTTTGCTGGTGGATCAAAGGATGGTAAAGAAAAAGCCAAAATGTCAACACATGAAGAATTTATTATGGACATCTTAGTAAGACAAACGACAAGAAAATTAGATGGTCCATTATTTAATGAGCTACTCAAGATTTTTACTCACAAAGCAGCTAAAAGAAAGACATTCGCGAAAAGGGCGTCTCCCAGTCACCTTTGTACGCTATTTTATTTGACAGTTGGAGCTACTCCTGAAGACTGAAACTTTCTTTAAGTACATGTTTAGTGATCCAGACAGGCGGTAACTGAATGGATATTGCGCAATACAATCCAGAGTCTACTCATTATTTTCGATATTGCAAAATAAAATCAAATTTCCTTTGATTGACACCATACATTGCACCACCTTTCAATATTGAAACTAGAGGGTCAGTAGTACTGCGCAATTATTGCTCAATACTATTGACCGTCTAGGGGTACCTTAACATGGGAGTAGATAAACTGCTTCAAAACTCGTCTAGTGGGCAC
>JGI20166J26741_11740474_pt1 | contig 10577 bp, 3 predicted proteins | sample TergutCu122P5_FD_26741 | JGI IMG/M metagenome (IMG submission 26741) | reverse complement strand
AAGATCGAAACATGTCGGAGTACCTTTAAATATTTTTATGTATTTTAACATTGAAATTAACATTTTAGACTAATACAGTTTTGAATGTGAAAAAGTTCATATGTTGGTGTTTATCAATTACTAATTATAAACTTTTCAGAACCATTTAGGCGCGTTCGCAGAGTCGCGAAACGCGCCCATTCTCTCCGTCATGTCCGTCCGTCCGTCCGCCCGTCCGCCTTTACGTCTCTTCTCATATATTCAGCGCTTCTTCCTCTGGATGGATTTCCGTGAAATTTGATACTGGGGACGTGTCGAGAAGCTCCAAGTTTGGTTAAAATCAGGCAAGAATATCGAGCACTTTACATGAATACCTAAGTACTTTTTATTGTTTCCGGCGTCATTAACTCGCTGTAGAAGCTCTTTGTTCGATTGAGGTGTTATCAGGCTGTTAGAACAGCCGAGGAGGTATAAACATTACGCGAACACTACACAATGTTACATTTTGCGTTACCTTGATGACTGTAAAGTCTGGAGTAAAATTAAAATACCGACAAACATTACATTTCAGAGTCTTTAAAATATTGTAGTTGATGCGAGAGTTGTGAGAAGAACGTGACACTTCATATTCTGCCCTGAGGATTGAGGCATGATGTTTCTCCAAAGCAATTATTCCCAGTATCAGACTACATGTCACTAAATTTCGTAAGATACAGCTATTGAAATGGAGCAGGTAGTTCATTTGTCGGTTCTTGGAATACGCGTTTTTCATCTCCAGCACGTGACGGTAGAGGGAAGAATTTTCTGTTTCTGGTTTAGTAGGGAAGAATTTTCTGTTTCTGGCTTATTAGTCTATCTAAAATTCCATTTTACAAATATAATTATTTTATTAGAAATATTTGTGCAGTATTAGTGCCACGAAATATAGTATTTGAAAATAGTTTCATATACATATATATTTATATATATATAGTATATACTAATAAAAATGTGCGTCCATGCTTATTGCTGTTACGTAAATGATCGTATTTGTAAGCGAAGTCTTCACCTTACTAACAATTAGTCTGTTCGCACAAGTGTGTGAATATTCATTAACAGGAGCAGCAGCAGCAGAAACAACAAAAATAATACAGTTATGAGCATGTAATTATGTACAGATTTGTTCTTTGTTCTTATGTGGAGCGTAAGTAATAAACCTGCATCATTATCCCAGTATAGACGCTTATGCATGCTCATGGCATTTGTTCTTCTTTATGAAGTTGTGAATTTATTTACCTGTCCATCTAATACTAGTTTATGAAGGTACACATATCTACAAACTGTACTTGTCCAACTGCTTTCAGAGATACCGAAATGTGCGTATTTTTTTAGTTAAATCAATATCATATCTCTCCAAGTACGCTAACAAGTTTCGGGTCTGAACGTTGTATTCTGAGACACTTAAATTGCGTCCTATATACCAAAGAAGGAGGTGTTTAGATTTGTATTTCTGGGGATTTAGTTCGTTTGAAGAGATTTCTTTGCGAATGTGCATTATTCTGGGAAAAGCAGCAAAGTAAACATTTGTAGTACTGGAATCGGCCTTCGTTCCACTAAACCAATAATCTCTCAAAACTGAGTGTGAATATCAGAATTACGAAATACCGGTTTGTGGCAACTGGCGTCCTGAAAACAGCTTCTTGAGGTCTCGGACTGTATCAGGTCCTGCGTGTATGGCATGAAATGTCGGTTAATGCTGATTGCATATGCTGTGTCGGACAGCACTGAAATTTTTTCAAGTGATAAAAGAGGCAGATGAATGACATCGACGCAAAAGAGTAACTCCCTATCAAGATGAGTGGCGCTGCCAGTCGGACACACTCATTTAAATACAAGTTACAAACAAAAGAGCAGTCCTTGGAAAGGTTGCAGTAGTATCAGTCCAAAGTACGGAGGTCTGTGGAGTAAACCATCGATCACAACTAAAGACAGATGGCTTACAATGGTAAGTGAAACAGTTAAGGAGGAAGAGGTAGAATATATAAGAATAAAGGAGTAGAAAGGAAAAATAACGGGAAAAGAAACGAGAACACTTACATGGAAGAACAGGGCCACATGCGAAACTGTCCAAAGTAAATCCGTCTGCGTAAATAAAGTCTTTATTTTTCCGTCTGGTATTGATTTACCAGGGTGGCTGGTTGGTTTTAGGGGAAAGACAGCATGCCAAGAGGGTAGCTTGAGTGTGGAGGGTGTGGGGAGCCAGTCTTCTTATTCCCAATACTCCGGTATCGGATATTTCCCTACTTCCCTTAAAGCGCCTTCTTCTTCTTCTTCTTCTTCTTCTTCTCCTCTGGCCGCATCTTGTTAGGAACGACGCTCGGCGGTGGCATACACGACTTCCTTCGTGTGGATGATACACCCTCCTACCCGACGGTCCATCATACTCCAGCTCATGCTGGAATGTTTCAGATATCGCGCGCGGCAACCCAGCAGCCCGATTATAATGCTGAAGCTGTCTTCCTTCAACCCGATTTCCTGGATCAGATATCTATTCTTTTCCACCACTTTATTCTACGCTGCGTAAACATTCTGTCCACAATTCTTCCCCTTCTTTACATTGTTTGATATCTTCCCGTTGTCACTGCATTTCAGCTACTTAACCTATAATAATATTGTTTGAATACATGTAATTGTAAGAGAAAATCCTAGGAAGAATTAATCTTCACTGGCTTCAGTCTCTACATTAGTGTTGTGGGAACAAAAACCTTAATGATTACGCGGTATAGTTGTGTATCGCTGTGCAAAATTTAACATTATTTCGGCCATACTATGGTAAATTTATTAGATCAAGCCTCAGCGTGCCTCACCATCGCCGTGTTTGTTAATTTAAACTCCTAGAAAAATAAGTGAAATAGAAGCTTCTCAGTCAGTCATACGGTATGATTTATTTCCTAATGAATTTTAGGTGCTTAAGTGTTAGAGCCAGTAGTTAACTAATTGTGGCTGTCAAATGCAAAGCTACACACGGACCTCTTGTAATCACCTTGTAATTGATTTCCTTACCGCTGTATTAGAAAACTCCTTTTACATATACTGTAAGAAGTGTCAAAAACCAATCACTGTAACTGATGTTTACGTTAAGTCTTCAAAACACGCCCCTCCACCCGCCTATTTAATTTCTGAACGGTGTGCAGCTTCTTGTAGTAGTAACGCCCTAGATTTAATATCGACGTATAGCTACGAGATTCAAATCCCGTTCAGTTTACAAGCTACCCTAAGACAGACTTTCCACAGTTTTCCTCGGCTTCTCATTTCATCAGACTCATAAAATACAAAGTATATTTTGTCTTGAACGCACGACATCGCGCAGCTATTAAGTAATGAAAAGGAAATCCACGCGAACACAAGAGCATGTTATTAAGAGGACAAATATTAGTAGACATAGGCCTATAACGGGCGTGGGAAACTTTTGGCCGAAGCAGTCGTCTAGTGGCATGTTGCTTACTGGTGTTTTGCTACCTCAAGCAGAAAGAAAAGTGGAGGGGTACTATTTAACACATTAATAATAAAATTCATTTTCGACTTCAACCCGTACCAAGTTAAACCAAGCATAAGAGAATGACGGAACACGGAGAGGCTTATGACTTACAGGCCGTAGAACAGTAGAGGGTAAGACCCTTCCTCATTTCTAGTTTCGCCCTATTTTCTTCCGTTGCGCCTCTTTTTCCTTCTCAACCCTACTTATTTCGAGAACACAACTATAGAGAAACTTTATGGTCGCTTTTCAATTTCCTTCTACCCCGGCTTCTTTGAGTCTTACGTGCTATTAATATTCACAAGATGCACGAGAAAGTTGCCTCTGTGTGCATGAAGTGTAGGGCCCGGGAAAATACGGACAACGCGTTTTTCGGGACATGTGGCTATTCGGAACGTGTCCGCAACACAGACTGCCTCAGAAGCAGCTTTCACTCTTTTTATACCCGCCTTCTGTATTAATTTTATGAATATTACTACACACTAAATCCCTTGCAGTCAAACAGACGGACTCATTGAAATAACTACAGTTGGATAAAAGATGGAAAATTTATTAAATCTGCTGTATCTCTTAGATTCCATTTTTTTTTCTCGCCTCATATTCGCACAGTAAAATAAAATACGATCACTCAACAAGGGACTTTTCAGATTTATTTTCTCAGGTGGTTGATACAATGACTTATAGATAAGTTGTGTCCGATTACAATGAAATTAATGTTACATGTTCTGGTCTCAGGTAACACGTGCGAAATTCTTATGGCACATCCTGTATGCCACAATTTGTAATGGATTTGAGGTTCATTGTGTAGTAAAGGACAGTTAACTTAACGATTCATTTGAAAAAAGTTGGAGTGCGGATTGTGTCGTCTGGCATTAGTGTTAGTGTTAGTGGACTGTGAAGCATAATTAAAAGATCGTATGACATGAGGTTTTCGTCCTTCTGCGATGTTACGCAGTGTAGGATGGTATTTATTTACTGACGTTTAGGGACAACCTATCAGTCCCATCTTCAAAGGGGTAAGCACTGGGATCGATAGGTTGTCCCGAAACGTTGGTAAATAACTACCAATTGACGAGCGGATATCCCATTTACACCATGGCAGAAGCCTGAAGCCACGCATCTTATGACATAAAAGACCCAAAAACCTGAAAAGATGAGGTCACCTGGAAGGTCTGGGTAAAGATAGAAGTACAATATTAAGACAAGTCTTAAAAGTACTATATGAGGACGTGGACCGGATTCATGTGGCTCAGGACAGGTTTCGCTTGTGAATAGGGTTATGACATTCGGGGTTCCGAGAAGGACAGAAATATCTTGACCAGCGGGCTTACTATGTTCTCAAGAAGAACTGCGATCCATACAGTTATTTAAAACTGCCCTCATGATTGTGTAATTTTGTCGTGTACAGCATGAGAAAGAAATTTTAATCGGAGTTAAGTAATTAAAAATAGTTATGTTTAAAAAATGCAGTTTCCGGTATTTTATTGCACCTGTGTATTTTTTCCGTTTATTGTAGCTAAGTTTGGTTATGAACAATTTCAAATCTGAAAACAAACCTTCATTAATCATTCATTCATTCGTACATTAAATAATTAATTAATCCATTCAATCATTCCTACATGCGTACATACATTCACACATCTTACTGTCTCACTTCATATCATATATCACGTGAATTTCAGATAATTTAATCAATTAATAATGCTCTTAAATTCTCTACTTTCATGTAGACGGAAATGCGAAATAGCGTTACTGTTCAACAAACATGAAAGGAAAACAATTTCAATATGGAACACTTCACTTTGTGTATACGTTTCGGTCGATATAATCTGTTATGTCAGAGATGAAAGCCTGTGGATATTCCAGATAAAGAGAAGAGAACGCTGTAGGAAAATTGAAATAGTCTTGGAATGTTTCCCGGTTACGTATATTAGGCTGTTTGTGTGTGTGTGTGTCGAGAGGTCAATATAATGACCTGTTTAGAAGATAAAATGAACAAGGATGTAGGTACAAGTAAAAGAGGAAATAGTGACCACTTGATTTTCCTGAAATTACACAAAGCTTATGTAAAACATCAGCAAATATGAGCATGGGAAAGTAGCCCTAGGTGTTAACGCGCTACTCAATTTCAATATCACCCCACCTCCTTGCGCTGGCTTCCTTACAGATTACGTAATCTAAATATATATTTCCCAAGTGGTCTGTTCCATGTTGATATTCTGACTAAACTTTTGTGTGCATTTCATATCGACCCTTTGCATACACCGCTTATATTGTTTTCCTTTATCAAAAACAGCTGATTTCTTGACCAACCTTAATGCACTCAAAGAGTAGCCTTGGTTTTGACTGTAACGAACACGTCAGTGCGTGTGTGTATATATATATCTGTATGTCTGTGTGTATCTCACATTGTTTCTCCCTCTCGCCGTCGTGTCGCAGCACGATGTTCCTGCTGTCCTCTCTCCGCCACGTTACGGTAGGCTCTGGAATTCCTGTCGCCTTGCACCTCAGTCGCACTGAGCCATTTTCAGGTGCTATTCCAGCGTCTGGGGATTCGTCATTGAGGATATCCGGTGGAACTTTGACGTCCAAGGTACCCATCTGGAAGAGAATATGTTGTTCTTTTCAGGAAATAATGGTGAGAATATGACGTGAAAGTTAACCGTCTGAAAAAGAACACATCAGTGTGTGGAAGACACGTGGTGAGAATTTGGAGTCTTGGGTACCTCCCTGGAAGAGAACACATCGCAATATTCAGATACATGGCGAGAAGTTTACGTATAATATAACAATCTGGAAAGAAACAGGGCAGTGTATTCTGCGTGTATGGTGGGAATTTTCAGTTCAAGTTAACCACCTGTGAGAGAACACGTAAGTATTTTAACGACACGTGGTGCGAAATTGACGTTCCTTATAACATTTGGACGGGAAAATGTTTTATTTAGTGTGTAAGGCGAGAATTTGGCGTCCAAGTGGAAAATATTAAAACGTCGCTCCATTGAAGATGTCTGTTGAGAACTTGACATTTTCACTGTCCAGCAATGCGAATGTTGGAACACATGTTAACCCGTCTCGATCACGGTTGTACGAAGAGTTTCCTTGGTTCGTTGTGGACTGTGATTTGTCACTGTTTTAGGAAGTTTGTTTTCAATGCTTACTGTCAACGTGTTTAATTCAAGTACATAGAAGAAGCGTGCCTTGAGGCCTAACAGTATCTAGTCCTATTACCATACTACTCGTAATGAGGGAGGCAACTTGTCTTAAAGAATTTCCATTATTTGTGGACCTGCAAGGAGAAAGCTGGGCGAAAAATATGGTGATGAGAAGATGAAGTATTCGTGATTTCAGAAGTAAAGTTGAATCATAACTGGCCAAAGGCTAAGACAGATGGAAAATAAGTGCAATAACAATGAGAATATTCTCATGTAGTAACTTTCTGCAATGTGACTTACTGTTGACATTTTTGAGTCAAGATATTTTTTCTTACAACTTCGACCTGCCGAAGAATGTAACGATGGTCAACGCGTTTTGATTTCACAGTTCTGAAATTAGTATAGCAAGCTAATTTTGAAACTTTATCGTCTCTTCTACGGACCCAGACCTCAGTGTACACGTATTTAATACCATAATAATCCTCCAAGGGAAAGTTTTAATACCCACTCGTTCAATTATTTCTGCCCCTAAACCTACGTCCATATATTTTTCTCCAGCCCCGTTATCAGTGTCGAGGCCCGTCCATTAGTTGAATGCACAACCGTAAGTTGCTTGATCCCTTTTTAGTTTTCTCTACCTATTTAGGTCATTGTTCCGGGGAACAAGTGTTTCTCGCTGATTCTACTATGTGGCACAATCATTCCGTTGCACACCCGCAGTCACGCCTGTCCAGTTCCAGAAGCTTTCCATACCCTGAGTTCAGAGCTGGTACGAATTTTCTTATATATTTGAGTTTGTTTTTTTTTTAATATAGTGATGTTGGCTCACCGTGCTGCTGTATACATACACACGTGTACATGTGTATTTTATGTAAACGCGTCTTCTTACTTTACTGTTGATTGAAACTATAATATTCCAAATTCACACCAGTCTGTTTAAACACAGTTTTGTCCATTATTCTAAAATAGCTGGTTGGCGTGGAATTAACGACAATGTATTATTATCTGCAGATGTTATTAAGGCCCAATAAGAAAGCAGAAACATTATTTAAATGAATCGGAAGACATTGGGAGGTTGGCCTGTCTTGATCACGAGGAACACGGTCAAGCCGCGTCAAGCGGAGAGCAAAGTTCGTACTTGTACTTAGCTGGCTGGTGTAAAATATAGTTAACAGATCTGGCCTCCGTATAGTTTTAAATAATCGCCAATTACTGGCAGGTGAATGATGGAACCTCAGTCGATACATGAATATATTCTCAAGTCTGGTTATGTTGCGGTAGAACTTGGAATGGGCTCATCCTCCGTTCGAGTCCTGTCAAACGATTAAAATATTCCTAGTCTGAGAACTAACTTCGAAACGAAACAGTGCTTAATTCATCATGACTCAAGAAATTAGCTGCACTGAGTAAATGGCTGCCCAACTTTATAACTGGTTGCGGAATTCGAAATCTTTACACGTCAATACCACAAAATGCTCTTTGACAGTAATTTAATTTATGCGAGATTTCAGGTTTCTAGTTCGGTGTGCTGGAGGCAGTGGCGCACCCAAGAGGGGGACTGCGGGGCTGCACCCCGCCCCAAATAGAAATGTAAAAACACAGATTTTGTAGAGACGATTATATCAATGCTTTACATGATTTACTCCCATTCGAAACCAGTCACTGAAATCAATTGATTACAGGGACATTAGAATTTTTCAAAACAAATTAAAAACTTAATGTCTGAGACGAAATTAAAAAAAACGCGTAGATCACAATCCGTGATTTACATTAGGTGAGTGAGTCACGGTACATGTAGTTATGTTTGTGTGTAAATAAATGTAGTTGAAGACAATATAATGATATAATGACGATATGATTTTATAACACATTAAAAAAAACATAATTTATATATAGCCTCAGGGTCAACCACCCCCCCCTCCCCCAATGAAAAATTCTGGGTGTTTACATGACATGAGTTCTTCGTTCGTCTGGGATGTTAACGAAGCGTAGGTTCGTAGTTGGTGACTGACTTTTCGGGACAAAATATCGGTCCCATCGTCATGGGTCCAGCATTATTTTTGGACTGTTTGACCTTTGAAGATGGGTCCGATATGTTGTGTCGAAACGTCGGTAACCAGCTAGCAACCTACGCTCTGTAAAATAGCAGAAGAGCGAATATCTCAAATTGAATCTAATTAAAATATGTAGGCATAGACCTGTGCGTAAAATTACGAGTACAGTTTCGTATTTGCATTATTGGAACTATGTAGTAGCCTGTAGTAAGTACAGATGTAATGTCAGTTCACTATTGAAATTGGAAATTACGGTTTATTTCATTGCCAGTAACTTTCTTGGTGAAAATACTTTACAGTTTCAGAGTATCGGAATGTAATGGTAGCGATACTGTCAGTAATGTACTCAGTTACTTCTGGAAAATAGGTCGTTTGCAGGGTTAACCCATTCTTTGTGGTTAGTGTCAGAACTCCAGGCGTGTGTTTGAAATATTAGGAAGGAACTTTCATCAGTTAGCATCTGGTTACAATAACTGTATCAGAAGAAATAATGAATGCTAACCCGTCGCCTTTTCCGGCATTTGAATTTACCGGACGGAGTAAATTAAGAAAGCGACTTTGTGGGATATGACACCATGCCCTCTTATAGGTGTTTACGAAACTACCCCCTCCTGCTTCAGGTTGCTGTGAAGATGAACCTTCCGGTGGCCACCATGAAGATGAAAGCCGTAGGTACCTCAGAAATACCGGTAGTCACCTCTGTAACCATGTGGTGCCTAAAGCTAGTGCACAACGCTCTACCGTGCTTTTAATTTGGTAACCCTGATTAAAGCAACGGCAGCTGTTTTCGGGGAAAAAAATTTAAGAAATCGGAATTACGTTTATGAAGACGTTAGGAGAGGGTTTAAATTCGGGGAATACTTTCAGGATTTCAGATAAGAATCCCTTTATGTTCCGTCTTCCACCAAAACATACGCATATGTGCGTATATTAAAATATAATTTTCGGTCTGCATTATTTAAATGGATTGAAAGTACCACATGACGTAGAAATGTTTAGATTAGTGGTGCCAAAATCAAATTGCACTGAGGACAAACGAATAATTTTGAGAATTAAGAAGCGCCTCACGATATTTAAGCAGTAAATAGGTTAAATATCATATAACGAAGAATTAAGAAAATTTCTTACTTTTTCTATCAAAACAAGTTACTAAATTACATAACTTTCAATTTTATCTCATTTTTGTCTGTTTGATGACGTCTTGTATATCACTGTAAAGGGATAGCAAGTGTCTCTGAGTATTTATGGCCCGCAAAAAAAAAAATTAGGTTCTTCAGTATAACAAGAAATCTTTGAGTATGTTTTGGACCGCATGATAAGGTTAGATTAAGGCTAATGGGGCTACATAAAGAATGGACTGGTGAGTCGCATGTGGCCGGCGTGCCACGCGTTTGAAGTCCCTCATCTATAATTTTTGTTTTTGTGGCGTAACAGCCTATCTCGGACCTAGACCGCCGCACCGTTGAGGTTCGTAGATCACACACAGTTGCACTCACACACCCAGCAGGACTCCTCTGTACCAGTGATCAAATCGTCGCGGAGACCGGTAGGTGCTTACACAATGCCTACACAAAAAATACATGAGACAAACATCCAAGTCCTCAGCAGACTTCGAACCCGCTACCCCAATAGTCGAGTGGTCGCAGACCTACGTCTTAGACCACGTGACCACCGGGATCAGCCCCTGATATAAACCACCAACTGTAATTTAGCTTCTTGCTTCAAGCACGTGTAAAAACTATTTACGAGGTTACAGCGGCAGAATAGAGACCGTAGAATACTAATGAAGTAGAGCAGTGGTACGTCATGCACAACTATTTTTATTGTCTTATTACATAGGCAACATGTTTCGACCTATATACAGGTCATCTTCAGGCC
>JGI20166J26741_11740363_pt1 | contig 10577 bp, 3 predicted proteins | sample TergutCu122P5_FD_26741 | JGI IMG/M metagenome (IMG submission 26741) | reverse complement strand
CGCCGTTTTTAAGCCATTCCTTGAAAACAGCCCCCGTCTTGCCCGGGTTTGCGGGCCGCGTGACCTTGGCCCCCTCAGCGATCGCCTGCGAAGGCGGGACGGGCGTCCCTCCCTGCGCGTCGAAGGTTACGGTGTATGTCTTGGGGGTGTAAGCGATGATGGTCCCCTGAGGCATGATCATGACCGGCGAGGTAATATATCCGGCCGCCAGGGCATTTCCGGTCGTAAGGTCCCTGTCGCCAAGCTGGCGGTTGTTGTTAAGCCCCCAGCCCCAGAGGCTGCCGTCCTGTTTGACGGCGAACGTATTGTACCATCCGCACGCCGCGCCGGCGATGTTGTCCAGTATCTTCACGGGCGTCGGCTGATCGGCGCCCGACTTGCCGTTGCCGATCTGCCCGTAGGCGTTGTACCCGAAGGTCCAGAGGCTGCCGTCCGTCTTTATTACGGCGGTGTGTTTCTGCCCGCACACGACCTCCCTGTACCCGTCCCCTATTTTGACCGGCGAGTATGAGTCGTTCTTGGAACCGTCGCCGAACTGTCCGAAGGTGTTGGTTCCCCAGGCCCAGAGGCTGCCGTCCGTTTTTATGGCAAGCGTCTGGCGCATCGCGCCGGTAACGTCCGCCACGCCGCTCATGATTTGTTTCGGGACGATATTGAAGGTGCTGTTGGCGCCGTCGCCGATCTGGCCCAAGGCGCCCCATCCCCACGCCCAAAGGGAACCGTCGTTTCGCAGGGCGTACATATTCATATACCCGACAGAAACCTTTTTGACGCCGCTCGACATATACATCGGAATGCGCGGGGCGTCGTACGCGGCGCCCGCCTGATCGCCGGTGCCTATGTTCCCCCAGTATCCGCCGCCGAAAGCGTAGAGCGCGCCGGTGGTCCTCACGTAGGCCCCGTTGCCCGAAGCCAGCGAGACGGACTTGACGTTGTCGGCGATATACACCGGCTGCAGGCTGTTGACGTCCAGCCCCCACATCCACAGGGTGCCGTCCGTTTTAATGACGGCGGTGGTGTTCATCCCGCATGTGACTTCCGCCGCGTCGCTCATGATAATCGCCGGGGCGTTTTTGGCGGCGGTCGTGCCGTCGCCCAGCTGGCCGTTGGAGTTGTCCCCCCAGGCCCAGAGCCTGTTATCCTTGTCTATCGCCATGCCGTAAGAGTAGTTCGATTCCCACTGTTCGTGATTCGCTCTGCCGGCGGATATCCTGTCGCTGATCTTTATCTTCGCCGGGTCGGGGCCCCAGCGCGCTGTAAGCGGCGTGTCGCCGGTCACGGTGTAGCTTTTCAGATCGACCGGCGCGCCGTTAAAATACCAGCCTTTGAACACGGAGCCGTCCAGCTTCGGGTCGGCTGGCGCGGGTATCTTTCCCCCCAACGGCACCGCCACGGGGGCGACGGCGCTGCCGCCCTGGGAATCGAAGGTGACCTGCGCGTTCACGCCGTCGCTCTCCCTGCTCTGCTGCGCACCCAAGAGGGAATCGACGCGCACGTCCATGCCATTGTGGGTGGCGTCGCCGTCGACCATATGCACCCAGGGGCCCCACTGATAATCCGCGCCGGCCTTGAACCTGGCGTCCAACGCCGCGCCGATCTTCATGCGGACGTCGTTCACGGTGTCGATGCTTTTGGTAAAGCCGAGGCCCGAATCGGGTTTCATCCCGAGCTCCGCGAGCAGACCGCCGACAAAGGATCCGTTCCGGTCGCCGCCGTCGATGAATTGCCTCGCCAGTGTGAGGTAGTCGTAATCATACAGACCGGAATTGATCTGCTTTAAGCGCAAAGAGGCGATGGGGGCCGCAGGGTCCGTGCCGGGTTTCGGCGGATAGATCAGCGCGCCGTTGCCGTTACCCCAGCCCGATTGATAGGAAACGCCGGTTAAACCGATCTTATTGTCGGACCAGGGGTTGTGCATCCAGCCGGAAGCGATCCAATACAACACGCCCGTCATCCCGAAGTTGTACGCGCTCCAGAACATCGAGCGGCGCGCGACGCCCATGCTCATGCCTATGTTGAAATTATACGAATTCTTTCTGTTCAGATCGAAATACCCGCCGTACGCGGCGTCGTCGGGATACGTCCAGACCTGTTTGCCGGCGTTTTGCCACTCTTTCACGGCCGCGAAAGCGTCCGCCGACTCGCCTTCATAAAAATTCTGGATACTGATACACAGATTGTTGTTGTACCCTCTTTGAAGATTGGCGACGTTGTACGCGACATCGCCGTTGACCGGCGACACGGCGTTTATCGCGGGCCAGGCGTAATTGGTGTTCGGGTCGTCCGTCCACGCGGAGTTCAATATATGTATTATGTCATGATAAGTCGGGCCCCATTGGTCTATCCAGCCCGCTTTGGCTTCATCCGTGAGATAGAAATAGGATTTGTCCTGCCAGAGCTTCTGCTTGGACACCACTGCCGAGTACGCCTTGGCCTGAGCCGCGGGGGCGGTCATGTCGTACCCCATTCGCGCCGTGTTTTGGAGCACAAAGCTGGTTACTCGGGGATCCGACATATAAAGCTCGGCGGCTTTCGCGTCCTTTACGTAGCCGAAGTCCGTCCCCAAATCGATCGGGGTATAGGGCAGATCGTAGGCGCTGACGCCGTTATCCAGCAGCAGGTCGTAATAGGCCTTGACGACTTTCTGCGCCAGCGGAAGTGATTCGGGTTTAACCGTGCCGTCCGGATTAAGGCCGACGCCGCTGTACGTCAGAAAATTTGTGGACGCGGAATAACCGGAGACGGAACTGAGAAGACCCATGGCGGTCCGGCAGAAGTGATTGTCCGGCAGATAGAAATTCCACACCGTGACGGTCACCGGCAGCGTCTTCTGCACCGCGAGCGCGTTGTTCCGGTCGTAGATGTTTACCGTCACCGTGCCCGTGTAATCTCCGGCTGGGGTGTCCACAGCCGTGCGCAACTCGATATAAAAGGCGCTGCACTCGTCCAGGGGGGACGCGACCGGAGTCCCCGCGCCGTACGGCGTCAGGGGATCGGCGTCGTTCACCACAAAGTTGGGGTTCTCAGGGTGGGCCGTATCGGGATATGTATTCTCCATATACTCTTCACGGAATACCTGCGGCGATATTCTCGCGCCGCCGCCTGTTTGCGCAAAGTCGGAAACCTGGAGCGCGATCGTTGCGCCGGTCAGGGTTTTCTCCCGGTACACGGTCTGAAAGCCCGCGTGCTCGTTGCGCGCGAGGTAAACCCTGTAAGCCCCGTTCGGGTTGTTCGCCGCCGTGAGGTTGTCGGGATTTCTGAGGTAATTGGCCAATGTGTCGCCCGAGTCGCCGACGCCGTTTCGCGTCATCTGCACGGCGGCGTCCACGAAACCGAAATCGTAGGCCGCCGTCGCTCCGGCGGCCATGACCGGCGCGGCGGCTGCCAAAACGCCGGATTCCGGTTCGGCGGCCGCCGCGGTTTCGGGATTGTTCTCTGTACCGGCGGCGGTTGCGGCGTCGGGATTGTTCTCCGTCCCGCCGGCGGTTTCGGCGGCGGGGTTCTCCTCCGATTCGCCGGCGGCTTCGGGGCTCGCCGCCAGGTCCAACGCCCCGCCGGACGCGATATCCGAGGCGAATTCTTGCAGGAGCCCGTCTGCGGCCCCGGCGCTGTCGGCCTCGGCCATGTCGCCGTAGACGGCGGGACCGGCGCTCTCGTCATCGCCCGCAAAAGTGGAGCCCGGCGCAACCAGATTGATCAGTATGGCCAGAATCAGGAAAAAACCGAAAATCTTCTTCATAAAATGCTCCATCAAAAACTGTTCCCAATTCCTGTTTTTCCTTCGCATGAACTTCCCTCCCGTTTAATGTAATGAATTTGGGCGCTTTTTCGCGCCTGTTCCCCCTTTTTTCCATTTTACCAATTTGGAGGAAAAAAGTAAAGCCCGGGATGTGCAGCGGAGTCCAATCCGATTCGACAATTCCGTCCGTGTCTGATATAATCCCCCCGCAATGATATACCGGCGCGCGAAAACATTAGCCTCCTCTGTCACGTCGTCGGCAAATGTTTTCTGCATCCGGTATAACCCGATCCGTTTTCCATCCACGCACTCCCAAGGAGGCAATATCATGCGCAAGCAGACATGTCTTAACGGCGAATGGAATTTTACGCCTTTTTACGACGGCTTCGAGCCCGGCGAGGCTTTGGATAGCCCCGCGCCCGAAGCCGTGATCCGCGTGCCATCGAGCTGGCGGTTCCGCCTGGCCGGCTCGCCCGAGCGCACTTACCCCTGCCAGCACTACAACCTATTCGACTATCCGGAAGAATGGAACGCTGCCGACACAGGCCTCCTGACGCGCTTCGTCGGGGCGCGCAGGCAAAACGGGCGGCGGCTCCGCCTGGTTTTCCACGGTATTTTGCAATCCTACAGGATATATGTGAACGGCCGCCTGGCCCTCCGGGGCTGCGAGGGCTTCCTTCCGGTCGAGGTCGACGTCACGGACTTTCTTCCGGAGGACGCGGCCGGCTTTGAGCTGGCGGTCTGGTGCGGGCCGTTCCCGACGGTCATGGCGGTGTACGGGAAAAAGCGCGTCGCCCCGGACGGGACCTGGTTCGCCGGCATGGCGCGCGGGATCTGGCAAGACGTCTTTCTGGAGGAGCTCCCGGAGACGCACGCCGGGGACTGCCGGGTCGTCACGTCCACACGAGAAAAAAGCATACGGATCGAGGCGGAGATCGTCAACCGTTCCCGCGGCGCGAAGCGGCTCGCCGTCCGCGCGTCTATCCTCGACGGCGGCGAGACGGCTAAAATCCTGGAATCGGAGCAGATCCCTGTCGCGGCAGGCGAAACCGCCGAGGCCGCGCTCTCCGCGCCCTGGCCGGACGCCGTCTGCTGGTCGCCGGAGATTCCCCATCTCTACGGGCTTAAAATCGCGATCCTGGACGGCGGCGGGGAGACCGACCTGTGGGAAACCAGATTCGGCTTCCGCGAAGTCTGGGCCGAGGGCCACAAATTCTTCCTGAACGGCAAGCGGATGAACCTGCGCTCCGACGCGTGGCACTATCAGGGGTTTGTCCAGCAGACGAAGGCCTACGCGCTGAACTGGTACCGGCTGGCGAAGGAGTCCGGGATCAACTTCATCCGCCTCCACGGTATGCCGTACCCGGCGCTGTACCTGGAAGCCGCCGACGAGGCCGGGATGATGCTTATCGGGGAAAGCGCCGTGTACGGCTCCGCGAAGTCGATCCAGGCGGACGATCCGGAGTTCCTCGAAAATTGCCGGAAGCACCTGGAGGGCGTTATGAGGCGTGACCGCAACCATCCGAGCATTGTCATGTGGTCGATGCAGAACGAAATGCGCTGGGTGGACGGCCGCGACGTCTATAAGCGGCATATACGGCCGCTGATGGACGCCATGGAGCGCCTGGACGGGACGCGCCTGATCTCCTGCGACGGGGACAACCGGCTGCTGGACCCCAAGGACTTTCAGGTCGTCAGTATGCACTACAACATCGACGGCACCGTGGCGGCCTGGGACAAAAAGCTGCCCCTCGTTTTCGGGGAGCACGGCAAATGGCACTACATCTCCCCGCAGGTCGCCAGCGACTTCGTCGGGCAGGCGGCGTACCGCGGCTTCGCCGACGCCCAGCGAAACCTCGGCCTGAGCGAGGCCATGTTCATAGAATACGCCCGGAAAGAGGAGGTCACGGGCGTTTCGCCGTTCAACATGGTCAACTACATGATGAACGCCATGCCCGAAACCGACCGGTTTCCGGCGGACGGCGACATCACGGCCCCCGGCCCGCATCCCAGGCGTATACCGGCCTTCTCCGCGCCGCTGAACAACGGCTTTTACGAAAGCGAAAAGCCGTTTTGCCCGAACGAGGCCCAGCCGTTCGTCAAAGAGGCCTTCGCGCCCGTCGCCGTCTTCGCCGACGAATACAACGACTCCTTTTACGCGGGCGAAACCGTGACAAGGAGGTTTACCGCCTATAACGACACTTTGTCAGACAGGGACGGGCTTGTCCGCTGCCGCGTTTGCACGGGCGCGGAAGCGCTGTCCGAAAGTGAGAACCATTTTTTCCACCCGGCCGGGGAAGCCTATGCCTTTGAAACGGGATTCCAAACTCCGGATGTTTCGGAACGCGAAACCGTGACGCTTCTGGCGGAGCTGTTCCACGACGGCGTTAAGGCCGCGGCCTGCGCGAAGGAATACCGGATATACCCCTCCTCGCTGAAGACCGAGCCGCTTCCCGTCGAAGGGCGGGCTTTCGCCTACGCGGGCGGGGAGGACGGCTTCCGGACGGTCAAGGCGCTGGTTCCCGGCGCCGTCCGCCTGGAGCGGGTCACGGAGACCGCCCTGGAAAACACGGACGTCTTGATATTTCACAAAAACCCGAAAGAAAAACCCTCGGTTCTGCGCCCGGTCCTCGAGAACTTCGCCCTGCGCGGCGGCGTGATAGTCATGCTCGAGCAAGATAGCTTCGCCTTCGGCGCCCCGGAGCTCTCGGGGAAAAAATTCCCCGCGGCCTTCGTCAACGACGCGGATCACCCGATCCTGCGGGGGCTTGGCGACGCGGATTTCCGCTTCTGGGACGGGGCGAACCCCTTCGGCCCCGCCTGCCGAGGCGTGACCGCGAACGCCTTCAAAAAGCCGGCGGACGGCGGCTGCCGGATCCTTCTGGAGTGCGCGGAGGGGGATTTCGGCTGGGGTGGGCTGCTCTGGACGCCGCTGGCTGAATACAACATCGGCGGCGGAAAGCTCGTCCTGTGCCAGCTGGACATTATCCGGAACTATGACGCCGTTCCGCAGGCGGCGCTGCTTCTGCGGAACCTTCTGGAATACGCCGGCGCGGCCGGGAAGGGGCGCGGCGGCGCGGCGTATGACAAAAAAGCGCTGGTGCTCCCGGCGGCCGGCATCGAAAACGAAGATATCCCCGAACTGCGCCGCGATATGGAAAACGGCGCGGCGCTCCTGGTGACCTGCGCCGAGCCGGAGGACGCCCCGAAACTGTCCGCGCTGGCGGGGAAACCCGTCGGCGTCGAGAGGGCCGAGGCCTATCAGGTGATCGGGACCGGCCATCCGCTTGTCCGCGGCGTCTCCGACCACGACCTATACGGCCTGGAATTCGTGACCTATTCGGCCCCGACGAGCGCCGGGCTTTCGAACCGCGTCGTCTGCGGCTGCGCCGTCTCGGCGGACGGCGCGGAGGCGCTGCTTCGGAACGCGCGCAACCCCTGGAAGGAGTTTTTTGTGGACGGCCTCGACATGGAACCGCTGAAAATGCGAGCCGCCGCCATGGCGGAGCGCGCGCCCGCGCCTGACAGGTGTTACGGCTTCGCGCTGCCGGTGGGCATGGGCCTGCTCGTCGTTTCGCAGGTGAAAAACAGCGGGCACGAAAAGGAGACGCGCTTTTACGGCCGGCTGCTCGCCAACCTCGGCGCGGAGGCGCAAACGGACGTGCTCGCCAGCGTGAAGGACGAGAGGGATTTCGGGTTCCCGATGGTCATGGCCAAGAAATACGACGGCGCGTTCCCGGCCGAGGAGATGACCGCGCATTACGCCGCCCGGGACTACCGCCTGAACAACCTCGGCGAGGGCGTATACGGGTATTTCCGGAAGTACGCGAAAAAAGACGGGTTTATCCGGCTCGGGGACGGGAACGGCGGCGTCTTTTTCGTGACGCTGTTCATAGAGTCGGAGGTCAACAGGAACCCTTTGCGGCGAGAGGAAGGGACCCTGCCCGACCCGACCATAGTCCCCGACCTGCTGATCCAGACGAACGCGTCGCTCACGGTATGGCTTAACGGCGCGGTCCTGCGCGAATTCGAGAACCCGGGCGGCGAAACGGCCGAGATAAAGGCGGCCGACTGCGCGCTCGACAGGGGGCTCAACAACCTGCTGATCGTCTGCCGGCGCAAGGGGCCCGGCGACATATTGCTGAACGCGGTTTTCCTGAACAAGTACGGCGACCCGGCGGAGGGGCTTAAGCATCATCTGACGCTGGATTAAAGTCGTTTCGATTTGAAATGAGCTGAAAACGAGCGTGAAACGACTAATGTTCAGGGGCGTTTTGCGCGAAGTTTGAAGCTCAATTTCAAACGAAACGACTATAGCAATAAATCATGGGGGTATCCGGCGTGAAAAACATAATCGTCGCAGGCCCGCCGAGGGCCGGCAAAACGACGCTGGCGAGAAAACTAAACGAAGAGCTGGATTATTTTGTCATAAGCGTCGATAAACTCGCCGCCGTGTTTCAGGGGGCGTATCCGCAGTTGGATATCAGGCTCAACTGGAACAGGGAGAAGACCGCGGACAACATCGCGCCGTTCCTTGGCCATTTTCTCGGCGCGTTCTCCTCCGGCCGCGGAACCGCGTACGAGTTGAACCTTCGGACGCACGCCATAAAAGGAAACAGGTTCGCGCTGGAGGGAGGGTATTTCAATTTTGACAGGATAACGCCGGTTCTGCAAACCTACGGCATCGGGGAACTGAAAGACAGCTTCATTCTTATCGGGCTGACGCAGAACGAAAAGACGGCCGGCGAGTTCGCCCGCGATTTCAGGAAATACGACACGGAGGACGACTGGACATACGGTTGGGACGACGGCGAACTGACGGAGTACGCCGAAAAAGACGCCATTCCGGCCGGCCGGGCCATGACGGAGCATTTGCGCAAATACGGCTTCACGGTCTATGACACGTCCTTTGAACGGGAGCGGGTCCTGGACGGAATCGTGGACGACATAAGAAATTGCCGGTGAGGGGGATATGATTATGGAAACGCGTTCTTTGGCCGAAAAAATCCGCAGAATCGCGGGCCTCGGCCTGCCCGAGGCGGATATCGGGCATATAGCTGGTTACGACGGCATGTCCGGGGACGTGAGCGTCCACGCGACGGGCGACCCGCACGCTTTCGCGCGGCAGGCGGTCGTCGGCAGGCGCGCGTCGCGCCGGTTCGGGGAGTCGTGGAAAACCGTCATAACCGAGGGCGTCAGCCTCGTCAACCGCAACATCGAATTCGGGCGGGAGACGGCCGATTTCTACGAGGACAGGGGCATTAAATTCTACGGCGGGGAAAAGCGGACGGCGAATTTCAACATGCTGAAGCCTTACGCCGTCCTGATCACCTCCCGCGAGGAAAACCGCGCCGGGGACGCGGCCGGACCTGGCCGCGCCGTTACCGGCCGCGCCGGCGGGGCCAAGCCGCCGCGCCGCGATTTGTATATTTATATCCCGCCGGTTCCGGAATCCGGGCCGGGCTGTAAAATTCCGGAAAGCCGCCCCGGCGCGGCGGCGTCCGACAGCCGGCGCGGCGAAGCGCCAGGGCAACCCGGCATAGGCCGTGAAAGCGCCGCCTTGCTGGCGGACTCCCCGCCGCTCGTTGTAACCGAGGACGGCGCGGTGATCTCGCGGCTGCGGATAAAAAAGCCGGACGGCTTCGCGATAGTCATAAAGGCGAGCCGCGTCACCGTCCGGGAATGCGACATATCCGGCTCGATCAACATCCGCGGCCCGGTTTCGGACATAACCATCCAGAACAACTATATCCACGACCAGCGCGCGGAGGGCGGCGCCGATTACGTCAAGCAGTTCGCCGGGGTCACGACAACGGAGGGGAGCCGCTGGGGCAACCCGATCCCTCAGCCGGTGGGCGCGCGGGACATTAAAATCCTCGGCAACTTTTTCAGGAACTGCCAGTCGGGCGCGTACCTGGTGGACTGCAAGGGGCCGCTGGTCTTCCGCGGCAACTACAGCGAAAACCACAGGGGCCCGTTCCCGCGGGGCGCGATGGTGCAGATAACCTATTGCGACGGTTCGGAGGGGCAGATACGCGTCGAGCGGAATTTCGCCTATGTCGACCCAAACTCGCCCGACCAGAACAACCGCGAGGAGACCTCCGGCGGCGTGGAAGACCACATCAACGGCTTTTGCAGCGCCGGGAGCGAGAAATTCCCTATCCTTATCGCGGACAACTACATCAGCGGCCACAGCTCCTCCACCTGCGGCTCCGGGATCATGCTGGGCGACGGCGGCGGCGGTTATTACCACGTTTTGCGCAACAGGGTCTACAACGCCGGGAACGCCGGGATCGGCGCGGGCAGCGGGCGCCACTGGCTGATCGAGGGCAACCGGATCTTCCAGAACCCCGCCGCGTGCCAGTATAACGGAAAGGGCCTCCAGATCGACAACTACGGCGACCCGTACGGGCGTCCGATAACGGTGCGGGGCAACAAGGTCTGCTGGGCCTGCGGCAAGGGCGACGGGTCGATTCTCTGCATGATACCGGATCTGGTGGATTTTTCCGACAACTCCTTCGGGGACCCGGAGGCGTTCGGGCCGCCGGACCCGATGCCGCTCCGCGAGCCGCCGGAGCCGGTCGGGGGGCTGCTGAGGCCCTGGGAATAAATATTTGTCCTTTTTTTCCATCCGCGATGTATAATACTTTTGCAACCTATTATAAGTCCTAAAAAGGGAGGGTATGCGATGCTGCAACGACCCAACAAGAACGCGCGCGCCGGGCTGGGGAAGGCCGCGGGCCTGCTGGTCTGCGTCTGCCTGGCCTTCGGCGCGTGGCCGGCGGTCATGCCGGCAACGGCGCGGGCCGCGGAGGTTGTCTTAAGCCCGTCGGGCGAC
>JGI20166J26741_11740252_pt1 | contig 10579 bp, 9 predicted proteins | sample TergutCu122P5_FD_26741 | JGI IMG/M metagenome (IMG submission 26741) | reverse complement strand
GCGGTAAAAGCGTTCAATATGGACGCTAACGAACTGGTTTTAGATAAGCGCAACGCCGCTGGCGATCCGCCTGATTTTTTTGAATATATCATGTTTGGGTGGGGTAACTGTCAGGCCGGCGACCGCTTGGTTATGGAACGCAATCTCATTGGGAGCCTAAACTATGAGGCATTCACTGAAGCACTGGAAAAAAATCTTATACCAGGGGTTCGTTTTTATTTTAAATATGAGAATATTGTCCGACATCCTGGATATGTGTTCGACGGTTATCACCCCGCGAAGGTCAAAGACGAGCTTAAGTTATCTGACTGTCTATATGCCTGTATAATTCCACTGCAATATAAAGACGAGATGCAGGAATTGATTTTGCCGGAAACTGAGAAGAAAGTACATTATCTTCCTCAAGATAGCCTCGGAATATGGGACTGGTCGGAAAGGGTTTATGATTTTGTAAAAAGCCTGTAGGCAGGAGGCGTTTATGGTTTTTTATCATGGGAGTTTAGTTGGCGGCTTAAAAGAACTGCGGCCGTTCGTAAAACCGTGGTCTAATCTTAAACAGCCGCTTGTTTACATGACTTCAAGCAAGCAGCTTGCGGCGCACTATATTTGGAATACAGAGAAATATGCGATAAAATCGCCGATGCTCGATATTCGTCCAGATGGCACACTCGTCTTTCAGGAAATGTTCAGTGGGGCTTTAGAATATTTTTATAAAGGATTAAGCGGATGGATTTATCAATGCGACGGTGACTTCCAATATAACGATAACGTTGGCGTATTTATGACGGCCACCTCCGCGTTGCCTGTTCCCATCATTGACGCTGAGTTCGTCGAGGATGTTTACGAGCATATCATTGGTTACGCGGAGCAAGGAAAGTTTATCTACGAAAAATTCGAGGATCTGCGCCCGTACCGCCATGATTTAATCCGAGGCATAATATACTGTGGTATAAAAAACGACGATCTCTTTAATAACCCGACACATCCCAATTACACGTTCTTTCCCGAAAAGTATCCAAAATATTGGATGGAAGCTAAAGTATTGTATGATAATGGTCTGTTATAAAACGGCTGCACAGGTTGATCAAAATAATTACCCCTGTCGCGCAGCGAAAATATACCAATTTTAAATGCCGTTTTCTTTGAAACGTTCACAGAATCAGGCCATACCCTCTTCATATTTTCCACCCTGACTTGGCTCAAATATAGCCGCCTTCCGAATATGTTCATTTCTATTGAGAAAAATAACATCTGATGGCGTTCAAACGAACTTATTCTTTAAATATCAGGTGGAAAATATGCCCAGCTCCCCGAAACTGAAACATCTATACTTAATGAAGATCCTGCTCGATAAAACGGACCCCCAAAATCCGATGACCGTACCTGAAATTATTGATGATCTTGCGCTATACGGCATCGAAGCTAAACGCAGGGCTATATATGACGATCTAAACGTCCTTCGTGTTTTTGGCATGGATATAAAAAAGGTCAAATCAAAGACAGTTGGATATTTTGTCGCCTCCCGCCAGTTTGCTCTTCCAGAACTCAAGCTTCTGGTGGACGCCGTGCAATCATCCCGTCTGATAACATCAATAAAGACAGATCAACTCATTCAAAAGCTGGCGTCCCTGACGAGCGTAACACAGGCAAAACAGTTACAGCGCCAGGTCTTTGTCGCTGGCCGCGCGAGAACCCCAAATGAATCGGTCTACGATAACGTTGACGCGATATACGCGGCCATAAATGATGGAAAAAAGATCACATTCCAATACTTCGATTATGACCTACAAAAGAACCGAATCTATCGAAAGGGAGGAGGTTTGTACCAGGCATCACCATTGGCTATGCTTTGGAACGATGATAAGTATTATTTAATCGCGCATTGTGACGAACACAATGAAATCAGGCATTACCGTGTAGACCGTATGTGCAACGTTACCGTGCTGGATGCGGAAGCCCGTGTAATAGAGGGGTTTGACATATCGGAGTATGAAAAACATACATTCGGCATGTATAGGGGCGAGCTGATCCGGGCTGATCTAAGGTTTGAAGTCAGCCTCATCAATGTGATTTTGGATAAGTTTGGATGGGATGTGACTTTAAAGCCAGCGGAAACCGGGTGGTTTGAAATCACTGTGGATGTGTCCGTCAGCCTGGTCTTTCTCGGATGGATGTTTCAATTAGGGAAATCCGCTGTTATCAAAGGGCCGGCGAAATTGGTCGATGCCATGCGGTGGCATTTAAGTGAAAATATGGAGATTTATAGCCGAAGATAGAACACTTTGTTAATGAAGCGTTCTTCTTTTTTTCCAGCATTTTCACCGTTACAAAAAAAGATAAGTGCGTACAACGGTACACATGTTTTGATATAATTTATATATACACAGAAAATCAACGCGAATAATAAAAAATTACATCAGGGGGTACTCAGCATGTTATCTGAACATTTAAGCAATGATGGTAAAACTGGCGAAAAGGAGATAGACCTGTTTATCCAGCGGTTTGTCACCGATGATATATACGCGGCGGCAGGTAAATGGTTATTCTCTAATAAAGATGCTGTCCAGAGTATAAGAAAGTCATTTGCTGATCCGGACAGCGCTCATATTGAAAATATAAACTATAAATACGCCGCCAATATTGAATGCGTTGAGGATGATCTGCTCTTTGACGCCGTACTCGATTGCTGCCTGTCTGGCTTAAAACAATCAGGAGACAGCGATAGGCGCTTATTCATAACACAACGGATGACCTTAAAGTGCAAGGTAACTTTCAATGAAGGCTCGATAAATTTTACATCGCCTTCCGCGTACCGGGGTGATGCCGTACGTAATAAGCATCGCGAGTATCCGGCTGATGAAAATATGGTGCCAGTCGTTTCAAAAGACAGCCTTGATATAGAAGCGGCCCATTTCCTAAGCGTATATTGCCCGGAAGCCCTGATTAACCCGCAGCCTGTACCAATCATGAAAATACTCAAAGAAAAGATGGGGCTGTATATTCTGCCTGGCGTGGAAACCACAAGCGCGGAGGAAGCGCGCGACGGACAGATATTCGGGAAGATATATTTTTCGCCGACGATGATTGAGTTTCAATGCCCGGCCACTAAGGAAATGAAAACCGGGAAAGTGCCGCGCGGAACGACTGTGATCGATCCGTCAACCATGTCATCCGACATTCAGGGAATCCTGGAAAATACACTTGCGCATGAAGGCTTTCATTGGTTCCGGCATAGGGTATACGCCACTATATGCCATATGCTTTATGGAAACACCTTTATTGCCTGCCGTAATTCAAAAGTAACACAACTTCAGGAAACATGGACGAATGAACAGCGGCTAGAGTGGCAGGCGAAAAGTATCGCGCCGCGAATCCTTATGTCGGTTGAATCGTTTAAAATGAAGGCAGGCGAGTTGCTGGCCTCATATACATATAACGCGCTTGAAAACGATACGGCGTTAAACGCTATTATCAAGGAACTTGCGGATTTCTTTGTTGTCTCACGCCAGTCTGTGATGATCCGCCTCATGGAAACGGGGTTTCTTAACCGAGGTACTGATAGTGGGTGTTTACGGAACAGCCGCGGTTTCGGCGTAACGACATCCATTACGTCAGAGGACGCGTTCCAGGAATACTGCGAGAACGAGGATTTTCGCGCCATGGTAGATACCGGCGCCGTATGCCGCGTTGACAGTCATTTCATCGTTAATGATCCCCGTTATATCGAACGGGCGGGTGACAAATTAAGGCTGACCGCATACGCCCATGGCCATTTGCTTGAATGCGCGCTGGTATTTACATTGCGGAAAGAATATCCACGGCAGGCAAAGGGTATCGCCTATCGTGTTGATAACAATAAACTTAGAACTATTCCAAAGCTTGAGCGTGAGCAGAATGGGAAGTCTAAACTGGATTATATTGCAAAATTGCAAAGAAGGTTTGACGATGAGTTTGAGGAATTCGCCGCCGTCACGCCAACTTTCAGCAAACTGGCCATCGACTTAATGGAACGGAACCATTGGAATAGCCAGATTTTCAAGGACAAGACGCTTTTGGACGACACCGCTTACAACCGTATAATGAACAATAAGGCTAAAAATATTACCATCCGAACCGTCGCGGCGTTTTGCGTCGGCATCTGTGCGGGTATCGAACTGGCAAATAAACTGTTTGCCGCGGCGGGCCTGACATTCAATAATTCAAAGCAAAGATTTGCGTATAGCTATGTACTGCGAACCATGCCGGGGTGTTCGATTGATGAGTGCAACGATTTTTTAGAAAGTATAGGTTATGAAGCGTTGGGTAACAGAAGCCGCGAAAAGAAAATGGCTATTGGATAAGAATCCGAATTATAACCGCAATGAACCGTCCGTCAAAATGATGGGCGGCTTTTTTTATGGCTTTAAAACCCAAACCATTCCGTTACCGATATCTAACAGAAATGGTTTTTTTACCGGCGTGTAAAAAATCTGATTAGTTTATAGGGTAATCCGAGCGATTATAAATGATTTATAAGAATAAAACGTCGTAAATATCACAATTTTTGTTTTACACGCGATGTCAAGACACCTTGTACTATGCTTGATACAATAGATTCAGACGTTGGGAATACAACAATTAATGCCGGAAAACCGCATTAAACCATACATTTAGGTCATCGCGCGGAATGACTCATGTGAATAATTCATGATAATCATTGATGAACCGTGCGCATAGATGATTCCAAGATATCTTCTTATAATCAAGACAGTCAGCGGAAAGCAGGCGCAAATGATGTGAGTGACATCTTCGAAAGCATAAAAGGAGGCCCAATTTATGCAACCTATCCGCACCAAGAAAGGAAAACTGTTCGGTATGCTGAATGTTACAACCTACGTTTTGAACATCAAAGACGGATCTAACACTCGGCTGATCCAAATACCGCCAGCCGGTTTGACACTACAGTACATAGCCGGCGGAGGCCAGCCTGAAACCATAAACATACCGCCGCGGGCGCAAGGCGTAACCGCGGCATAAAAACTAAATAACCACAACCGCCAGATTGCTTAGACGACAGCGCGGAGGACAAGCCCGAAAGGGCAATCCTCTCCTGTCGTCTTTTTATTTTAAGGTGCGCGGCATTTGAGGATTTCACACTCGTGAAGGAGCCAATGCCGTGCCCTGTTATCAGCGATCAAGGTCTTCAATCCGCGCGCCGCCTTCCCCCAATCGAAATTTGATTCTTTCAAAAATTCGATTGGAGGAAAGGTTTATGAAAAATTATCAGGACAATGATTATGCCCTGAACAAATACAGCGACGGTATTGTTTACCGTTTTGCCGATTCGACTGTCACAGTGACGCTCGCGGACTACCTGGCGGAGAATCCGGACAAGTCATTAAGTGATTTTAACACGTTAAAAAAGATTTCGGACAGCATCTATTACGATCAGGATTATTCCGAATGCGCTCAAAATAGAAGGAATCTCTCTATTGAAAGGCTATCGGAAACCTCGCTCTGCAACGCTATGTCTCCGGAGGAAATATTCTTTGCGGCGATTGATGAGCAGGAAAAAGCTGAGTATCGAAATGAGCGCCTTAAAAAAGCTAAATTTGCGCTAAAGACACTTACAAAGGCCCAGCGCCACCGGTTTCTGCTGCAAGCGGTAACGGGGCTGACCACGCGCGAAATTGCCGAGATGGAAGGTGTCAAACATCAATCGGTGGTGGAGTGCTTGGCCGGCGCAAAGAAAAAAATAAAAAAATACTGCGCGAACGAATAAAAATACCCTGCCAAAACCCTCTTAAATTGACGTTAGGTGAGAGGAGCGGTATCTCCTCCCTAACCACTGAACCATGACAAATACCGTGGGGGCATCCCCCGGTCATATTCGGGACATCAGGTACGTGACCCGCCGCGCTGCGCGCGAGGACCCCCATAACCGGGGCGAGCGCCCGCTTCCATAAATACGTGGAAGCAGGACATAAGGCGCGGCGGTGACAATGATACTTCTCCCCCAGGAGCCGGGAAGCGCATTAAGACGCAATCCGGGAAAGCATCGCACCGGTTGGGATAGACCGGCGGGGGCTTTCATGCCAGGCGGCTTGACCGCCTGGGCCTGATGTTTCCCCCACGTCCGGGGTGTTGGTACAAATAGGGCGTAAAAGCAGTTTCAACTGTTTTTATACTTTATTTCATTTCAGTTTAGCGGCTGTGCCACCGCGCCGCGGGGAGATAATGCCCGCGGCGCGCTACAGAGCCGCTAAACAATAAAAAATCTGGAGGATAAAAATGACAACAATGGATAACACCAACCAACTGTCTGAAATCTCGCATGAACTGCCGGAAAACGTACCATCGCGTTACTTGAGTGACGGTGAGTTCCTATTTACGGCTTTCGGGTGCGCCTTAATGGAGCGAGCGACAAAACGGAGTTATGTCTATAAGGCGGTTAACCTGGAGAATGGCCGATCAGAAAAGATACTGAGCAGAAAGACGCCGCTGACCACATCGGGCATCCCGGCCATAACCGAAAAAATTCGGCAGTCTAAAGTTGCCGGGTACGGTATTTGGGACGCGGACAGGCCGTTCGGCAAAGGGCTTGGGTTAAACAGCCTAAAGGACATAACGCACACAATCTTCTATTCAATACTGCCGCGGTACGGATATGCTATCCGGGAGAAGCAAGCTGAATTGGCCGCTTATATGCTCGAAGCCATTTCCAAGCGTTATGTGGCGCTGGCGGAATCGGAAGTCGGGACCGGCAAAACGCACGCCTACCTGGTGGCCGCCATTCTGGCCAAGCGCGGGCGGATGAACGATTTCTGGAATATGGGGTATTACCCGGAAATGCAATATGTGGATATGGCCCATATGCCGGTGGTCATTTCCACCTCCAGCATTGCGTTGCAAAACGCGATTATCCATGACTACATACCGGAATTATCCAACATACTGATGCTGAACGGGATTATCAATACGCCCTTGACCGCGGTAATCCGCAAAGGTAAAGAACATTATGTCTGTGAATACAAAATGCGGTCATACATTAACTCCGAACACAATACGAGAATCAAGAAAATACTGGAAGGGTTGCTGCTCCCCTCGGCGCCCATTGATTTATCGGACATAGACGGCATAACCCCTTATGTTAAGCGCAAGATTAACATCCCGGCCCGGTGTGACACCGGATGCCTCTACTGCGCGCGTTGCCGGTATCTGCAATTTATGGTTCACGCGCAGTCGCCGGAAATAGATTTCCAGATTGTCAACCACAACTATCTGCTGGCGGACACCCTACTCCGGGCCAGCGGGAAAAGGCCCCTTATCCCGAATTACCAAATGATCATCATTGACGAGGCGCATAAATTTCTCGGAGCGGCGCGCCAAATGTACGGCTTGGAGCTATCAAGTTTTATGGCGGACGAAATTTTGGAGGATATATACGACTTGCGCTTCCGGTATAAAGAGTCGGAAAGGTTGGTCAGAAGAACGGCGAAGAGGCTGTCCGCCGTATGCCTGCGGCTGTTCCAAGGGTTAAACAATCAGATCGCGACTGCTGCGAGCGAAGATGACGTTGAACGCTACACGGTCGCAATAGACAACGAAACGGAAGAACTGTTACAGAAAACATGCTCCATCGTCGGAGAACTGATAGGTTTTCTAAATGAGGCCGAAATTTCCGGGAATAGCGACGGCCTGCATGAGCGTGTACTTTGGGAACTTAAACAAATGAAGGAACAGACGGATGCGTTCACAAAACGGAGTGAACTGATTCTTTGGCTGAAAAAACCGGAAGGCAACACAAACGTGGGCATATTGTCCGAAACCCTGCTCTGCGCCATCCCTAAAAACATCGGCGCAAGGCTTTATAAAGACCTGTGGAGCAAGAACATACCGGTTATCCTTACTTCCGGCACACTCTCAGCCGGCTGGGAACTGCCATCAACCCCAGCTTACCTGCGCGGGCGCGGCGGAGATTTCTCCCACATTAAACGGACGCTAGGCATTGACCGCGTTGAGGTCAGGCACAGTGAAACAAGCAAACCGTCGCCGTTTGATTACAAAAAAAACGCGCTGTTATACATCAGCAATACCATGCCATACCCGGATTATGACAACGGCGGGTATATGGAAGCCCTTACGGAAGAAATAGCCGGGCTTATAAACGCGTCCCAAGGCCATGCGGCCGTACTGTTTACCAGTTACAGGGCGATGGACAGAGTTTGGGAGATGCTCAGGGATCGCGGCATACAGTTCCCATTGTTCCGTCTGGATAAAAGCGGCGTGAATATTATAGAAAAATTTAAAATGAGTGGAAACGGCGTCCTTTTCGCCAGCGGCGCTATGTGGGAGGGCGTTGATATCCCCGGCGACACGCTTTCCATGCTGATTATTGTTAAACTGCCGTTCGCCGTGCCCGACCCAATCGGAGACTATGAGCAGACGCTCTATGAAAACATACATGATTATAAGCGGTATGCGGTTGTCCCGGACATGCTTATAAAATTGAAGCAGGGGTTTGGGCGCCTGATCCGCACGGAGCGCGACACGGGGGTGGTCGCCATCCTGGACAGCCGTGTAAACGAAAAAGGCGCTTACCGGAAACGTGTGCTGGAGGCGCTCCCGGATTGTCGGGTTACGTCCAGTATAGTCTCTGTGGAACAGTTTTTCAAGGCGAAGAAAGCGCCGGAGTATTTCGGCTGATATTGGCTGCCGGTTACGTGGTACAAACGCTTGCGCGTAACCGGCGCTTCATTATAAAAGGTATTTCCAACTTGGGAATATGTTGAGGGGGGCTCCGGAAATGGATACTCAAAATGAAACGCTGGTTGATATAAAGGACATTTCTGTGGATAAAAACCTTCCAAAAGATGAAAGGATAGCCGAATATATCCGGCAAATTAAGAACCCTTACTGTTTCAAGTGCGGCAAATTTACAGTACGGGCAAAATTTGCGGAAAACGGCCCATCCCTGGAAGACTGCCTGCAAAGGCTTGTCGCGGTATAGATTCGGGAGGGCTTGGCAGCATGGACATTTCCGGATGGCTATGATAACGTGTTTTCGGGAAAAGAATGGAAACGGCGCCCTATCACTCTTTGAAACACGGAAAGTCCGTAATAAACTCAGGGAGTGTTTGGAATGCCCGATCAACAGTATAAGGCCGTCAAATATATCCGTCTTTCTTACTCTGACGGAAATGACGGCGGTGAAAGCAACAGCGTGGCCAACCAAAGAAAACTGATTGACAATTTTCTTGAGAACCATCCCGAAATCGAACCGATCATGGAGAAAGTGGACGACGGCTGGAGCGGCGTCATTTTCGACAGACCTGCGTTCACCGAAATGATGGACGAAATAAAGAAGGGCAATATAAACTGCGTCATCGTCAAGGACTTATCGCGCCTGGGGCGCGAATATATCGAGACTGGGCGGCACCTCCGCCGGATATTTCCTGCCTATGGCGTCCGTTTTATAGCGATAACGGATAATCTCGACACATTGAAAGACAGTAGCGACGATCTGGTTGTTTCGGTTAAGTCCATTATTAATGAAGCTTATTCACGCGACATATCCGTGAAAACGCGCGGCGCGCTCAATGTAAAACGCGCAAATGGCGATTATGTAGGCGCTTGCGCGGTATACGGTTATAGAAAGGCTGACGATAACCGCAACCGGCTCGTCATTGACGAATACCCAGCGGGCGTTGTGCGCGACATCTTCCGGATGAGGCTTGAGGGCGTCAGCGCGGCAAAAATCGCGGAGACGCTGAATAATACCGGCGTCCTGTCCCCGATTGAGTATAAACGCGACAGGGGCCTGCCGCACCCTACGGGCGGCTTTGCGGATAAGGCTGGCGCAAAATGGTCGGCGACAACGGTCATCAGAATTCTTAATGATGAAACCTATGCGGGCACGCTATTACAAGGCCGGCAGGGCACGGTGAATTACAAAATCAAAGACCTAATCGATCTGCCGGAGAACGAGTGGGCGCGTACAGAGGACGCCCACGAAGCCATTATTCATCCGAGGGATTTCGATCTTGCCCAGCGGGTTATGAAGCTGGATACCCGCACCGCGCCGGGCGGCGACAAGGTGTATATGTTTTCCGGGATCTTGATATGCGGCGGCTGCGGGGGCCGTATGACCCGCAAGACGGATCGGAAGAACGGCAAATCCTACTATTATTATTACTGCCCCGCGGGAAAAAAGAACGGATGTGGATCGTCTTACCGCATCAAAGAGGAGGATCTCGTTTCCTGCGTATTGGAGAGCGTCAAATCGCATATAAGCAGCGTCGTCTCGCTGGATTCAATATTGCGGAGCGTTGGCTGCGAGGCCGCAGGCGGGAAGCTTGCCCGGCAATATGAAACCCAAATCGCCGAGAACGAGCGCCAGCTTGAGCAAATAGGCGATTTCAAGTCAACTTTGTATGAGAACATGATAACCGGGATCATCTCCAAAGATGATTAAAAGATGCTGAAAAGCCGGTATATGGAGGACGGCGTCAGGCTTTCACGGGCTATTGCCGCGCTCAGGCAGGAACTCGCCGACATTATGGCCGGCAAAGGCGAGCGGCTCCGGTGGATGGAACACTTC
>JGI20166J26741_11740030_pt1 | contig 10579 bp, 10 predicted proteins | sample TergutCu122P5_FD_26741 | JGI IMG/M metagenome (IMG submission 26741) | reverse complement strand
ATAAGTATATAAGCAAGTACTAATATACAAGTCGAAAAGCCGCCTTGCAAGTGGAGAACTGAAAATGTGACAAAGGGGACAGTCCCCTTCGTCACATACGCTATAATAGGGAGCGCGCGAGAGCAGCGCATACCGCGGGTGTAGTTCAATGGTAGAGCGTCAGCTTCCCAAGCTGAAAGTTGCGGGTTCGAGTCCCGTCACCCGCTCCATTTGGGCGAGGACCAGAGGAGAGACGTTATGAATACTACGCTTATCAATCATCATCGGTCGTCATTGGGGATGGACGCCAATGTTGCTGTGGTTGTAGCTTTTATAGCTACGATCGTTTTGGGGTGGATTCCCTGGCTTGGTTGGATCGCCTGGGCGGTGCCGCTCGTCATCTTCTTCATGGAGAAGGAGAGCGATTTTGTCAAGCGTCAGATGGTGCAGCTGCTGTGTCTGGCGGTTATCCGCGCGCTGGTTATGATCGTTGTGCAGATTCTTCTGTGGATGCTTGTTCCTGCGGCGGTTATCGGGGGCGCTGCGTCGGCTGTGGGCGGCGGTCTGGCGTTTGCGGGGCTTGCGGGACTGCTCTGGCTTATCTATGGGCTCATCGGAATCGTGATTACTATACTTGAAGTCTATCTGGTGATTATGGCTTATCAGTGGAAGCAGGTCGAGCTGCCGACACTCTGGCCGCTGGTCGAAAAGATTACCGCGAGGCTGAACGGCTTCAAGGCGCACTAAGGACACCATCTTCGGGTGGGACGGCGCCTCCGGCCCTTTGTCGCCTTGCCGTTCGCCGGTGTATTCTTACATCGTTCTTACACGGATCTTAAGCGAAAAGATCCGCCTCTTGCCGAGGCTTGTGGGGACGTGTATAGTGAGGTTCTCTCTTCGATCGGGGTGCTCGTGAAAGCGGGTCCTCATGTACAACAGAAGCTCTCTTGCATGGCGTTGCGGCCAACTTTTGACAGCGACGCTGCTCTGCTTTCTTTTACTGACGTTTGCCTGCGCGCGTATGGCGTCGGGCGCCGTGGTGCAGCAGGGGCCTTCGATCATCCTGGGCTTCAAACAATATTATGGCGATCCGCCAAAACAGCATCTTGGCGTAGACGTTGCGTACCGGAGCGGAGCAGATCTTTCTGCGCCGGTCGACGGGACGATTTCGTTTATCGGGCGGATACCCGGCTCCGCCGGTCTGAACGTGACTGCGGTCACGATCAAGCAGTCTGACGGAAGTCTGGTGACGCTCAATCCATTTGCTACAACAACGATTGTTAAGGGGGACAGCGTGTACAAGGGACAAACGCTGGGTACCTTAAGTGCGACGGGCGATCCTTCATCGTTGACTCCTCACGCCCATCTGAGTCTGCGGGTTGGCGGAGTCTATCGTGACCCCTCGGCATTGATAGCGCTTGCGCTGGATCCGGCGGCGCTGGCGCCAGCGACTCAGGCGAGTCCGACGCCGGCCGCGCCGACGCCTGCTCCGGTGGTCAAGGCCGCGCCGATTGCCGCCGCTGCTCCGGCGCCTGTGGCGGTTCCGTCGTCGTCGATCGCCCCCGCTGGGACGCCCGCTGCGGTCCCGGTCCTGACCCCCAACGTTTCGCCTCTGCCGGAATCGCCGCCTGTTCTGACCGCTGATCCGATTCCGGAGGTCATTTCTGCGCCAGCCGATGGTCTTGCCCTTACTCCAACTGATGCCGGATTGCTGAAGCTTCCGCTTTCTTCCGCCACGCTCGCTCCTTCTGCGACTCCTGTGTCCTCGTTCTTCGATCGCGTACGATCCTACCTGGGGTCAGCGAACGCGGTACTGCGTTTCAGCATTCTGTTTTCCGGGGCGCTCGTACTTAGCGCCACGGTTTACGGCGCCATCTGCGCGGCGCGCCGGGTCCCGGAACTCATGCAAAGCGCGCGCGAACTGGCCTTTGCCTGTTTGCAGTCTGCGATGTGTGGTGTTACTATGGTTAGTCGCACATTCCTGCTCCGGATAGCGCCTTCAGGCTCCGGGGCCACTAGTCCAAAGGAGGTGATATAGTGAAGGCATATGAGGCTTTGATAATCCTTGATCCGACTTTGTCCGAAGAAGATCGCGCCGCAGCGGTAAAACGCATTACCGATCTGGTGACAGAGGGCGGGAGCACTCTCGATAACGTCGACGAATGGGGTAAACGCAAGCTTGCTTATGAGATCGGTAAACGATCTGATGGTGAATACCTGCTGGTCGAGTTCCACGCCGATCCTTCTGCAATTGATGAGATCGATCGTGTTTTGAGCATTGCGGACACCGTTGTCCGCTTCATCATCATCAAGCGCGATGAAAAAGAATAGGTAGGAGTGATTGGTATGAGTATCAATCGAGTATTTGTTACGGGTAATCTGACACGGGACCCCGAGCTGCGTCAGGCGGGAGCAACTACGGTGCTGCAACTGGGCATCGCGGTCAACGACCGCAAGAAGAATCCGCAGACTGAGCAGTGGGAAGACGTTCCGAACTACTTCGACGTCCTGGTCTGGGGCGCGCGCGGCGAGAGCCTGTCGCGCTTTCTGCACAAGGGTCAAAAAGTAGCGGTGTCGGGTCGTCTGCATTGGAACCAGTGGCAGAACTCGGAAGGCGAGAAGCGCAGCAAGGTCGAGATCGTGGCTGATGACATCGAGTTCATGTCGGCGCGCAACGACCAGGGCAGCGCTCCCGTGCCCGGCATCAGCGGTGACGCAACAAGCTATGAGCCGCCCAGCCAACAGGCGCCCTCTGTTGAAGTTCTGACCGAAGATATCCCGTTCTGACCCGGAAGATAAGAACCATCGTCTCTCGACAGAGAAACGGAAAGGAGGTTGATGATGGCGGACTATTCCCATACTGCCCATAAGAAGCAGTGCCCATTCTGCAAGGACGCGGCACAGGGGATCGATTATAAAGACACTCAATTGTTGCGTCGATACATTACTGATCGCGGCAAGATCAAACCTCGGCGTGTGACCGGTGTGTGTACCCAACATCAGCATGATTTGGCGGTTGCGATAAAACGAGCGCGCGAGATGGCCTTGCTGCCCTATGCGGTGCCCATTATCAGTGGTCGCATCGGACGCGGCAGGTAGGAGGCAAGCCATGAAAGTAATCCTGACCGGAGAGCTGAAAGGCCACGGCGGCGAAGGCGACGTGATCGAGGTATCACGCGGCTATGCCAACAACTACCTCTTGCCTCAGCGCAAGGCTATTGTTGCGACGCCGGGCAACCTGAAACAGCTTGAGTCACGTAAACACCACATTGAGAAGCGTGAGGCCCAGCGTTTGGCTGAAGCCGGCGACTACTCGAAGCTTCTGGACGGCAAAGAGATCAGCATCGTCGTCAAGGTCGGCGACGCGGGTCGTCTGTTTGGCTCGGTGACGGCGCCGATCATCGCTGAGGCGATCCAGGAAGTCTACGGTGTTGAGGTTGACCGCCACAAGATCGAGACCCACGGCACGATCAAGACGATTGGCGAGCACCCCGTCGAGGTTGCGGTCTATCGTGAGATTAAGGCGCATCTGACCGTTAAGGTAGTCGGCGAAGGCGCCGAAGAGCCCGGCGAGACTGAGGCCATGGCTGCCGTCGAAGCTGAAGAAGCTGAAGAGGCCGCAACGGAGGAGCAGGTAGCTGAGTCCGAAATTGAAGAGGGCAACGCCCCTGCAGAAGACGCCGACTTCGGCGTCCCGCCTGCTGAGGTTGAAGCTGAAGAGACTGAGGAGCCTGCTGAAACCGAGGAAGACGAGGCTTCTGCTGACGAGGAACCAGCCGAGTAACTCACTGCACAAAGCAAAATAAAAGGGGCCTGGCGACAGGCCCCTTTTTTGTTTGCTTAAAGGGTGACCATCCGGTCACTTCCTTTCTGTATCAATCTGTGGAAAGTGGGGAAAAACAGCAAACCAGCAGCAAAAGGCGCTGTGACTCTACACAGGCGGACAAATGTGCTACTCTAAGAGGGCGGGTCTATTCGCTACTATGGGTAACGGCAGTAAGAACTGTGTAAGTAAGTATGTAGGTTTGGGAGATCACGAGAGCATATGGCAGAACTACAGATCAGGGGTCGCACCCCGAATATCGAGATCGGCAACGTCAGTAGCCTCGGGGGGCGGATACCGCCTCACGACATGGATGCGGAACGCGCGCTGCTGGGCGCCATGCTGCTGTCTTCTGAGATCCAGAACGAGGCGCTCACACAGCTGACCTCGGCGGACTTCTATCGCACCGCTCACCAGGTCATCTTCGACGCCATGCTGCGCCTGGCGGCGCGCAACGAGAACTTCGACGTGCTCTCGCTGGCCGATCAGCTGACCAGTATGGGCAAGCTGGAGGCCATCGGCGGCAGGGATTATCTGGTTGATCTGTCCACCAGCGTGCCGACGACGGCGTTCTGGGAGCGCTACGCCAGCATCGTGCTGCGTCTGTCGACCTATCGGCGGCTGATCAGCGCCGGCACGCGCATCGTCGCTTTGGGCTACGAGACGCCGGAGGATGAGACCTCGACCATCAGCGACGCGGAGGACACGCTGTTCAAAGTCACCCAGGAGCGTCTGACCAGCAACTTCACCGCGCTGGAAGAGGAACTCCCCCGTACCTTCAGACGCTTCGAAGAGCTGCAGGAACAGGGGGGCAAGACGGCGGGCGTGCCCACGGGCTATGACCGGCTCGACCTGCTGACGACCGGTCTGCGCGGCGGCGACCTGATCATCTTAGGCGCGCGTCCGTCCGTGGGCAAGACGGCCTTTGCGCTCAATGTGGCCATTGAGTCCGCGCGGCTCGGCACCTCGGTGAGCGTTTTCTCGCTGGAGATGGGTATCGCCGACCTGACGGCGCGTGTGGTCAGCGCCGAGGCATTGGTCAACAGCTGGAACCTGCGCAGCGGCAAGATCAAGGATGAAGACTGGGCGGCCATCACACAGGCGATGTCGCGACTGTCTGCGCTTGATATCGCGATCGACGACTCTCCGTCGCTCAATATCATGGAGCTGCGCGCCAAGGCCAAGCGGCGCCTGCACGACGTGAAGGGCAACAAGCTCATCATCATCGACTACCTGCAGCTGATGCAGCCGACGCGGCGCAACACCGAAAGCCGCCAGGTCGAGATCAGCGAGATATCGCGCGGACTGAAGGTGCTCGCTAAGGATCTGGACGTGCCGATCATCGCGCTCTCGCAGCTGTCGCGCGGTATCGAGATGCGCGACGACAAGCGTCCCATGCTCTCCGACCTGCGCGAATCGGGATCGTTGGAACAGGACGCCGACATCGTGCTTTTCCTCGACCGCAATACCAAGCCGCCGGCCGATGGCGAGGAGGAGAGCGAAAACCAGGAGGCCAACCTCTACCTTGCCAAGCATCGTAATGGTCCGACGGGCACGATCAAGCTTTCTTATATCAGAAGATATACGAAATTTGTGTCCATGGCGTCCTCATACCTCACGCAAGATTAAACTAGTAATGGCACAACGACCAGCACCGATCGGAAGGTAGGGTTGATGGCCGGATTCATCATCGTAGGCGCCCAGTGGGGCGACGAAGGCAAAGGAAAAATAACCGACATGCTCTGCGGAGACTTCGACTATGTCGTACGTTTCCAGGGGGGCAACAACGCGGGCCATACGGTCGTACACGGCGGGCGCACGCTTAAGCTGCACCTGATCCCCAGCGGCATCATGTATCCCGACATCGTGCCGGTCATCGGCAACGGCTGCGTGATCGACCCCAAGGTGCTTCTTGAAGAGATGGACATGCTGGAGGATCAGGGCATCAGTTGCGCGCGCCTGGTTATCTCGACGAACACGCAGCTCATCATGCCCTGGCATCGTGACCTCGACGGGGCAAGCGAACATCGCCTCGGCAGAAACGAGATCGGCACGACGCGCCGCGGCATCGGGCCCGCCTATCAGGACAAGGCCTCGCGCCTGGGACTGCGCATGCAGGATCTGTTCGACCGCTCAATCTTTCGCGAGAAACTTGCCGCGACACTTGTTGAGAAGAACGACCTGCTTGCGAAAGTTTACGGCCTGCCCACCTATACCGTCGATGAGGTCGCCGATGAGTATCTGGCCTACGGGCAACGCCTGAAGCCCCATGTTACCGAGATCAGTCCACTGCTTAACGACGCGCTTGATCGCGACCAGTGGGTGCTGTTTGAGGGAGCGCAGGGCACGCTGCTCGACATCGATCACGGAACCTACCCCTTTGTGACCAGCAGCAATCCGACGGCGGGCGGCGCTTGCGTGGGCTCCGGCGTGGGGCCGACACGCATCGACCGTGTGCTGGGCATCGCAAAGGCCTACCTGACACGCGTGGGCGCAGGTCCTTTCCCGACCGAGCTGTTTGACGAGATCGGCGACCGCCTGATCGAGGTCGGCGGCGAGTACGGAACTACCACGGGACGCCAGCGCCGCGCCGGCTGGTACGACGCGCCGGTCGTCAAGTACGCCGTGCAGGTCAACGGCCTGACCGACCTGGCGATCACGAAACTGGACGTGCTCTCCTGCTGCGAGACCATCAAGGTCTGTGTCGCCTACGAGCATCTGGGGCTGCGCTACACGACGGTGCCTGGTCACCAGAGCGCGTTTCACCACGCGACGCCGATCTACGAGGAGCTGCCGGGCTGGGGCGAGGACATCAGCGAATGCCGGACCTTCGACGAGCTGCCGCGGGCGGCGCGCGACTATATCAACTATCTGGAAGAGCTGGCCGGGGTGCCGGTATCGATCATTGCGGTAGGCCCGAGTCGCGAGCAGACGATCCTGCGCGACTGGCCGCGCAGGAACAGGTAACAGGAGGTCATCCGGCCAGGCAATGACTTTGTAGGGGGCGCTGACCCGGCGCCCCGTCTGTCCCAGGCAATAAGGACTCAGAGGAGCAACGAAGCGATATGGCAAAGAAAAACGGATGGGAACTCAACATCCTGGTGATCGGCAGCGGCGGCCGCGAGCACGCGATCGTGCGCAGCCTTGATCGCTGCAAGGAGGCCGCTCGCCTCTACGTGGCGCCCGGCAACGGCGGCACGCGGCTTGAGCCGCGCACCGAAAACGTCGCGCTGGACGCGACGGATCATGCGGCGGTCGTCGCCTTCTGCCGGGATCACGGCATTGGGCTGGCGGTCATCGGGCCGGAGGCTCCGCTGGTCGACGGTCTGGCAGACAGCCTGCGCGCGGCAGAGGTCCCGGTGTTTGGGCCGGGAGCCGCCGGCGCACAGCTGGAGGGCTCGAAGGCCTTCGCGAAGGCTTTCATGTGCCGCCACAAGCTGCCAACAGCGATCTACGAGGAGTTTACGGCGGACCAGGCAGACGCGGCGGCGCAGTTCATCGATCAGCTGGGCGGACAGGTGGTTGTCAAGGCCGACGGCCTGGCCGCGGGCAAGGGAGTGGTCGTCGCTGACAGCGGTGCTGAGGCGAAGGCGGCCGTCCAGGCCAGCTTCGCCGGCGCCTTCGGCGCCTCGGGCGCGCGCGTCGTCATCGAGGAGCGCCTCGAAGGCCCGGAGTGCTCGCTGCTCGCGCTGGTTGACGGCGCCACGATGCTGCCGCTCCCGCTCTCCCAGGATCACAAGCGCGCCCACGACGGAGACACGGGGCCCAACACGGGCGGCATGGGGGCGTATTCTCCGGTGCCGCGGGTCACTGGCGCGCAGGAGGAGCAGATGGTCGACATCATGCGCCTCGCCGCTGCCGCGCTGGTGGAGGAGGGGATCGATTATCGCGGCGTGCTCTACGGCGGCTTCATGCTGACGGAAGACGGCCCCTATCTGCTTGAGTTCAACGTGCGCTTCGGCGATCCGGAGACGCAGGTCGTCTTGCCGCGCGTCAAAAGCAATCTGGTGCAGCTGATGTATGCGACGGCGACGGGCACGCTGGCGGACCTGCCGCCGCTTGACATTGACGAGCGCGCGGCTGTCGGCGTGGTCATTGCCAGCGCGGGCTATCCGGGCGCCGTCGAAGGCGGCAAATCTATCGCTGGTTTGGGACGCGCGCTGATGATGCCCGGCATTGAGGTCTACCACGCGGCGACCGCCGTGGACGTCGACGCTCAGGGCACCGAGCAAGTGCTCACCACCGGTGGCCGCGTTGCCTGTGTCACCGCCCTGGCCGACAGCTTCGAAGAGGCGCGCGAGCAGGCCTACGAGGCCGTCAGCCGCATCACCTTCGAAGGCGGCTGGTCGCGCACAGACATCGGTCTGCGCGCCCTGTAACGGAAAGGAACACACAATATGGCAGAATCAACCCCCCTGGTGGGCGTCATCGTGGGATCCGAGTCCGATCGCTCGGTCATGGACGCCTGCTGCGAGCAGCTGACGGAGCTGGGGATCCCTCATGAGTTCATCGTTGCCAGCGCGCACCGCATGCCCAACAAAGTGCACGACTGGGCTGGCAGCGCCGCCGACCGTGGCCTGAAGGTCATCATCGCGGCGGCAGGCAAGGCGGCCCACCTCGGCGGCGTCGTGGCGGCCTATACGCCGCTTCCGGTCATCACGGTGCCGATGAAGACAAGCGACCTCGGCGGTCTGGACTCGCTGCTGTCCATGGTGCAGATGCCCACCGGCGTACCGGTGGCCTGCGTGGCCATCAACGGCGCGAAGAATGCCGCGATCCTGGCCTGCCAGATACTTGGCGCCTCGCTGCTGGAATACCGGGAGCAGGTCGTAGCCTACAAGCAAAAACAAGCAGGTTCATGCTGATTTTCTGCCATGTGTCGGTTTCGTGGTGCTGGTGCGCTCTGACTGAGGCAAACCGGTAGAATTGAACCCATGATTTACTTATCACAACTTCTTGATATGCCGGTTATTGACAGCGAAGGCGCAGGCATCGGGCGGGCGAGCGATCTGGCGGTGACGGCCGGCGATGTCTTTCCGCGTGTGACGGCGGTGGCCGTCAGACAGGAGAGCGGCGACACGCTACTGATCGGTTGGGGGTCGGTCGGCGAGATCAGCGATGATACGATCATGCTTGCCACCCCGATGGCTGATATCGCCCCGGGCTTTCTGGGTGACGACGAGCTGTTTCTTGCGCGCGACGTGCTTGATAAGCAGATCGTCGACGTGAAGGGCAAGAAAGTTGTCACGGTCAATGACCTGCGGCTGTCTGATGCGGTCGGCATCCTGCGGCTGACGGCGGCCGAGGTCAGCTTCGGCGCGAAGCTGCGCCGCCGCTCTCCTGCGGCAGAAAAGCTGTTGGGCGGTGCGCTGCATCTTTTTGGCAAGGATTTCAAGACCAGTCTCATCGCCTGGAACTACATCGATCTGCCGGGACGCGACCTCTCGCAGGTCCAGCTCTCGGTCTCGCACAAGCGTCTGCACGAGCTGCACCCCGCTGACGTCGCTGACATCATCGAGCAGCTGGCGCCGGAGGCGCGCGCGGCGGTCTTTGCTCACCTGGACGCGGAGCACGCGGCAGAGACCATCAGCGAACTGGAGGAAGAGTACCAGGCCGACCTCATCGACGAGCTTAACGAACGTCACGCGAGCAGCTTGCTCGCGGAGATGGGCCCTGACGACGCGGCTGACATCATCGGCGACCTCGAGCGTGATAAGGCCGAGCGCCTGCTGCGCCTGATGGGTTACGAGGACAGCGAGGCCATCCGGCGTCTGCTGGGCTATGGCCAGGAGTCGGCTGGCGGCATCATGACGAGCGATGTGGCGAGCATCAATCAGACGGCTACGGCTGGCGAGGCGATCGAATATCTGCACCAAGTCGCGGAGAAATACGAAGACTTGCATTACCTCTATCTGGTTAACGACCATGATGAACTGGTCGGCGCGGTGGGCCTGCTTGATCTGCTCGTGGCGTCGTCGGATACGCCGGTTGCTGAACTTATGCAGCCGGAGGATAAGTTCTTCATGGTTACTTCCGGCGAGGATCAGGAAGACGTGGCGAAGCTTCTGGCGCGCTACAATCTACTTGCGGTGCCTGTTGTCGACGATCGGAAGCGCCTGCTGGGGATGGTTACGATCGACGACGCGATCGACGTCATGGTCGAGGAGGCTGCCGAGGACCTTGAGTTCGCGACCGGTTCTGCGGAGCACTCTGAGTCCGCAGCTCCGCTCTCGCTGGCGCGCCGCATTGTGCGCAAGGTCCGCTGGATCCTGCCGCGCCATGTCATCTGGCTGCTCATCTGGGTGCTGATGCTCGTGGCTTCGCAGATCTATGCGTCTATCGCGTACAGCGCGTATGCCCAACAGTCCCAGCTGCAGCAGATGGGACTGGGCTCGATCTCCTGGCTCGTGGTTGCGACCTATGGGGTCTCCTTGGTCCTGAACACCGCGATCATCTTGCTCCCGGTCACACTCCTGACCATCCAGCACGTCTTCTTGCGCGGGGTCGAGACGCTGATCGACACTGACGTCGAGGAGCGGCCGTCTCACCTGAAGCGCTTCATGTACGGGGCGCTGGTCGGCCTGGGAGCCGCAGCAGTGACCACCGCTCTCTATGTTCCGTTGAACTGGGTATCGACTCAGTTCACGCATCTGCAGGGGATACTCATCGCCTACTTTGGGATCGCTGAACTGCTGGCGGGAGTCATCGCCGGGGTCATCATCACGGCGGCCATCAACCGCTGCGTGACGCGCGATGACCGCGACATCGACATCGTCC
>JGI20166J26741_11739918_pt1 | contig 10579 bp, 6 predicted proteins | sample TergutCu122P5_FD_26741 | JGI IMG/M metagenome (IMG submission 26741) | reverse complement strand
CTTGCAAGGCGAGGTGCCGAAGGAATTTCACGCCATTCTGACAGAAACATTAGGGGAACATGCACCATCGTATGCCACCGCCACAAACTGGGTGGCCCAGTTTAAACGTGGTGATTTTTCCACCTGTGATGCGTCTTGTCCTGAACGACCCAAAACAGTGACCACCCCGAAGATTATTGATCAAATTCACGAGCTAATCTTGCAAGACCGCCGGATTTCGGCTAAATCAATAGCTGAGCAACTGGGCATCTTACGTGAGCGGGTTGGGTCTATCATTCATGAAGATTTGGACATGCGGAAGCTCTCCACGAAGTGGGTCCCGAAATGCCTGAACGCGGATCAGAAACGTCAACGGTGCCAGTCGTCTGAGCAACATTTGGAGTTTTTTCGGAGCGATGCAAATGAGTTCCCGTCAGGCGCAATTGGTGACCATGGACGAAATCTGGTTATATCACTATGACCCGGAGACAAAGCAACAATCAACGGAGTGACGGCATAGCGGCTCACCCTGCTCCAAAATATTCCGAGTGCAAAAATCCGCTGGAAGAGGTCTCGCCTCGATTTTTTTTGGGATCAAGACGGCATCCTCCTCGTTGATTATATTCCAAAGGGCCGAACTATCAACACGGAGTATTATTCATCTCTGCTGGTGCAATTGAAGGACGTTTGAAGGAAAAACGCCGCGGGAAGGACACCAATGGGGTCTTGTTCTTGCACGACAACGCCCCGGCTCACAAGACACTTGCAACCCAGAAGAAAGTGGCCTACCTGGACTTCTAGTGTCTTGATCACCCACCCTGTTCTCCGGATCTGGCCCCCGTCGGTCTACCACCTGTTCCCTGGACTGAAAAAACAATTGAAAGGTCGCCATTTTTCGTCCGACGCAGAGGTTATTGCTGCCGCAAGACCTGGTTGGACGGACGACTTTCTGATTTTTTTTTGAGTGGCTTGCGAAAGTTAGAGTAACGGGCTTAGAAGTGTATTGAGCTTAGTGGGGAGTATGTTGAAAAAATCCCGAGTTTGTTCGCTGTAGCTTGTTTCCTTCCTGGTTAGGGCTAAGGACTTAGCAGCACCCTCTCGTATGAACAGCACAGGTTCTGTTTCTGCCGCCCCAGACAAACAAATTTTTGGCCACTCCTCCTTTCTGTATCGGGTTTTACCCACACGTGTCTGTACTTTGCACCCGTTTTTTGAGAGCTGAAAATTTAGAAAAAATAAACCCTGAAAATTTGCGAGCAATGAAATGACGTACTGTTAGTGGAATTTTGCGAAAAAAAAAAGGCTAAAATGCAGCCCCTGGCGCATGCTTGCTTTGCGGGTGCCTAGGGCCATCCCTGTGTATGAGAGTACATTATTGGATTGGCGTGTGTAGTGGGATTTGTGTAGAGCATTACGCAAGTCGGCCCATCAGCCCAGGCTGCCCATACAGTCGTATTGTAATAATTTGTTAAATACTGTGCTTGTTGGTTGATTAATTGTTGTCTTGCTTTTTAATTCATTGCGCTGTTTTGCTCCGTTTTGTTGTTGCTAAATTATACCGGTTCTCAGACGGCTGTACTGAGGAACAAGGCTCTAGCTGTGGGGTCGGAACGTGTCTCAAACTGTCTTTCATTTTGGTAAATGCGATAACTTTTTGTTTCCGCGCAGTCATGCGCATATGTATGTAAAGTAATTGTCCATTACGTAAGGATATTATTATCATAGTGTTTATAACTTAATGTGTACTCGTAAATACTTTTTTGTACCTTACAGGCTCCTGCACAATCTACAGCTTAATATCCAACATTTTTCAGTGTAATACCTCACATTCTGCAGCTGAATTCCTCACATTCTACAGCTTAATATCCAACATTCTGCAACTGAATTCCTCACATTCTACAGCTTAATATCGAACATTCTGCAGCTTAATATCCCACATCTACAGCTTAATACCCCACATTCTACAGCCTAATATGTAACATTTTACAGCTTAATATCCCACATCTACAGCATGATACCCCACATTCTGCAGCTTAATTTTTAACATTCTGCAGCTTAATATGCAACATTCTTGAGCTTAATACCCCACATTCTACAGCTTAATACCCAAAATTATTCATATCCAACATTCTTCAGCTTAATGTTCCACTTTCTACTGCTTAATATCCCACATTCTTCATATCCAACATTCTTCAGCTTATTGTCCCATATTCTACAGCGTAATATCCATAACCTTCAGCTTAATATCCCGCATACTGTATAATATACAGCGCGTTGCTAATTAGAATTTTAGAGTTTTCTAAAGAGGGTAATGATGTGTAGTATACCTATACGCTTCAACTTTTCTGGTGGTGTTTAATGGTTGCATTTTATCATAAAATGACGGGAAGAATAACCTTTTCCAAGGGGACTGTGTCTGGACTAACCAAGATGGATTATCTGGCGGAGAGCGTATTGCAGTTTTTTAAGTTGTGACGTCTTGTGTTTGTGTTTGTGAATGCTTTGTTTTAGCGTTCTGGATGGACCGAAGTACTAATAGAAAATATTAGTCTCTGTGAATTGGTTACAACTATTGAGCAGAATGAAATAGACCAACGGGACGCATTACAACCAGAAAGTTTTAATTTCAATTAGGATATGTCATGGGAGGCTGTGACCATGCGGCATGCATCAGTTTATGTTAATATATTGGGCGAAGTTTTCAGTATATAAACTCTGGAATTTGTGCGGGTATAAACGTAAAAGGAAACGAAATGCAGCCATATGAGTGATGTTAGGATTCGTAATGGAATCATATTATAAAGACTAGATATATCCTTTTGTGAATGTGGCAGAGTTACGTACTTCGAAAAACAGTTGCAAATAAAGTGACATTAAAATTAAATTAGCAGCTTCTTCAGCATAAATATTCTTTAGGTAAAACCAAACATATCATGATGCCTTGTTTGTACTCCTCATCAAATAACCGGGTGATAAAATCAAGAAGAATGAGATGGGCGGGGAATATGGCACGCATGGGGGTGAGGAGAGGTGCATACAGGGTTTTGGAGGGGAAAACCTGAAGGAAAGAGAGCACTTGGAAGACTTAAGATTGAATGGGAGGATAATATTAAAATGGGAGCATGGAATGGATTGATCTGGTACCGGATGGGGACAGGTGGCGGGCTGTTGTGAATGCGGTAAGGACCCTGTGGGTCCCTTAAGTTGCGGGGAATTTCTCGGCTAGGTGAGCACCTGTTAGCTCCTCAAGAAGGACTGTGCCCCATGGAGTTACTATCATGCTGCCTTCCGTTCCGAATATCTTACTGTATCACTTTAGTTCCATAAAACTGAAAGTATCGCAATTTCTTTTGTACCGGTTATAGCCAAATTTTATTTGGGCGTCTCGTCTCTGTAACCGCCCCGTGCTGCTGGGTGCTGCTTCACTACACCGCACTACGTTTGGTTAATTAGGTTAATTAGATGGCTTTGTTTGTATAATTACCTAACTTGAAATAAACCTACACCTTGGAGGTCACGGGTTAATTCCCTCTATGACTAAATTTTTGATAGAGTTGGGCGGCATTACCATTTTGATAAGGAGGAGGTAATTAAGATGTCTAAGGTTATATTCTAACGTACTTCGGATTGACGAGGTATTTGGGGAAATGGCTTTGAATGCAAAGTGTCAATAATGATATTTTTAAGACGAATTTGTAACAGGGATAATGGAGCACTTCCACAGTAAATAAAGTTGCTTAGGTGGCAGTAAGGAGTTTGCAGTTTGCCTGCAGAACTTAATACATTTAATGTGCAAGAGAAACGCAATCTGCCTTCAAGATACATATATTCAGAGCGAATCATGACTTAATGGACATTACTGCAGGACATGATTTCCTAGGTCTTTGTGATCAAAACATTTTATATAAACATGTATCCGATTTTGGACTTTACGGTGTTAATGGCCGCTCGAAACTTGGAATAGAGATTAAGGATTATTGAAACTAAATGGAACAAAATATTAAACAAGCATAATACTTAAGAAATATACAGTATAAATTTTACTTAACTACATGAAATTGCCCTCAGTTTACACCGACTTGTGCTGTCAGCAGGTTTTCGAAAATACCTCCGCTGGTCTCAACTCCCGCTGCCGCTCGGTTGTGAACAGCGCAAGTTGCGATTTGCAGCTACCGCTGACTGTTCCTGCTCCTTCTGGTTCAAGGTCACGTAGTGCGACTTACGACGTGCGGTTCACAGGATAACTTTTACTACTCTGTAACCACTGAGAATATGATCCGTATTGGTATTAACTTTTTAGATCATAAAGACCTAGAAAATCATCTCCTGCCTCTTTGTCCCCAAGTCATGAATCACTATGTATACACAATAATGTTTAATTTCGTGTCTGTTTATAACGGTTGCCGTGCATTTATGATTCACTTGACTGGATTTAGTCGTTAATTTATCCAAGTGCAAAATTTGGCGTGGAGTGGCTTGAATTTAATTCTGCTCCATCCAAATATAAAGTTGTAAGTGGCACAGTCTTACCATTTCAAGTCAAGCGTTTGCAGGGTGATGACGCCTATCAGCATCGTTTGAAATAATGGAATAATAATCTCTCTTCAATCAAGAGACAGATTGGCCGAGCCATTAGTTCTTTTTGCATCAATGCCTAGGAGGGTCGGACTGGAGCTATCCGTTACACGAAAAGTAAAGACGCCAAAGACCTCCAAAGTGAAGAAGACACTCCCACGTGAAAATTTTTACCGTTTTGTCTGTCAGCTCCGATTCGAACAACTGTAGCGTAAATTTTGAAAATATTTTCTAGGATTGCAGAGTAAATTCTGACAGCAGCAAGGAAAAGGCGGGAGATACTTGGGTCTCTGTTCAACTGCAGCTTTATGGTGGCTATTTATATCAACTTATTTTAAAGGAGATCGAAGAGAAATAGAAGAACTGGGGTGTGGTGTCTATTTAATGGCAGGTTAAACAAGCCGGGGCATGGTCCGTGGACTTGTACAGTTCCATGGTGTTTAACTTTGTCTCGCATTCGGAAGGGAAGTTGTAGTACTGTGGAGAATGTTGAAAGTAAGGTGAAGAAATGAAGATACAGAGATTTTTTATGGTAACCTTCACACTGTGACCGCTTTTACGCCGAGGGGATGATACCCCGTTAGGTACCTTATTGGATACGAGTCGTAGGTGTATCCCGGAGCCCTAGCGGTCGTGATGGTGAAAATTTCGGATGTAACGCTATAGGGAATTGACCCCAATCATTACAGTCTAGCCTGCCATTGAATCGGCTATCACAGATTTACTCCTCCGCCTACTAGGCTCACTATTACTCCATTCATTCATTCATTCATTCGTTCATTTATTTATTCCATAGTCTGTCTTACGTCAGTCCATAACCTCTTCCAAAGCGACTTCTCCACAGATTGCGATCTAGGGCTTCCTATTTCAATTTCCAGTATTCTCTCTTTTTCTTAAGGTCATCCAGTAGCTGCTTATGTCTTCTTCCTCGTCTTTTCATCACTTAATATGCAAGATGTGAGAAATCCAGTTAGCCTTCCTTCTTTGTATTGTTTGTAGGTTATTCCTCTCTTCCATTAACTGTGTGTAATACTTCATTACTCACACGATCGGTCTATCTGATTCTCTCCATCCTTCTCCAGCACCACATTTGAAAACTTTCCAGGTATTTATGATCTATTTTCCGAAGTGTTCAAGTTTCAGCACCGTAGAAAGATATGCTCCAAATGTAGCATTTTACTGGTTTCTTCCTTAAGTTTAAGTCCAAATTGCTTGTAAAAATATTATTATTCTTGTTGAATGCTGCTTTCACCATGCCAATCCTGGATTTCTTTTCACATGTATATCTTGCATCATTTGTTATTATGGTACCCAAATATTCCACATTCACTGTTACTACAGATAACTAATTCCAGTACTGCACGTAGGGCCTACTAGCTACTACTGCCACAACTACAAGTAACATTACTACCACTGCTTTTGCTATTATTGCTGCTGTTGGCACTCTTAGTGAGCAGTCAAATTTGTATTGTACTGGTTGATTCACCCATTCTCTGAAATGGCTTTACTTTACGACCAGAGAGAAAAGAGTGAAAAATTAATATATATTTCCGCCATGTCGTATGATATCATGTATATACAACTGTTCTGCACGTCCAACTTCCAACATGCTGTATGTAATGCGCTTGGGGGAAACAGTCTCAAGATAAACATCTGTAATTTCGTAGACTGCTCTTGTGTTTTGTTGATGGACATAGCAAATGAAAGGTGGAGAGGAAAGTGCAGCCACGTAAATTTAAATGATACTGTACGGGGTGTTGCTGGTATTTTGGCTATCAGTACATTCTCCATATTTGCACAGCGATTTAATCCAGCACAAGGCACTGGAAACGATTAAACAAAACATTCTCGCCTTTTTACAACATAGACTCACATTCCGTTCTTTGCGGGAAATACATGAACTACCGACCGCTATAGTGACGACGGCCCAAGACGCTGGCGGGTTAGTAACAAGCAAGAGCTGTACCATTTCCTGCAATGTTGTGGGAAGAAACGTGAACAGCGAAGCAATTAACAGACGACCCGAACCGATTGTTATGTACGATGCGTAGAGCTGATTCTGTTTGTATTTGATGGTGCAGTGGGCTGATTCTGCCTTACTTGCGTCTTAGTATATGCTTGACTCAAGTTCGATGGTTCCTGGTGGTCTAAGTTCGGGATTTTTGTGTTTCATATACAAACACTGCATTGTGAAAGATACTGAGGATCCTGAGCGACGGTCATTGAAACTTTAGCAAATTGTATAACGTGACCGTGGGAGCATGTATTTGTTTTACTCTTGACACTGTGTGTACAGTAAAAATAATAGAAAACTGTAGAAGGAGGAATTTTCATCATGCATAAATTCGTCTTGTGTGTAAAATGTGAAGTATTTGTCTTGCACTTTGAGTTACAAATTAAACATACAGTTGGGAGCTCACAACAACAACAACAACAACAATAATAATAATAATAATAATATTCTTAATGAATTACAAGGATATTAAAATTCAATAAGAGACTAGGTTCATTTCCTGCTCTGTTCCTAAAGGAATTAGAAACGGAAGTATCGGTAACCTTGGTGGACGATAAAGTTAAAAGGCACATCGAACACACAAACTACACGATAGGTTGCCTATATAAATACGGCAGGAAAATGGAGATTATGAAGGATCAGGTAATCCGCTTATACAACGCAGATTATGTCCTGAGACTATCATGGCCGCAACACGAGATCAATCAACAAAAACCAGTAACTATAAAACATGTAGGTATATTCTATAGTCAGAAAATGCATTTATGATGTTATGTAATAGCTACACAGCAATAGTAGACCGTACAGTAGCCGGCTGCTCTATTCACACAGAGTCAGACTGTCTGCACAGACCTGATTAGGCTGCCATATTATTTGATTTTATTAAGTTGTCAAGTAACTTACCATATGACTTCGAATGATTGAGCAGTAATGAATTGGTAGGGATGTGGAAGGAGGTGGTTGTGGTCTAACACAAGGTATGTTACGGTGTTGGCGTGGAGGGACTGGGAAAAACCACGAGAATCATCTGGAATAGAAGACAGAAGCCTTACGCTAGAGTCAGCTTTCTGGCTTAACGAGGCTGGTGTATGGGTTGATACTTCCTGATCTGGCGTCTAAGCATGTTGTAATATAGTTAAACCCCGATATAGCGCCACCCTCATTTAGCGCCATGGAAATCTGTGAACAGAAAGTCCCTGTTATACAGTATTTCGATTTACAGTCACCCTCGATATAGCGCGACGAACTGCGGCGAACACACAGTGGCGCTGTATCGTGGTTTGTCTGAGTGTGACTTATGCGGTGCTCGAAGTACACATCACTTCAACAGGAGAACGACATCTTTTATTTGGATAAGTTAATAATGACTGATCAGAACGTCGACTGCAGTAAACCAGATGCGATAGGAAGAATAAACTAGCCCTTTCAAGAGAAGTCGGAAGACCATTAACAAGGAATCTTGAGAAGGTAGAAAGGGAGGAGAAACGTAGTATGAAAACTTAGCATTGAGAATGAAGAGCCTGTGACAGGTGGGTAGAGTTGGGATAGAATCGATGTTAATGTGAGTCACAGGAGTTGGACCGCTCAGTCTTGGATGCAGTGCCGCCAAATTCGACGTAAATTGATATTTTGAAGTCACAAGTACAAAAATCTGCGATTTTTACTGACATATTTTGAAAGCAGCCGTTGAAGATGTTTGATGAAATTCTCCACCAACTGTATAAATAAAGAAAACGCAGATGATAATGGTGATAACAATAACAATAACCTCATTGTATTGCCATGTGTTGAAAAGGTGATTTACTTAGTTGGGTTTGCGCGGATTTTCTCAAGGTTAAATTCTTATTAGTTGTCTCTTGCCTTAACCTTGGGGGCTAATCGATGACCCAATACGAAAGGACACCCACAATTGTAATTTATAGACTAGATTAACTTGATTGCTGTGAGTAGGGGTGTACGGAGTTTATTAGATGCTTCATCCTAAAGACAGTTTTTAAATCTGTGCTTGTCGTAATGCCTGTTGAGTCTCTTGTTTGGAAAACTGAGCTCACGTAACGTTTTAAGAACGGGAGTTCACTGTGGTACAAATGAAAATTTGTTTGGAAGAACACAAAGGAAATAGCCTATGAGATTAACTGCCACTTCACCGAATTCATTAGGAACATTTGGCTCAGGATCAACCTTCAGTTCTCCGGCGATTGGAGCAGTAATTCACATGTCTCCCCACCCAAAACGTGTTTCAAGATGAGGGGTTTAAAACGTATTATAAGGCCAGATGTGGCCTTTGTATGTTTCGTAACGAAGTAAGTGGGCCTGTTAATTTATTATCATTTAACGTCTGCGAGTTTAAGGGGTTTCCACACCAGTGGCTATGAAGGTTACGCTTTTTCTGGTTTGTGGCGTCGTGTAGATGTGTGCCGATATTTCAGAAGAGCCCACCGCTTCCATCATTATCACATTCCGGAAGACAGTAATTCTCTTATTTCGTGTTTTAACACATTTGTAAATCCGATTTTTATAAAATAACTGAGGTGGAATTTCATAAAGATAATTCTGTCTAAATTAAACAAGACAGGCAGTTACGTAAAACGTAACATTGAGGCGCATTCGTGAAACCATTATTGCAGTAGAAGAGAAGTAAGTATTACGTATTCTGTGTGTGTGTCTGTGGCCATAGTTATCCAACGTGCCCTGTGCAAGTGCCGTATTGTCATGTGTGGCCTGGCCGGCTCTATCATTTTTTTTTTCACATATCTCATAAACGGAACGGCTTTCGAAAGAAAGTTACTCAACATAAAATATGTGTTTCGATTTTCTGTATAATTTTGTCTGAAACATTTCTCATTCTAAGAAGAACTGAGCGAATATGATCAAACGTGTATATTGGTCTTCATGTAAATTACCCTTTATTGTCGTCAGATTTTAATGAAACTTGAATTTTGTCGACAGACTTTCGAAAAATTCTTAAATATCAAATTTCATGAAACTCCTTTCGGTGGGAGCTGAGTTGTTCCATGAGGACGGACGTACAGACAGACGGACAGACATTACGAAGCTAATAAGTCGCTTTTCGTAATTTTGCGAGCGCGCCTAAGAACGCCACTGTCCATAAGGTACGCCGTTTTATACAGGGTTGCGGTATTTACCAACGGTCTGTCACTTGCAAAGAATATTTAGCGTAAAATGAGAGGAGTGGAACATATGCGGTGAATTGGAAAGATGAGAAAGGAAGCGGATGTGGCCTGTTTGCGATTAATGTGGTGATATTTACATGAATATTTGCAGCAGGAAGCTTCAAAAAATAAGGTTACAAACGCTGCGATACCGAGAACTTTATTCTGACTTCGATGCATAGGCCTACATGGCACTTGTGCCAGTTGGTGCACATCGGACCTCCACGTACTTACCACTGACATTTAAGACATTTAAACACTTGCCCCACCTTGGCACCAAGGCTTGTATCCCGGCGTAAAAAAATTCGGTGCAAAATGTTTGTAGCCACGAGGTGACAGCTTGCTTCACGTCAACGTCTGTTACAAATTGCTTGCCGGCAGCCAAGTGGTAAGGTACAGAAGAAATTAGAACTCATAATTTGTGTGACGTACGGAACTCTGCTTATTGAACGTCTCTTGCAGAAGTGTTCTAAATATTTTATTTGAGTTCCATTTATATTTTGAATGTAGCTGATAAACACCAGGTTTCTTGCCAGGTCACGTCCCATTATTTTTAGTAATAATGGCTACGGTTTATCTATGCTAATTAAGATTCTGTCAGGTGTTAATCTCATACTACTTATATATATATATATATATATATATATATATATATACAGTGGACCCTCGAAAGTCGGACACAATCGGTTCCAAGAGGTGGTTCGACTTTCAATTTGTTCGACTTTCGAGTTAAATTTACCCATAAGAAATAATGTAAATTGAATTAATCCGTTCAAGATCTCCAAAATTTACTCATTATAAAACATTTTATTTATAAATATTGGTTATGTAAACATGA
>JGI20166J26741_11739807_pt1 | contig 10579 bp, 11 predicted proteins | sample TergutCu122P5_FD_26741 | JGI IMG/M metagenome (IMG submission 26741) | reverse complement strand
TGGTGGCTGCCTTTACAGTTTTGTGTATTACTCCTGAAGATGGACACGAACCGTGTCCGAAACACGTAGAGTGATAATAAACCAAGTAAAACAAAAGCTGTATCTCGTTGGTTATTTACTTATACGATATTATAAGGATGCACGGTACTATGAACAAAAAATCACAGAAGACTTCAACATAGCTGTGAGAACTGCATATCTTGTAGAAATATGATCGTACAGTTGCTTGATTAAAGTTTATTTACTTAGTACTTCATGTGTCCTTGCACAGCCCAGTACTCAGTGACATGCTGTATGAATCTGAATTTGAATCGCAGCTGTGGATGCTGTTTGACAGCAACAAACATTTCCTGGCAGCAGGAGATGCGTATCCCTCTAAGGTAAGTTTTCAACGCTGCATATAGATGAAGTAGTGTATACTCATATATATATATCCTTTTTAGGCATGTTCGCAAAATTGTGAAAAGTGACTATTACCTTCATCGTGTCTGTCCATCTGTATGGAACAGCTCAGCTCCCACTGGACGGATTTTCGTGAAATTTTAAATATGAGGATTTTTTAAAAATCTCTCAAGAAAATTCAAATCTCATAAAATCTGACAAGTATAAAGGGTACTTTATGTAAAGACAAGTATACATATTTTAATTATATCTCGCTCATTTCTTCTTAGAAAGAGAAATGTTTCATACAAAATTGTAGAGAAAATCAAAACACATTTTGTGTTCAGTTACTCCCCCCCCCAAAAAAAAAATCATGCCATTTATGAGATAATGTGAAAAAATATTGTAGAGCAGGGCAGACCACAGATGACAATATGGCACATGTGCATTGCATGCTGGATACCTAAGCCTACAAATACACACACTCAGGTTGTGTAATGCTCATTGCTCTTCCACTGCAGCATTGGTTGCACGAACATGCCTCAATGTTACATTATACGTACATTGTCTGTCTTGTTTTTATTTCAAATAGCAGATAGTTATCATATACATCCTAATTATTTTTATATATCAGTTGAAAATACAACACCTGGTAACATAATAGGCTGTCACTGGCTGTAATCCTTAACCAGCTGTATCCAATCCACATTATCAAAACCTGTCATCTTCTTTAAATTTCACTGAGTAGATTGGTGTAGCAGGGCCTGGGGTAGTGTAGTGGTTAAGGCACTGCGCTACTAGTCAGACAGTCCCTGGATCGATTCCCGGTGGTGTCACTGGGGATTTTTTCTGTGGTACCCCCGGCAGAACCATGTGCACTGAGGCCGACTCAGCCTCTGAAAGTGAGTACCAGGGATTTCTCCTGGGGTAAAGGTGGCTGGTGCATTTGACTGATGATCTACCACCCTTGTACTGCTGAAACGTCAAGAAAATCTGGGGCCTTAACCTACCCGGAACCCCTTGGGCCACCTCGGCCTGTCACAGGAGACCTTTATATATATATATTTTTTTTTTCCTTTTTTTTTTAATAGATTGGTGTAGCAGTAATACTTCATTATTTTATATGGTTTTTGTCTGATTTTAATCTTGTTCAAAATATACCATCTGCCATGATTAAGCCTGTATAATTTTGCAGCTTCTCCAGGTAAATATTGAGATGGGGTTCTTTCAAATATGTCCTGCACAACCTCCTTCAAAAAAAACCCTTAACCAAGCAAATGTACATGATAATCTTCTCATGTCATTTGTTTGTGCGTAACTTGTGCATTTGAGGCTGGTGTCATTAAATAATGTAAGGATTATCTCGATTATGTGCATGTTTGTTATTTCTTCTATCTGAACAGCATTCAGCAGTTACCTAATATTAGTCCCAAATCAAGACTTGCAGTTTGTTATGTCCTTGGAACTGCTTTAAAACAACTAGTGTGGTTTTGCATGACCTACAGGATCATTAAAATAACCAAAGAAACAAATTACACTTTTACACTTCTTGCACACAGCTGGTGTGAGATGACGATTGATGGTGTACAGTGTAAGAAGTGATGCATGGTACTGTGTGGGTTAAACGACTAGTAATTTTTATTTTTGGTAGTACGTGGTGAAAGTTGAGAAGGGAGACTATGTCTTGAAGCTCCATATCAGGCATGAGAAAAAGGATCTACTAGACAAAATGGTGGACCAGCCCCTGCTTCTGAATCAGAAGCTGCCTTCTGCCCTTTCTTTGGATGTGTATGGCAGCTGGGCTCAGGCAACAACATCTGGCAAGAAACTGGAGAAGGGGTCACTTCCCCAGGGTCAAACTGTGCCAATCTATATAGCACCGCTAGCAGATGATAGGTAAAGTAAATCAACTTGCTTGTCATATGGTCCACCACTGTCCTGCCAAAGTCAGGTTTCTGTTACTTTTAGAAAAACTGTCAGTAGTTGTTGCCCATGTTTTAATCACTTCAGCTCTAATAGTTGGCCTTGAGTAACAGCATGTGCTTGTACATCAGACATTAGTTGCACTAAATTGAGCTAGGTGGAAATAACTGTGATGATGATGATAATTGTGAATCTGGGGTTAATAATGACAGTAGAAATACAGTGAAAATTAAGTACTTTTAAATGCTTGGGGAAGAAGATGTAAACTTGGAATTAATAAGTTTGCATTTTCAGCTGAGCATAGGAATTTATAATACTGAATCAACAGAAATGGGACTGGCAATTAACACTGAACAATGCTCAAAAATTGAAGTAGGTGTGTGTGTGCGCGCGCGCATGCAGGCGGGTGCATGCATTTGTGTGCGCGTGTGTGCTTGCTTGCATGCATGCACACATATCATATTTATGGAAATATTCTAAATTCCGCATCTGGAATTGGATGTGAGGGTTTTGCGTGTGTATTATGACATGAGTAAATGAAATACTAAACAATCAGTCATGAATTTGTGATGTGACCTCACAGTTAGATTATGTTACCATTTGTGACTGCCAGAGGAAATGTAAACAGAAACATTCTGCCATCCTTTATGCAAGAAACATATTTTGTCACTTCAGTCAGTCAAAGAGATGAGATGAATTTTCTGTTACATAGCCCACCCAGTACTACCGAAGTTCTCATAATTCTGACAGACAGAATTTTCTTTAAATCCTGAAAAACTGGCAACATGCATGAAATGACTATACCTAACTGCCATGTTTATAAGTCTTCGTAAATATCTGCAGCTGGAGTACAGTGGTAATTTAATTTATTTTCCATCCTGCTACAATGAATGTTATTATATGTACTGCATCCTTAGAGGGTTAAGAATATGCAGCCAGTAGTTTCCTGCATTGAATATGCTCATTGTAAGACAGATAATTCTGGTTAGTGAAAGTAAATGTTGTTATGTAACAGTTTGTCTCTTCCTTATCAGTCAGTCTTCATTACTACTACTGAGAGGGCATCATTAAATAACCTAATAATCCATAAATCAGTCAGGGAGTTTGGTTTCTGTTATAGCTTTGTGTTCAAAGATTTGTTCGGTATTTCCACACATTGATCAGTAAATTTTTTTTTATATATTATCATATTAAAATTATGTAACCTATTCAGATGAACATAGAACTTTTTTACGTATTATCATCTTGTGTTTTATTAATTTCAGAATCAGTAAAGGAGTTCCAGTGGGGCATTTCTTGTCTGGAACAATAACATTTGCTAAGGATGTGATTGGAAAGAAAGTGGTAAGTTTAATGTTGTAAAATGTAGTGTGTTTTATATAACTACCACTATTATATGATGGTCTGTACGATAAAATGTAGTTGATTGGTGTATCAGTGCAAAATTTGGACTCTCACTTGTTGTAGATTGACATTGTTTTGATGAGAACACTGTGCTGAAGAAAATATTTGAATCACTGAAAATGAAGTAACAAAAATATAAAAAATTACATAATGAAAAATGTCACAATTTGTGCTCATCACCTTTAAGAAATTTAGCATTCCTTTGTGCTGTGCAGGATGTGTACCCATTCACATATGTGCTGCCAGAACCTCCCAAGAAATCTTCCAGTAGCAAGTCATCAGATGCAAAAGATAAAGAGAAAACAAAGTTGGAGGAGTACAATGAAGAAATCAGGGACCTGAAAACTAGTTGGCTAGCAAAACTTGGTAAGGCATATCAGGAGATTGCTATATTGTAGCATGGAACTGCCTTTCTAAACATTTCCGGAAAAAATATTTGGGGGCAGGTGGTCTTAATCTGTTATCAGTTCCATATATTAGCATGTAATAATATCACAGTGTAATGGTTTGTCATCTTGCTTAGTATTAGGGACATTAGCATGTGTGAAGAGAGTGCTGTGCTTCAGTGTCTGATGTACAGCATGGCCTCCTTATTGATATATTGTTGTCTGGTGGCAGTACTGCTCAGATTTGACCTGTTTCTTCACACATTTCCCTTCCTGAATTTTACTCTTAAAACTTGGGGTGCACATCATACATGAGGGCAATTGATACATGAATAAATATGGCCTGTGATACATGAACAGCTACATCAAGCTTGAGCAAGACAAGTCTTGGTGATGATGATCATGATTTTTTGTCAACATATCAACATTCTTGTAGCTGAATTTCAGCATTAAGTAATAAGTGCATCTATATCACATGTGATATGAACTTATCACAAATTCAGTTAAACAAAAATCTAGCACAGTAGAGTAACATTTTATCATTTTGTACCAACAGAACCAAATGAGCAGGCTCTCTCGCTGTATGAAGAGCTGAAGGACTTGTACCCAGATCACCTTGTTGTACACACTGCCATGCTTCAGTGTTTGGAGCCCAGTGAACCCAAAAAGCAGCTCCCTTTCATAGAAAATGTGAATGTACCTGACCACTCAGTCAGTGCCACAGCCCATAAAATTATTGACATAGCAGATACAATTATAAATAGTATCAATCAGACACAGCTCCTCACTTATTTTGGTACAAAAGCTGATCTTGAACCTGATGCATCCAAGACTAAGATGTAAGTACCTTCTTTACTTTGATAAAAAGATTGAGGCCAGTTCTCAGATTGAAGTATCATCCTTGGGATGAAGTGTAGAGGTCAATATACAGACATTAATTTTAATATTACCATAATAAATTGATAAATTAATATCAGTGGTAAAGTTGTGTCAATGGTGAAAAGTCCCGTTCATTAATATAGTGTGTACGTGGTGTGGCTGTAAAATAACCGGACTGATGTTAGAACATTTTTTATTCAAAAAATTACACAATTGAAATGTCACCCTTGATGTACTCCTCTCCCCGATCCCTACACCGCTCCACGCGAATCTTCCACTGTTGGAAGCAATGCTGCAGGTCATCTTCTGATAGCTTATTCATAGCTGCAGCACTTTTGCCTTCACTGCATCTACGGACTCGAACCTGTTTCCTTTTAACGCAGACTTGATCTTTGGAAATAAAAAGAAGTCACATGGGGCTAGGTCTGATGAGTACAGTAGATGTTCCAACACGGTGATCTTGTGCTTCGTGAAAAACATCTTGACAGGCAGGGCGTTGTGTGCTGGCACGTTGTCTTGATGAAGAACCCATGAGCCATTCTTCCACATTTCAGGTCTTCTTCTTACCCATTCACGAAGGTTTGTCAAAACCTCCTTGTAGTAGACCAGGTTAACAATCTGACCTTCAGGCACTCAATCCACATGAACAATCCCTTGGATGTTGAAAAAAAACGATCATTGCTGCTTTAAATTTGGATTTGCTCTGCCGTGCTTTCTTTTGCCTTAGTGAACTGGGGGCTCTTCCAGTGCATGGATTGGCTCTTACTTTCTGGGTCATATTGAAAAAACCATGATTTATCATAAGTTATTACATTCTCTAAAAAGTTTGGGTGGTTTTCAGTGTTTTGAAGAATGTCAGCACAAATGTTCATTCGAATTTCCTTTTGTTCAGGAGTGAGGAGTATCAGCACCATCTTCAAACACACTTTTTTCATGTTGAAATTGTTACATAAAATCTGTCGAACAGTTTCCTTGTCAATGTTAATTAACTCAGCAACTGCTCGAATGCTCAGGTGACGATTTTGTCAAACAATTTCACCGACTTTTTCGATGTTAGCATCTGTTTTTGATGTGCTGGGACGACTGGGGTGCTGATCGTCTCCGATCTCTTCCCTTCCCTCTTTAAACCTTTTAAACCACTCGAAAACTTGAGTACGAGAAAGACACTCATCACCATAAACTTTCTTCAACAAATCATACGTTTCTGTAGTGGATTTTCCAAGTTTCAAACAGAATTTCACATTGACGCATTGCTCCACTTTAACACTTAACATGATTATGATGGAGAACAAGAACACGATCCACTTCAAGCAAAGGCTACTGCCAAACTGTTTGCCACATGACCTTGAAATTGTAACCGTGAATGGAGGGGAAAGCACTAGCCAATACCACACACCGCTCGCTGTTGCCAAGTTTACAGGGAAGCAGAAAAAAATTAAATCCAGTTATTTTACAGCCACACCACGTCAGCACACAGGTGTGAGTGCAGAGGCCAACACTAAGTCAAATTCCTTAAGGTAGCATTCCCGTGTAGGTATCATTGCTGTACAGCTCAATGCAAATGGCCATGTAAGTACTAATTCCACAGAGATGTACAAAGGTCAGCGCTCAAAATACATGGATTAACTTCGTGAGGGCAGAGTATAGAATTAAACATTGAAACATAAGTACCATCTTCATGTGGTAAATAGCAAGAGAGGATTGTTGTGGAGAATATTTGTGTGTTAAGGAGATAAAGTAATAAGAGAATGGAGAAAATTACTTGTTCAGGACTTCAGCATTTGCACTCTTTATCTGGTAGGGGCATGGTATTCAAGAAAAATGACATGGATGGCTTTTATGTTTGATTTTATTAATTTCTCAGTCTTCTAGAAATAAATTTTGCAATACTGATTTGTTTTTCTTATAGTTTAATGGAGCAACAGAAGGCAGCACTTGTGGAAGCTCTGTGTAGGAAGGGTTCTGCTATGTGTCGTATTTATACCATTACAAATGCAGCTGCCTCTAAGGGAGAGGTGGAGGAGGAGGATGAACAGGAAGAGCTTTCTACCACTGCCCCCATTGAAGTTTCCCTTGAGAGTATTGACAGCGTATGGAGGGATGTTCTGCGATTCACAGATACTAATGACACTAAGGTTCATATTTCATGTTACATCTAAGTTTAAAACCTTCAACTGTTATAAAAATCTTTCTCTTATGCCCATTAAACTGGACATTTGACACGCACTCTGACATGGCATGCTGTTTCAAGAAAATAGTTACCAGTTTCTCATAATTACTGTATAATACTCTTTAACCAAATTTGAAGTTCCTCGAATTCAAATGCTGTCTTAAAATATGTCAGTGGCATTCAGAAAACATAGTGATAAATTGATAAATCTTCCTTTTCACATAGAGACCAGGTGACTGGCCAAGCGTCAGCATGTTGCATAAGGCAGGTAAAGTGTTAACATCACAGCAGTTTAACTTGTAAGATGTAAGGAAATATTTGTTACAGAGTTTTAAAACTCCAAATTCCATATTGTTATTTTTGAATTTAAGAAGACACCTGATTGTGCCGGAACAGGGACTGGGCACATTTCATTAATGTGACCGTTTCATTACCAACTCTCTGTGGGTTTATACAAATAGGGAAGAGCTGCTAGTGAGATTACCTGCACAGAAAACTAAGGGCCATGGAGGCAAACTGATGCTTGATCAACCACTTTGCTTCACAATCAAACCCTATATAGCTACAGTTTCACATAAAAAAAATGCAAACAAAATCTGCACTGGGTGCAGCAGAAGAAAATCAAGGCACAGGTTGTAGAATGTGATGTCAGTCTTTGCATTGATCCTGCTTTCCCCATGCTTTGTGAACTCGAAAACTTTGGTAGTGTATTGCATTTTGGCCTGTCTCTGCACTCTGGTACCTCACTCTACACCCACCTTGTATAGTACTGTAAACAGGAGAAACCAATACCAATATTTTTGAGTGTTACGAATGTGTAAGTAGAAGAAGTGTGTTTCAAAGCCTAGACTCAACTTTTTAGGTTTATTTTTCTTAGGGATAATTATGGTTGCAGGTGTTAAACTTTTTGCTGTGGCATTCTGTTGTGCACAAGCACTGGGGGCGTGCCCTTAAGATTCTCTTCAAGTTGGGAGAGGAAAAGCCTTCCCGTGAGCTAGACAAGAAGAGTTGTGAAGCTGTCCACAAGCTAGGCTGGGAGCACTATGTCCGTCATGTTGAGTCTTCACTGCCTGTAAGGTACCCTCCAGCATATCGACCATTCTGATAACATGGTAAGAATGTTTTCTTTCATCTTCTTCCAAAAATTCTGAAGGCAAGAACACACTGACCTATAATTTTACATTTTAATTTGTGTGGATGTATAACTTGTGTGCTCCCAATGTGGCAGACTGGAGAGAACAGGTGGGAATATTTAACCCTGCAGTTTGCCTGATAATAGGAGACTGGAAAAAAATGTAATGTGGAACTTCATGACTTACACCAATCACCACATTTTGCTAAGGTTATGACGTTACATAAGAAGAGGTTTTAAAACCATGTAGCTTCCATGGGGAACAAGAAATGCAAAATGTTGGATAGAACACTGTAGGAAAATGATTATGTGAGGACAAGAATAGATTAAATGGTAATATTGAAATGAATCTTACAAAAACATGATGTGATGATGTAAATTGAAATGAACGAACACTTTATCTTCTGGGCTGTGATGCTATGTAGTGCAGTAGTTGGTTAACAAACATTTTGGAGGACACTGATGTATCCATCAAGATAGAAGAAGGTGAAATGAACTGGTTTAGGGCTTGGACCAGTAGTTGGTTTGTTTGTATACAATAATTACCTCCATCAGTTCATGTTAAATCCTCCCCATGTCACAGAATTTACATGTTTCATTATCCTTCTTCATGATCCTAGCTCACAAAACTGTTACAGATTTGCAACATTTTGAGAATTCATTCAGGCTTAGAAATAGTTGCGTGATTCATTTGATGGTTCTCTTGTTCACCTAAAGCGCTAGCCTTGAATTCCAATAATCTTCCTCCATTCCCAGTGGTTTCTGGCCATTATCTGCCTGTTTTTTATTCCCATTATATTTAAAGCCCTTTCATCCTTCATCGCCTTCTTTTTGTTGTTCCTTCCATTGCAGCTGTTGCAATGTGTTTTGGCATTCTTTGGTTTTGCATTCTTTCAACATGACATTATCATCTTGGAGGGATTTGGCAAATTGTACAATATCTTCACCTTGTAATATGTCCTGTATGTTCTTGTTTGTTCTTATTCTCCAGCATTCACTTGATGGTCTGTAGTATGGCTCAATTTTGGGAAGATGACAGAATTAATAATTCTGGGATTAAAAGATTGTACAAAAAACACAGGAGTAAGCTGAATATGTATTCTACATTAAACCACAAGGAAAATATACCATATTTACACAAATATAAGTCAATAATTTTTTCCTGTTTCATCCAACAAATGGCAGGGAGGTCAGCTTATAATCATGCAAAAATTAAACGTGTGTAGGTATTTTCCTGAAAATTGTAGATTGTAAAGAGAGGTTGTCTTATATTAAGGTAAATAAAGTATTTTGTCCACAGTTTTCAGCACAGTGTTTTTGCATGTTTCAAGTGTATACATCCAAAAACACATTAAGGCAGTGTGTTGTTGCCATACTACTGACAAAGTTTTATTCATAAATATTTATTTCCACTCATTTCTTAAAAGATGTGTAAAAATGTAAACATTTGAGTGCAACTGAGTATGGCCCAAGGATCTATTATATTTTAAGGTTAAGATATGAGGTGCTTATGGAGGGAGTTGCAGGTGTGACTTGACCACGAGATCAGCATGTGCACAAATTTGCTGAGTTACTAGTTGGTTTTTACAGGGTATATGATATTCTTTGTAAAAACCACTTTATTTGGCACACAGTGACTAGTTTGTTGTGATTATTAATGTGTTTGTCTCCATTTTAGATTACAATATGACAGTTGCAGACAAACTATGCTACAGTTTGAGACTTCATGGATAACAGTTGTGACTGCAAAGTGAAATTTAGAAGATAATATAAGTGAATTTTAAAACATGAAACTTGAATGTGAACTATATGCAGTTTTGGAAGAATGTTAATGAATCAGGACCGAAAGAACTGTCTGAAAGTCTGTCCATGTTTCTGTATCAGTTTTGTTCATATTAAGACACAAAAATGCTGTTGTGTTTCATTTATGGTTACATTATGGAAAAAATGTGTATGCGCAATGTACTTGTGCTTTATTCTGTATGACCCGTGATAGGTAAACACACATATATAGAGTGACAGGAAGTTTACACACAAGCTCTCCATATAGATTCCTTGTTAGAAAATAAGTCAGAAGAGTTATACAGCATGTCTTGAGACATTTAGTTTTTGAGTGATACATGTTGCCATCAAATGGCATTACACACTGTTCACATAGCACAGTGCATTGTTATGTGCATTTAACACATTGTGGACGGGTGACACAGATTTGCATCTTTACATTACAACTGTGCAAGACGGATGACGCAAATCTGCGTTTTTAACACGCGCTTGGTTTCCACGCACTATACACTTAATTACGCA
>JGI20166J26741_11739696_pt1 | contig 10580 bp, 11 predicted proteins | sample TergutCu122P5_FD_26741 | JGI IMG/M metagenome (IMG submission 26741) | reverse complement strand
ACTACCTGGAATTGGTCAGGGCTTCCGACGAGCCGGACGCCACCATCCAGGCCGTTCGAGTGGACGGCCGGGAATTTTGCGGCCCGGTGATCTATACCGGCGCTTTGGATGAGCTGCTGGACTGGCGCTTTGGACTGCTGCCGTATCGCACCCTACGCTTTGATTTCCGTCAGTATCCGCAAAAGCATGTCCAACCCGTCGGCACCGTCAACTATACAGTCAGCGCCGACTACACCCGGATTACCGAATTCAGCTGGCTGACCGGCCAGGACCTGGCGGTCACTACCACGGCTGTAGAATACCCGCTGGCCTTTGCTGACCCCCAGCGGCAGATTCCGTATTATCCGATTATCACTGCCGCCAACCAGGCCGCTTACCAGCGTTATCGCGATCTGTTTACAGGGTTGCCACAGTTTAGGCTGTTGGGACGGTTGGCCGAGTATCGTTATTACAATATGGATCAGATTGTCCAAGAGGCCCTGGATCTGGCTGATCAGATCCTGGCCGAGTGAGAGAGAGATCAAGCTGTGAATGACACGCCGGAGCAGACCGATCCGCTGATTACCTTTGTGGTGCCCTGCTATAACGTGGCTGATTATCTGGATCGTTCGGTGATGAGTATTCTGGATGGTATTCCGGATCTGACGGCTATCGAGATTATTCTGGTGGATGATGGCTCTAATAAGGACGACACGCCGGCGCGGGTCGACGCTTTTCAAGAGCAGTACCCCGGCCTGATCCGGGCTTTTCATCAGGCCAACGGCGGCCATGGCGAAGCCATCAATACCGGTTTGCGGGCGGCGCGCGGTCGCTATTTTAAAGTGCTGGACGCCGACGACTGGTTTGACGCCGAAGCGCTGCAACGCGTATTTGTGCGGCTGCTGGTGTTGGTAGCCGGCGGCGACCAACCGGACTTGATCATCACCAATTACGTCTATGAAAAAACTGATGCGGACGGTGAGTCCAGCGAACGGGCTATCCGCTTTCCCAATGTTTTTCCCCAGGCCCGGATTTTTACCTGGTCAGAGGTGGGCCGCTTCATGCTGCACCAGAATCTGTTGATGCATACGGCCCTTTATCGCACCGAAATTCTCCGGGAAGTTGGCTTGCATCTGCCGGCGCATACCTCCTACGAGGACAATGTCTATGTCTACCTGCCCCTGCCGGCGGTGCAATCGCTTTACTACATGGACGTGGATCTCTATCGTTACTTCATCGGCCGGCCGGATCAAACCGTCCATGAGTCGACGATGGTCAAGCACGTGGATCAACAGCTGCTGATTACCCGCATTATGATCGACGCCTTTCAGTTACAGACCGTGGAGCCGCGTCGGCTGCGGGATTATATGACGCAGTATCTGAAAATGATGATGACCGTCAGCACAATTTTTCTGCGGATGTCCGAACTGCCGGATAAGGAGGAGCAACGTCAGGCCATCTGGCAGTATCTGAAGGACAGCGACCCGGACACCTATTACAAGCTGCGCGGCAGCGCTCTGGGCATCTCCACGAACATCCCCGGCAGTTTTGGGCGCTGGGGAGCCATTACCGGCTACCACATTATCCAGAGAATCTTCAAATTCAATTAGCTGCTCGCTGGCGCCGAGCGTCTCGATCTGGCTGTGCCTCGGCTCCGTGTCTCGCTGACTAACAGCCCTACAGTTTCAGCAGGTCACGGCTGGCCGGCAGGCCATAGGCGCCTTCAGCGTCCAGAGCGGCGTTGATGATCGCGCCCTCCACAGCTCGAGCCGCCAGGATACCGATCAGATCTGGACTGGCCGCCAGCTCCCCACTGGCCATCACAAACAGCGTGTCACCGTCGTTGGAAGTATGGACCGGCTCGATGGAGCGGGCATAACCATCGTGGGCCATGCTGGCTACCCGCGTAGCCTGAGCTTTATTCAGCCGGGCGTTGGTCAGCACGCAGCAGATCGTGGTATTGGCCCGGCTGGCTGCGGCCTGCTGGGCCTGCCGCGCGGGATCCGCGTTGTCCGTATCGGCGGGCAGCAGCGGGTTTTCGCGCTCCGGAGCTTCCGCCTGGATCTGGGTAAACAGGGCCTGATAGGGGTCCAGAATGGAGAGTGGCCGCTCCGGATCCCGGGTGCCGGCCACCATTCGATTGCGCTGACCGGAATCGATATTACCCAGGGCATTGACCACGGCTACGGCGCTGATTACCAACTCGCCCACGCCCAGACTGCAGGCGCCCAAGCCGGCTTTCATTGCCCAGTCCGGACCCAGCAGTTTGCCGACAGTGGCGCCGGTACCGGCGCCAATATTGCCAGTGTGCAGGCGATGTCCGGCGGACCGGGCGGCGCGGTAGCCCCATTCGGCGTTCGGACGGCTGCCGGCCTCGCCGACCGGCAGGTCAAAGATGCAGGCCGCGCTGACAATCGGGATGCACGAGCCGGCAAAGCTCAGACCGATACCCTGCTCCTCCAGCCAGCGCATCACGCCGGCGGCGGCGTCCAGACCAAAGGCGCTGCCGCCGCTGAGCAGCACCGCATGCAGTACCTCTACGGTGTTGACGGGATCCAGCAGATCGGTTTCCCGGGTAGCCGGCGCCCCACCCCGTACCGCTACTGCTCCCGTAGCGCCCGGCGGGCAGATGAGCACCGTACAGCCGGTGCCGGCGGCGGCTTCCTGATAGTTGCCAAACAAAAAACCGCTGGGCAGACGAGCCTCCTCGCCACTGGCCAGATGGAAAGTCTCAATCATCTTCCGACTCCTTTCAAAAAGGCGTTTGCCAGATTCAAGGCATTATCCAGATCATTCTTTTTCAGCTGAGCCGGCGCTATCGGCAGGCCGTGTACAGCGGGATCCGCGGCGTTCTCGATGCGGTGATGCATCCAGAGCACATCCCGCCAGGCGCCCAGTTTATAGCCGGTGGCCTGGTGAACACCGATTTCTGAAAAGCCAAAATGCCGATGTAAGGCGATGCTCGGGTCATTGGGGATGGTGATAACGGCATAGAGATTCACAAAACCCTGGGCCCGAAGAATCTGAAACAGCGCGGTATACAGGGCGGTAGCCAGGCCGCGTTGGTGAAAATTCTGATCCAGATAGATGGAGAGTTCGGCGTTCCAACGGTAAGCGTCGGGGGCCCGCACCTCATTGGCATAGGCAAAGCCGATGACCTGATCGTTGCAGGTGCAGACCAGATAAGGGTAGCGTTTTTGGATGGACTGCATCTTGGCGGCGATCTCTTCCACCGTGGGTACCGTGGACACAAAGGTCAAAGTGGTGTCGCGCACATAGGGTGCGTAGATCTCCAGGATGGCCGCCGAATCCGCCAGATTAGCCAGGCGAATGGCAAAGTTCTCATTGCTTGGACTGCTCATTATTACCTCCAGAAATGCCAGTATAGTGCAACTGGACGGCTGGGTTAAATCCCGGTTTTCAAGTGTTGCCACAGTGTCACAGCTGATGGCTGGCGTTGAACCCGCGCCAGAACGACCAACTGGCGCTGCATCAGGGCGCCGGCGGGGTCGGGCGATAGAAGTCGGCGATGGTTTCCACATGATAACTCTGCGGAAACAGATCGAAAGGCTGGGCGGATTGCAGCACCCAACCGCCGGCGGCCAATCGGGCGCCGTCCCGGGCCAGAGTCTGTGGATCGCAGGAGACATAGAGCAGCCGGTTTGCCGGGCGTTGATCGCAAAGCGCCTGCGTGACCGCTGGCGTCAAACCGGCCCGGGGCGGATCCACTACAATGCTTTGGGCCGCTGGCAGACTGGGGATCACCCGGGCCACATCGCCAGCTGTGATGGTCAGCTGATCCGCCAAGCCCAGCTCCCGACTGTTGCGCTGACAGTCCCGGATGCCATATCCGGACAATTCCACGGCTTGAACCCGCGCGCCGGCCGCCGCCAGGGCCAGACTGAAGGTGCCCACGCCGCTGTAGAGATCCCAGACCGTCTGGCCGGCTGGCGCGAGCTGGGTGACCACCTGCTGGACCAGTTGTTCAGCCATTACCGTATTGACCTGAAAAAAGGCCGGCGCGGAAACTTTCAGCCGGCGGCCGTCCAGTATTTCACTCCAAAAACCCCGGCCGGCCAGTACTTCTGTTTTCTGAACCCGTCGGCTGGCTGTCTGCTCCGGAGCAGTCAGCACCCGCACCAGCGAGCTCACCGGCAGCAGTTCCTGGAGTCGGGCGGCCAACCAGGCGCGCCGCAGGGGGCCAGGTTGGCTCCAGAGCGCCAGCTCCAGCTGCTGGGTGCGCTGCGAATAGCGCAGACCCAGTCGATAGGGCGGCGCCGGCTCCCGACCCAGGGCAAAATTCAATAATCCAGCCAGCTGGGGCAAACGCTCGGCTAAAAAATCCGGCAGTAGATGGCAATGTTGGATGCTAACGGGGCTGAGGCTGTTCGGGGCATACATGCAGAGTTCCAGCCGACCCGCCAGATCCAGAATGTCCAGCTCTAGCTTGTTCCGATAGCTCCAGATCTGCGGCGCCGGCCGCATCGGCCGCACCAATTCTTCCGCCTGGCTGCAGTGGCCGACTCGCTGCAGGGCGTCCACCACAAACTGCCGCTTCCAGCGCAGCTGAGTGGGATATGCCAGGTGTTGCCAGGGACAACCGCCACAGTCGTCGCTCTGGGCACAGACCGGAAGAATCCGCTCGGCGGCAGGGCTGTCCACCTGCAGGAGCTGACCGCGCAGGTAGCGGGGTTTGCTGGCGACTACCTCCACGGTCACCCGCTCCCCGGGCAGGGCACCCGGGACAAAAATCACCCGGCCGTCTGCCAGGTGACCCAGGCCCGGGCCGCTGAAGGCCAGGGCTGATATCTGCACTTCCGTCGGCATTATGCTATAAGTGTAACAGCCCTGAAGCCGAGGCGTTTGCTGATCCCAGCCGCCGCTGATTGACCCGACAGTCAACATTGGGAAACCAGTGAGTGGCGGCACGGATAGCAATCCGGCCGAGGCAGTGGTATTATGCGTAATTTCCAAAGTCCAAAGGAGGCTTGTGATGTCCGTACAGATCGATGTGGAAGCTTGTACCGGTTGCGAAAACTGCGTGGAGGAATGTCCGCTGGAATTACTGAAAGTAGTGGACGGTAAGGTGGGCCTGGCCGATCCGGATGAATGCACGGAATGCGGCAGCTGTGTGGACGTCTGTGGCAGCGGTGCGCTGAGTCTTTAAAAAATCCGCGGCGGCCCAGCGCTGGATCCGGCGGCATTCTGCCAACGGATCGCTCTTCATAGTGCTAAGCGGCCGGAATGTATTGTAGAATCTTAACAGCGGCTCAGCCGCAGTTTTTTGTGCCCTCTTAGCTCAGGGGATAGAGCGACTGCCTCCGGAGCAGTAGGCCGAAGGTTCGAATCCTTTAGAGGGCACCATAACTATTACCGGTCTGAGGCAGACGGGAGCGGCGATGTCGCTGTATACACCAAAATATCAACCGACTGGCGACGAAGTGGCGCTTATCAAAACCAACAAGGGCGCCATTAAGGTGCGTCTGGCTGGTAAGGACGCGCCGGGGCACGTGGCTAATTTTGTGGAATTAGCCGAAAAAGGGTTTTACGACGGATTGAAATTCCATCGCCATGAGCCCGGCTTTGTAATTCAGGGTGGCTGTCCGAATACCCGGGATCTGACGCCCGCGGAGGTGGCCGCCGGTGGCAAACCGGGTTGCCCACCGCCGGGGACCGGCGGGCCGGGTTATACCATCCGTGGTGAGTGGCTGACCAACCCGCATAATTCCCATGAGGACGGCACTCTGGCCATGGCTCGGGCGGCAGATCCGGATTCCGCCGGATCGCAGTTTTATTTCTGCCTGGGTCCCCAGCATTTTCTGGATGATAACTATACGGTGTTCGGTCAGGCGGAGGACGCCAGCTCTCTGGCAGTGATTCATTCCCTGACCAGGGGAGATGTTATCGAATCCATCCAGATCGTCTGACCCATCCAACCCTGGTGGAGGCTGGTAGTGAACAGTACTAACTACGACGAGGCCACAATCGCCTATAACTCTGGAGATTACATCAAAGCTCTGGAAGGATACTACCAGTGCCTCTCCGCTGATAAAGAGCAATTTGCCCCGGGCGATGCCGGCCTGGTCTATCATCGCGTGGGCAACTGTCTGGTGAAGGTGGAGCGCTATCCAGAGGCCATTGCGGCTTATCGCCAGGCGCTGACCGATCCGGATTATCCGGAACGCGGTTCGCTCTATGTCAATCTGGGCACGGCCCTGGCCGCCCAGGACCAATATGATGAAGCCATTGAGCAATATCAGGCGGCACTGGCGGATACCAGCTACACCACGCCCTATCGGGCCTGGATGGGCCTGGGTAATGCGCTTTCCAAACTGGGACGGGTGGTGGAAGCCGGTACGGCCTATCGCACTGCGGCCCTGGACGAAAGTAACCCCAATCCAGTCAAAGCGCTGATGAACCTCGGCGCTTCCTTTTCGGCCCTGGGTCGGCCGGCGGACGCCGTCGAGGCCTATCTGGCCATTCTGGATTTCAGGGTGACCGGCAACAACTTGAACCGCACCTATGAGCGGTTGGGCAACGCCTACTTCGCCGATGGGCGGTATGCCGAGGCGGTGCAGGCTTTTAACGACGCTCAGCTGGGCGCCCACTATCAGCTGTCGGATCGTTCTCTCAGTCAGTTGGCCGAGGCCCGGCTGTTTATCACCGGCAACATCGGTGCGCCGGTGGAGAGCCCGGATGCGGCGGACGCCGTCCAGCCGCGCAATTCTCTGGAGGATTCCAGCAGCCTGGAACCCCTGGATGCCGAGATGGTCAAATCTTTCAGCCTGGGCAGTGGGTCGGCCGCGGCTGAAGATACGGATTTCTTCACGGCCACCGATGCGGATTTGATTGCGGCCGGCAAGCGCCAACTGCGCCTGGAGAAAAAAATTCGTCACACCGGCCTGAAGATCTTCTTTGGCATTTTGGTGGTGATCGTGCTGCTGCTGGGCGGGGCTATCGTGGCCTTTACGCAAGGTTTTGGCTGGCCTACTCAAAACACGGTGATCAATAACTTTTTTGACGCCTATGCCGCCAACGGCTCGGTAACCGATTACTGGGTGGCCAATGCCCAGAGCGATCCGGTGCAGTTTGCGCAGGCCCTGCGGGTGCTGCCAGCGGTGCCGGCCTCCGCTGTAACTGTAGAATCCCTGGACCGTTCGATGAGCACCAGCACCGCTCTGATCAGCGTTCGGTTGCCGGAAGGCGGTATCCTTCATTACCAGCTCACTCTGGTACGTGACGGTCTGGGCTGGCGAATCAGTGGGGCGAACATGATCTTTGCCTCACAATCGCACTGAATCCAAATCGTAATCTCAAAGGAGTAATCATGGTGGAGAAAACTTTCTGCATGCTGAAGCCGGACGCCGTGGCGGGTCATCACATCGGCGCGATTATCAGCCGACTGGAACGGGTGGGGCTCTGCATTGAGCGGCTGGAGCTCTGCCTGGTCACGCCGGAGCAGGCTGCCGCCAATTATGCCGAACACCAGGGCAAACCTTTTTACGACGGATTGATCAGCTACATTACCTCTGGACCGGTGGTCAAGATGATCCTGTCCGGTCCGGACGCCGTGCGGATCTGCCGCAAGTTGATGGGCGCCACTAATCCGCTGGAGGCCGCTCCGGGCACCATTCGGGGCGACTATGGCCTAGTCATGGAAGCTAATGTTATCCACGGTTCGGATTCGCCGGAATCCGCCGCTCGGGAAATAGCCATTTTCTTTGCGGACTGACCGACGGCTGTTGTTATTCTGCTCGTCGCTGTCATTCTGCCCGCCCTCACTGCCATCCTGAGCGCCCCCGCTGTCATTCTGAACGTAGTGAAGAATCCAAGAAGATCCTTCGGCTTCGCCTCAGGATGACAAGAAGATCCTTCGGCTTCGCCTCAGGATGACAAAGAAACTCATTGTCATTCTGAACGTAGTGAAGAATCCTAAAAAGATCCTGCGCTGTTTTGATTGCCAAAAAGCAACGGGTTTAGGCCCATTCCGCTGCTTATGATACAATTACGGCGGCTTTTAACCACGACACTGCGAAATTTGCTCGCAGTGTTGTTGAATTAACGGAACAGATCGGAAACGCATGTCCATTCTCGACCATTTTTTCAATCAATGGAGCTGCGACATGGCCATTGATCTGGGCACGGCCAATACCCTGGTGGCCATTCCCGGCGAAGGCATAGTCTTGAATGAGCCTTCGGTGGTGGCCATTGACACCGAGGCCAATCGGGTGCTATCGGTGGGCACGGAAGCCCGGGAGATGATCGGTCGCAATCCCGGGAATATTTCCGTGGAAAAACCGCTGTCCGACGGAGTAATCGCCGACTATGATGTGACTGAGGCCATGCTGTCCTATTTCATCCAAAAGGCCAATCGCCAAACCCGCTTCTGGCAGCCCAAGCCCCGGATTGTCATCTGTATTCCCTGCGGTGTAACCTCCGTGGAGAAGCGTGCCGTTTTTGAAGCCACAATCCAGGCTGGCGCCCGCCAGGCCTTTCTGATTGAAGAGCCGATGGCTGCGGCCATCGGCGCCGGACTGCCTGTGGAAGAACCGACCGGTTCGATGGTGGTGGATATTGGCGGCGGCACTACCGAAATCGCCGTCATCTCCCTGGGTGGCATCGTGACCTCCAACTCCATCCGGGTGGCTGGCAACGAGTTCGACGAGGCCGTGGCCCGGCATATCCGGGAGGTCTACGGTCTGAATATCGGCGTCCGCACGGCGGAGGATATCAAAATTGCCATCGGTAGCGCCATGCCCATTGCCAGCGGGGAGCTGGACATGGAGATTTCCGGTCGCGACCTGTCCACCAATCTGCCGCGCAGTGAAGTGATTCAATCCGAGGATGTGCGGGAAGGCATTCGCGCCCCCCTGCAGGACATTTTGATTGCCATCAAGGAGACTTTTCTACAGACCGATCCGGATCTGGCCGGCGATATTATTCGCAATGGTATTCTGCTGACCGGTGGCGGTGGCATGTTAAAGATGTTGGATTTTTATCTGACCGGTGAACTGGAAGTCCCGGTTTATGCCTCGGACACGGCTTTTACCAACGTGGTGGTCGGCTGTGTGCGGGCTCTGGAAAACCCCCAGGCTTTGCAGCGCTCCTATACGCAACGTTAGGGGATGGCGCGGATGGCATTGAGCCCCACCCCCCGCGTACGGACACCTTCGGCCACCCTGGTGTTGATTGCCTGCTGCCTGCTCTCCGTGATCGCCATGACCGTCTGGGTGCGGGAAGAACCCGATGGCTTTCTGCATCGCTTCCGGGATGGCTTTTCGGTGTTCACGGCGCCACTGCAAACCGCGGGCAGCACTCTGACCACCCCGCTGCGCGCCCTGGGCCGGCTGATGGGTACCAATAATCTCAGCGCGGAGGATATTGCCGCCCTGCAGGAGGAAAATACCTCGCTGCGTTCCCAGATCATCGAGTTGCAGGAGTATAAAACAGAGGCGGATAATCTGTCCGCGCTGCTGGGGCTGTCCGACGCCTACGGTTTGGAGTCCACGGGCGCTCGGGTTATCGACCGCAGTCCGAATGACTGGAATCGGACCATTACGATCAACAAGGGGACTAACGCCGGCCTGCGCCCCGGCATGCCGGTGGTCAGCGTCAACGGTTTAATCGGCCAGATCGACAGCGCCGGACCGACCAGCTCGGTGGTGCGTCTGATTACCGATCAGGCCAGTGGCGTGGCGGTCTTTCTACAAGGGTCCCGCACTGAAGGCCTGATGACCGGATCGCCGGACGGCACCTTGTATCTGCGCTACATCGGTTTGGACGTGGATGTCCAACCGGGAGCTCGCATTGTTACCTCCGGCTCGGGCGGAGTCTATCCCAAGGGCATTCCGGTGGGCACCGTGCAGAGCGTCAGCTTTTTACCGGCGGACGTTTATCAAACAATTGTGATTCAGCCGCTGGGTCAGGCGCCATCTTATGAGGAAGTCTTTGTGATTACCGGCAGCGAATCCGAAATCAAACCACTTACCGGCAGCGACACTACCGGTGGCAGCGGCTCCGGCGGTACCAACCAGGGCACCAGCACGACAGGCAGCCAGCCATGAGCCGCTCCAACAACCTGTTGGTGACCATCATCGGCAGCCTGATCGCGCTGATTCTACAGGTAACCCTGTCCTCCAACCTGGCCATTGCCGGGGCGACCATGGAGATCAGCCTGGTCTTTGTGGCCGCCAACGCCTTTCGGACCACCCGACTCCAGGCCACGCTGGCCGGCTTTATTCTGGGTTTGCTGGTAGATCTGGCCTGCGGTACGCCGCTGGGCGTGCGGGCGCTGGCCTATTGCCTGGTAGCCTTTGTGGTTAACTCCCTGGGTGGCTCCGACAACCTGAGCAGCCTGCTGCTGCGCTACCTGCTGTTGATCCTGGCGGTGCTGGCCGGCGAGCTGGGGATGGCTGTGCTGATGTCCATCATCGGCTACGATAGCGATATTCTCTACACTCTGGTCAGCCAAACCTTGCCTGGCAGTCTTTATAACGCCGTGATCGCCCTACCGTTTTTGCTCTGGATTCGACCGCCCAAAGCGCCCAAGGCGCCCATCGGTCGTACTCTCAAACATACCTCTCCGCGGTTCAGGTAATCAG
>JGI20166J26741_11739474_pt1 | contig 10580 bp, 6 predicted proteins | sample TergutCu122P5_FD_26741 | JGI IMG/M metagenome (IMG submission 26741) | reverse complement strand
TTTCGCGGGTGAGGCCGAGGCGGGGGTCGGCGGCGAGGCGGGCGAGAAGGGCGGAGTCGGCGCCGTCGCGGAGGGCTTTCGCGGCGGCGAGGGCGTGGTGTTTGATGGCTTCGTGCGCGGTTTCGCGGCCGGCACCGGCTTTCACGGCTTCCATCAGAATGGTGGTCGTGGCTAGGAAGGGGAGGTTGCGGGCGTTTTCGGCGGCGATGGCGGCGGGGAAGATTTCCATTTGGTGGAGGATGGTCAGCCAGGTTTCGAGCAGGCCGTCGGTTGCGAAGAAGGCGTCGGGCAGGGCGACGCGGCGCACGACGGAGCAGGAGACGTCGCCTTCGTTCCATTGGTGGGTGGCGAGCGCGGCGGTCATCGCGACGTGGCCGGTGAGTATCGTCGCGAAGCCGCACACGCGCTCGCAGTTGCGCGCGTTGACTTTGTGGGGCATCGCGGAGGAGCCGACCTGGCCTTTTTGGAAGCCTTCGGTGAGCAGGCCTTGGCCGGCCATCAGGCGCAGCGTGGTCGCGCAGTTTGCCGCAGGGGCGGCGAGTTGGTGCAGGGCGGAGACGACTTCGAAGTCGAGCGAGCGCGGGTAGACTTGGCCGACGGCGGAGAGCGGGGGTGTTTTGAAGCCGAGGTGTTTCACGACGCGGGCTTCGAGGCGCGCGACTTTTTTGGCGTCGCCGCCGAGGAGGGTGAGTTGGTCGAGTTGGGTGCCGACGGCGCCTTTGAGGCCGCGGACTTGGTAGCGGGCGTGGAGTTCGTCGATGCGCGTGAAGGCGGCGAGCAGTTCCTGGCCGAACATGGCGAGGCGTTTGCCGAGGGTGGTGGGTTGCGCGGGGACGTTGTGCGTGCGCGCCGTGAGCATGAGGTCGCGGTGGGCGCGGGCTTGTCGCGCGAGCGCGAGGAGCGCGGCGGCGGTTTTCATGCGCACGATGCCGAGCGAGCGCCAGACTTGGAGTTGCTCGACGTTTTCGGTGAGGTCGCGGCTGGTGAGGCCGAGGTGGATGAATTCGCGGCGGGCGAGGGCGGAGAATTCCTCGATGCGCGCTTTCACGTCGTGGAGCGTGATGCGCTCGCGTTCGGCGATGCGGGCGAGGTTGATGTCGTTTTTAACGCGTTCGTAATCGGCGAGGGCTTGCGCGGGGATGGCGACGCCGAGGTCGCGTTGGGCTTTCATGACGGCGATCCAGAAATCGCGTTCGATGGCGATGCGGCCGGCGGGCGACCAGATGGCCTTGAGCGCGGGCGAGGCGTAGCGTTCGGCGAGGACGTTGGGGATGGAATCGGAGGAGGCGGTGGAGGTGGTCATGGCGGGAAAAAACAGGGGGAGTTTTGCGAAACCGCGACATAAATCGATGCGAGTCGGCGCGAGTCGAGGCGAGGTTTTGGGAGGGTTATTTCCATGCGTGGGCGTCGGGGGTGGCGCTGGTGAGGGGGAAGGCGGTGATGCGGAGGCGGGCGGCGCCCATGGGGATGAGGGTCACGGTTTCGGGCGGCTCGGTGGATTTCACGGGGCTGGGTTGCAACGCGCCGGCGAGGCCGTGCTCGTCGAGTTTCCATTGGGGGATTTTTTTGGCGCGGGTCGTTATTTGGACGGGCACGGTGTCGGGGGTGAAGGGGTAATTGTCCGCGGGCCAGGGGAGTTTTTTCAGTGTGAAGCCGGCGGGGGTCTTGTGGAGCAGGCCGTAATTCCAGGGGGTGGTGGGGAGGATTTCCCAGGAGGGCCATTTGGATTTGTCGGCGTTGAGTTGCCATTTCGCGTCTTTGGTCGCGGTTTTGTCGCTGTCGCGGCGCGCGTAGTTTTCGCCGATTTTCAGCGAGAAGGTGAGGGGGCCGTAGTTGACGCTGAGGCTGTTCTGGTTGGCCGTCCATTGGCGTGTGGTGATGCGCATGGGGAGGGTGAGGGTGAGGGTGTCGCCGGTGTGCCAGGGGCGGGCGATGCGGAGGTAGGCGCCGGCGGGGTTTTCAGTTTTCAGTTTACAGTTTTCAGTTGGGAGTGTCGCGCCGTTGATGGCGAGTTGGGGGGAGTCGCACCAGGCGGGGATGCGGAGGTAGAGGGGGAAGGTGACGGTGGCGCTGTCTGTGCTGATTTTGAAGACGATGGTTTCGTCGAAGGGGTAATTGGTTTCCTGGGTGATGCGGACGGTGGCGGCGTCGCCGGCTTTGGCGGTGACTTCGCTGGCGGAATAGAGGGTGGCGCAGAGGCCGTTGTCGGGGGTGGCGAGCCAGAGGTGCTTGGCGTAGTAGGGCCAGCCCATGGCGTGGTTGTGCTGGCAGCAGCGGGAGCTGAAGGGGTTCATCATGAAGAAGGGGCCGCGGTTTTGGATGCCGGGGGCGTGGTTGGCGGAGTCGCTGGTGACCATGTTGGGGGCGGTGAAGTAGCGGAGGGCGCGTTGGTCGGGGGTGAGGGCGGCGGGGTAGGTGTTGAAGGCGATGTCTTCGCAGTTGTCGGCCCAGGAGGGGTCGCCGGTCATTTGGAGGAGGAGTTGGTCGGAGAGCATTTGCTCGACCATGCCGCAGGTTTCGACGGCTTGGTGGGGGTCGGTGTGGCCGGGGCGGGAATTTTCGTCGCCGCCCCAGAGTCCGCCGGGGACTTGGCCGTAGCGGCGGCGGATTTCAGCGTAGTTGTCGTAGGTGGCGCGGAGGTCGCGGGGGTCGTGGGTGAGGAGGTGATAGGTGGCGGGTTCGCGGAAGGCTTCGGCGATGTTGACGTTGTGCCAGTTGGGGAGGTCGTTGGGTTTTTCCCAGTCGGCGGTGCAGCGGTGGATTTTTTTGGCGAGGTCGAGGAGGGCGGGGTCGGCGGTGCGGTTGTAGAGCCAGTAGACGGAGTAGAGGTTGTCGCCGCCGCGCATTTTCTGCCAGTAGTGGGTGAGGAATTTGTTGTCGGGGATGGTGAGTTGGTGGTGGAAGTAGCGGGTCATGAGGGTGAGGACGCGGGGGTCGGCGGTGCGTTCGTGGTGGGTTTGGAGGGCGAAGAGCATGAGCATGTTGGCCCAGTAGTCGCGGGTGTGGTCGTCGTCGAAGCGGTGGTCGGGGCCGAAGTCGCCGTCGGGGCGCTGGGAGGCGAGGGTGCCTTCGATCCAGATTTGGGATTCGTCGAGGATTTTTTTGTCGTCGAGGATGGCGCCGAGGAGGAGGTAGCCGCGGAGCCAGTAGGGGAGTTCTTCCCAGCCGTATTGGCCCTGGCCGGTTTTGCTGAGCCAGGCGTTGTCGGTTTTTTGGAGCCAGGCGCTGACTTCGCCGAGGTTGCCGGCGAGGCCGTCGCGCTGGCGGTGGAGGATTTCGAGGAGCCAGCCGCGGGGTTTGATGGCGCCGGGCGGGAGGGGGATGAAGGCGGAGGGGAGGAGCGGTGGGCGGTTGCCGATGTAGTGGGTGTTGGTCGTCGTGGTCGGAGGGCGGTCGACGATGGTGATGGAATCGGCGGCGCGGGCGGCGGTGGCGGCGAGAGTGGAAAGGAGTGCGAGCAGGCAGGTGGCGGGGAGAGTGGCGCGAGTCATGGCGGTGTGGCGGTGATATAAATCGACACCAGTCGACACAGGTCGACACAAGTCGAAAGTCGAAAAAGCCAAAAGGCAGGCTGGGAGCGCGCCGGGGGCGCTCGCGCCACTTGCGCGCGCGCTACGTTTTCTGGCGGCGGCGGGCGGCGCGCAGCTCGGCGAGGCAGGCGGCGACCGGGGGGAGGCGGTCGGCTGCGGCGAGCCAGTCGCGTTTGAGCCAGAAGCCGGGGATGCTGAGGGCGTCGATGCGCGGGGCGGCGGCGGGGTGGGGAGAGGGTGGCGGTCATGCTCATCGTGCGGATAATGTGCGCGGGTTGAGGGAAAATTTCAACGCGCAAGTGTCAGAGTGAGGATTTGGCGGGGTGGGGCAGACACGCCGAGACAGTCTCGGAGTGTCTGTGCCACTTTGAATTTTTGGCGCGGCGCGCCCGCGCATTTCACTTGGCATGGCGGGGGCGGGGGGCATCATTCGCGCCATGCCTGACAACGACCTTGGCAACGCGACCGTCTCCGACTCCGACCACAATTTCACGCAGCCGGATAGCGAGTGGCGCGTGCTCGCTGTCAGCGCGGCGGTGTGCGGGGGGTTCGGGTTGGCGGGGCTTTTCGTCGAGCGTGTCACGCAGGGGCCGGATTGGTTGCGGATTGCGTTTTTCGTCGCGGGGCTTGTCGCGGGGGGGTGGGACGCGGCGGTCGATTCGTTCGAGAATATCAAGGCGCGCAAGTTGGATATTCATTTTTTGATGCTCGCGGTGGCCGTCGGCGCGGCGTGCATCGGGGCGTGGCCGGAGGCGATTTTGCTGTTGTTTTTGTTTTGCGGGGCGGGGGCGATGGAGGAATACGCGATGGAGCGCACGCAGCGCGAGGTGAGTTCGTTGCTGAAGTCGGCGCCGAAATCGGCGACGGTGATTGATGCGGGGGGGGCGGAAAAAATCGTGGGGGTGGAGAGTCTGAGGGTCGGCGACAGGGTGCGGGTGAGGCCGGGGGAGGCGTTTTCGGCGGACGGGGTTGTTGTGAGCGGGCAGAGCGCGAGCGATGAGTCCAATTTGACGGGCGAGGCGGCGCCGGTGGACAAGGGGGAGGGGAGCGAGATTTACAGCGGGACGATTAATTTGTGGGGCGTGGTGGATTTCGAGGTGGGGAGGCTGCCTTCGGAGAGCACGTTGCAAAAAATAATCCGGTTGATTCAGACGGCGCAGAAGTTGCGCGCGCCGAGCGAGCGGTTCACGGACAGGTTCGGGGGGCGTTACACGCTTGTGGCGCTGGGGACGTGCGGGGTGATGTTTTTTGTGTGGTGGCTGGGGTTCGGGGTGCCGGCGTTCGGGCGCGCGGATGTGACTTCGGCGATGCTGGGGCACGCGGGGGACAGGTCGGCGTTTTACCGGGCGATGACGTTGCTGGTGGTGATGAGTCCGTGCGCGCTGGTGCTGTCGATTCCGTCGGCGATTCTGGCGGCGATTGCGTGGGGGGCGAAGCATGGGGTGTTGTTTCGCGGGGGCGCGGCGATTGAGAAGCTGGCGGATGTGAATGTGATCGCGCTGGACAAAACGGGGACGTTGACGACGGGCGAGTTGAGCGTGAGCGCGGTGGAGAGTTTTCCGGCGGGCCGGGAGAGCGATGTGCTGGAGATGGCGGCGGCGTTGGAGGCGAATTCGCAGCATCCGCTGGCGCGCGCGGTGACGCGGCACGCGCAGGCGCGGGGCGCGCGGGAGCGGCGGGTGGAGGGGTTTGAATCGCTCACGGGTTTGGGGTTGCGGGGGCGGGTGGACGGGGTGGCGGTGACGTTGGGGCGGCGCGAGTTGCTGGCGAGGGAGGCGGAGGGCACGGAGGCCGTCCCGCTGGCGGCGGCGGATTTGACGGAGGTGTGGGTTTCGGGCGGCGGGGTGACGGGGCGTATTTTGTTGCGCGACCAGATTCGCGAGACTTCGCGGGGCACGCTGGGCAAGTTGCACCGCGCGGGTGTGCGCACGGTGATGCTCACGGGCGACCGGCGCAACGCGGCGGAGACGGTGGCGCGGGAAATCGGCGTGGGCGAGGTGCGCGCGGGGTTGACGCCGGAGAGCAAGGTGGCGGCGATTCAGGATTTGCGCGCGGGGGGCGGGCGCGTGGCGATGGTGGGCGACGGGGTGAACGACGCGCCGAGCCTGGCGGCGGCGGATGTTTCCATCGCGATGGGGGCGCGGGGGAGCGACGCGGCGTTGGAGCAGGCGGAGGTGATTTTGATGCACGACCGGATTGAGAATGTGCTGGCGGCGTTCAGCCTGAGCCGGCGGGCGAAGAAAATCATCCGGCAGAATCTGACGATTGCGCTGGGGGTGGTGGTGCTGATGGTGTGCGCGTCGTTGTTCGGGTTGGTGCCGTTGTGGCTGGGCGTGACGATGCACGAGGGGAGCTCGGTGGTGGTGTGCTTGAACGCGTTGCGGCTGTTGTTCGGGAGGAACGAGCTGTAGCGCGAGAGCGCGAGTGCCCGGGGCGGACAAGTCTCATTCCAGTTTGCTTTCAAATTGGTTTTTAGGATCGACTCATTCATTTGCGGCGCAGCAAAAACGCGGCGGCGCCGTCGTGGTTCGCGGTCCAGGGGGGGGCGATGGTGGAGTTTTGCAGGGTGAAATTGGGGGCGTTTTTTAGAAAGGCCGCGACGACGTGGGCGTTTTCCTCGGGGTCGATGCTGCATGTGCTGTAAACCAGGCGGCCGCCGGGGGCGACGCGGCGCGAGGCGGCTTCAAGGAGGGCGAGTTGCTGGCGGGCGTGCTTGGTGAAATCATTGGGTTGCAGGCGCCATTTAACGTCGACTCGGTGGCGCATGACGCCGGTGTTCGTGCAGGGGGCGTCGAGGAGGATGGCGTCGTATTCGTGGGGGAGGGCGCGGTCGGTGAAGAGGGAGGCGTCGGCGTGGAGGAGGTCGCCTTCGAGGAGGGTGGTTTGCAGGGGGGCGGCGGCGTTGGTGGGGATGCGGGAGAGATTTTGTTGCAGGCGGTCGATGCGGGCGGTGGGGAGGTCGAGCGCGACGAGGAGCGTGGGGGGGGAAGAGGGCGTGGAATGGCGCGGGGGTTCAAGCGTTGTTGCGCGCGCGAGTTTGTCGGCAATCGCGAGGGTTTTGCCGCCGGGGGCGGCACAGGCGTCGAGGATGCGTTCGCCGGGGTGCGGGGCGAGGAGGTCGATGGCGAGGCGCGTGGAGGGGTCTTGCAAATAGAGGTCGCCGGCGGCGAGCGCGGCTTCGACGGCGGGCCAGTTGCCGGGTTGCACTTCGTGGAAATTTTCCCAGGCGGTGGGGGTCAGCCACGCGGGGGCGGGGGCGTTTGTGTTTGCGCGCAGGCGGGCATACAGGGGGGCGGGGCGTTGGTTCCATTCGAGCAGGGCGCGGGTGTTTTGCGCGCCGTGGTGCGCGAGCCATCGTTGCACGAGCCAGTCGGGGTGCGAATACCAGGTGGCGAGTTGCGCGGCGGCGGCAAATTTGGGCGGCTCGGTTTCGGCGGCGAGCGCGGCGGAGAGTTTGCGGACCACGGCGTTGACGAGGCGCGCCTCGGGTTCGCTGGCGAGGGTTTTGGTTTGTTCGACGGCGTGGTGCACGATGCGCGCGGTGCGGGCAATGGCGTGCGCGGGGTGGATGCTGCGCGCGGGGTTGGCGGCGGTGGGTTCGTCTTTCGCGCCGTCGATTAGTTCGAAGCCGGCGACGAGCAGGATTGCTTGGAGGCGCGGGCGGGGGGGGCGGGCGATGAGGGTGCGCAGGTGCGTCTCGACGCGGCCTTTGTGGCGGATGGCGCCGTAGAGGAGGTTTTGGCAGCGGGCGCGTTCGACGCCGGTGATGATGGCGCCGGCGGCGGCGTCGCGTGGGAGCGTTTCGAGGAGCGCGTCGACGCGTTCGGAGTTTTCAAGCCAGCGCGTGAGGAGCATGACGGCGAGTGACCAGGGGGTGGTGGGAACGGGTTCGGTTTGTGGTGGTGGTGGTGGCGTTGGCGACATGGGTTTTGGCGGGGGCGGGAGGCGGTGGGATTCGGTCTGATCGGTCTGATCGGTCTGATCGGTCTGATCGGTCTGATCGGGCGGATCGATGGTTTGTTTTCTTCAGTCTTTTAGTTTAGTTGCGGGTCGTCGGGTTCGCCGGCCATCACGGTCCAGCGGGGGCCGAGTTTGGCGAGGATTTTGCGCCAGAGGGCGTCGCCGGTGCCGGCTTCGTCGCTGGTGGCGGCGGCTTCGAGGAGGTCGGGGAGAAGGGGCATCACTATCCAGGTGTTTTGGCGGAGTTCTTTTTCCAACTGGCCGGCGTCCCAGCCGGCGTAGCCGAAGTAGGCGCGCAGGTGCATGCCGTGCTCGTATTGCAGGGCCATCGCTTTTTCAGGGTCGATGCCAAACATGAGTTGGAAGCCGATGCCTTGCTCGTGCATGCGCCAGGCGCAGAACATCAGTTTGTCCGAGGCCACGGGGCCGCCGCTGAAAACGGGGACTTCGGAGAGCGAGTTGAACGCGAAATCGACGCTGATTTCGCCGACGCGTTTGTGCAGGGGTTGGTTGAGGACGATGCCCATCGAGCCGTTTTCGTCGTGCGCGGGCAGGAGGATTACGGAGCGGCGGAAGGGGCCGCCGGTCATCGCGGGGTGCGCGAGCAGGAGCGAGCCGGCGAGCGCCGGGAGTTTGTGTTTGCCGGGTGAGGGTGGTGTTGTGCCTTCGCGTGACATGGAATGAAGAGTTTTCAGTGTTCAGTTTTCAGTTTTCAGTTTCGCAGGGAGAGGGATTGGCTTTTCTGAAAACTGAATACTGAAAACTGAAAACTTTCTATGTTAGTTTCACGACTCGCACGCCGGCGTCCTTGAGCATGGGGGCGACGAGCGGGTCGTTGTGGTAGTCGTCGCGGTAGCGCACTTCGGCGATGCCGGCGGCGGCGAGGATTTTGGCGCAGTTGATGCAGGGGTAGTGCGTGACGTAGGCGGTGCAGCCTTCGACGGAGCTGCCGCGGCGGGCGGCGTCGGCCACGGCGTTTTGCTCGGCGTGGACGGTGGCTTGTTCGTGTCCGTCGCGCATGCGGGAGAGGTGGGGGACGCCGGGGAGGAAGCCGTTGTAGCCGGCGGCGACGATGCGGTTTTTGCGCGCGCCGCCACTGACCATCACGCAGCCGACGTGGAGGCGTTCGCAGGGGGAGCGCGTGGAGATGAGCAGGGCGGTGGCCATGAAATATTCGTCCCACGAGGGGCGCGCGATTTCGGGCGAGGCGGCTGCGGCGGCAACGATGTCGACGAGGGTGGGCGCGGGCGCGGAGGGCGCGGGGGCGGGTTGTTTGGGTTTTGGTTTGGTTGGTTTCATGGGCGTCGGTTTCATGGGGGTGGATGTTTGGGGGGCGTGTGAAAAAAAGCGAGAGGGCTTTTGCTTTCGTTGCATGTCACGGCGCGATTCGAAGTGATGGTTAGTATGTGTTGGGGTGGAAAATGGCGCGTCAGCGGCTGGGAGCGCCGGCATCTTGCCGGCAGGTTTGGGCGGCGCGTCGCGCCGTCAGCCGGCTGGAAGCCGGCGCTCCCAGGCGCTGGCGCGTCGTCTCGCACGCCTTCGCAAGGCGCATCGGTTTGAATTGCACACTGCGCGGCGAAAATCATCCTCACAACATAAAGCCACTGAAACATCATGGACGAACTTTTCCGCATGTCTCCCGCCGAGCGGCGTCGCAAGCGCCTGCTGGCGCTTGGCGCGGCGGGCGCGGTGGTGCTTCTCGTGCTCGTCATCACCGCAATCAGGCTCGCCCCGGCAATCGGGCACTATCTCCACAGGCGCGCGCAGCCGGCGCCGCCGGTTGCGTATTTGGTCGCGCTCGCGCCGAATGCTCGCGTTTCGCTCAATGGCAGGGACACGCGGCTGGACAACAGTCTGGCGGTTTTGGAAAACACGGCCATCACGTTCGCCGGGGGGGCGCGCGTGGCTGTTGTGTTTCCGAAGGATGGGCGCATTGAAACCATTGATGGCGCGGTCACGCTTCGGCCGGAGGCGCCGCAGCAGCCGGGCGACGATAGTCTCGATTTTTTTGTTTCGCCGCGCGAGAAGCTCGTCGCCGCGCATTACAATGGGCCGCATGAGCCGACGGGGCGCGTTTTGGTGACGTCGCCGTTTGGGGTCACGCGCTTCACGAATCCTGTCATCACTTGGGAGCCGCGTCCGGGGGTGCGTTATGATATTGCGGTGGTTGATCCGTCCGAGCCGGAGGCGCCGGCGCGCGTGGCGTTGAACATGCTGCCGCCGGTGCGCGTCGACCAGCTCGACACGCCGCAGGAGCGCATTCTCACCACGGACCGCATCTACAATGTCATCATTCGCGAGGCGGGCAGCGAAACGCAGGTCGGGGCGATGCGTTTTCTCGTGGCGCCCGATGCCACCGATGCCGCGTTGCCCGTCGCGCCCGCCGAGTTGTTGCTTGAGGCTGTGCGCGCGCTGACCGCGCGTCCTTCGCGCACGGGCGATGGCTGGCTCGCGCTTTCGCGGCTGCCCGCCGATTGGGCCGGCGCCGAGCTGGCGTTGCGCTTGCGCATGAGGGCCGCGGCGGAACTGGGGTTGTTTGATGAGATTGAGGAGATTCAGGGGCGGCTGGCGCAAAAAAATTAAGAATTAAGATTTAAGAATTAAGAAGTGGGGCCTGCGGCCCGGGTCCGCTCGCTTCGCTCGCAAAATAGAATGAATCATTAAACAGCCACCGTCCCATTTTTTTCCCGCGCACGCAGCGCGCAGACTTGCCGCCGCAGGCGGCCACTTCTTAATTCTTAAATCTTAATTCTTAATTCTTAATTTCTATGGACTCGCTTCCCGACATCGCGCCTTTCAAAAACCGCCTCGACGAGCTCGACGCGCAGATGTCCGACCCGGCGTTCTACCAAAACCCGCGCAAGGCCGCCGACATCACGCGCGAGCAGCAGAAGCTCAAGGCGCTCGTCGACAACCACGCCGCGTTTCTCAAAACCGGGTGCGAAATCGACGAGGCACAGGGCCTCGTCAGGGAAAGCACCGCCAACCCAGCGTCCGCCGACCACGGTCTCGCCGAACTCGCCGCCGCCGAACTCCCGGAACTCGAACGCCGCCGCGACGCGCTGCGCGAGGCCGTCCTTGAGGCGATGA
>JGI20166J26741_11739363_pt1 | contig 10581 bp, 8 predicted proteins | sample TergutCu122P5_FD_26741 | JGI IMG/M metagenome (IMG submission 26741) | reverse complement strand
GATTACATTGAAAAATAAATGCTGTTTGTATGTCATTATCACCATTAGTTTCTTTTAAATCACGATTTGTAACTTACTTATTGAATTTCCCTCGTATAATGTGTTTCAGTGTAGTTATCCCCACCTTCACACTAAATTTGATGTTTATGCATTGTTTCATTTCGAAGTTTCTGACGACAAAGAAAATCACGGTGCACAAACCACAACCACGCCGTTTGGTCAGCGCTTAGGCCTATTAGACTGTAGACGTCACAATTCAGTGGGTCTAAACTAGCCTGTTACAGGACCATACTAATGCTATATTTTTTAAATTTTATTTCAGCCTAACTTCTGACTAACGGTGCATAGGAAGAAACAACACTGAAGCTGTTTCCTAAATGTGTAAAATTCAGCGTTCTGTGTGTGCATTAGTAACAGGAAGAATGTGTCAATAATATGTCTCTGCTCATTTCATACACACAGTACATGAAATACTGAAATCACTTAATGATATTTTGAATCATTACTAAAGACTGTCCACCCATTTGTGGCTGCATCAGCCAAACAGAATTACCACTTAATTAGTCAAATGTCTAAACTAATCATGTTGTAAAACTGACCACTGCCATCTTTAAAATTAGGTACCTTATGCCAAAAAAATAGAAAATTACGAGACAATTCCTGGACAGTGACGAACAAAACTCAGTATAGTCCTATAGAAATATTCACTAAGTAAGCTAAAAACAGTACGAGTAATATGTCTGTAAGAGATAAAAATCAATCCTGAGATGTACTGGGGGTGTTTGTATTAAAAAGTATTGGCACACAATGGGAATTGTCACCAGAGAGGAGCTCTTCATAATTTGTATTGCTCATCAAGTGTTGGAGTGACCAGTATAGTGACTGGGTAACAGACTGGACTGAGGAGTCATGGTTCGATTCCTGCAAGAAGCAATTGACTTTTCTCTTCCACAAATCATCCAGACCAGCTCTGCGACCCACCCAACCTCCAATTCCATGGGTACTGGGGGGATAACATGGCCAGGCATTAAGCTAACCATTCACCTTCATCTAGAGCCAAGGTTAAGAATAGTGGACCTATCCCTCCACTTCCCTATATACTTTCAAGTTGTGCATAGAGATATTTACCTGCACTTTACAATATCAAGGAGGAAGAGATGGGCAAGGCAAGTAGCACACATTCGAGATTTGACAAATATTCTACATTAAAATGGACCTGAAAGATGTCCAGCATGACTATGGATGCAATAATGAATATGCAGGTTCCAACATGATGAATGATTTGGTGATTAGCTGAGAGGATATAGGCGTCTCAAAAAGGTCATTTTGCATCATGCCATCAGTGGGATTACTCAGTAAGATGTTGTCTTGCTACAACTTTCACTTTAAGTTTACTTGAATGGAAAAAGCTAAACATGTTTTGCATGAAACATCATTATGATGATTCCAATGATAACAATGGTAACAAATCGGTGGGTGTACCATCTGTGATGAAATACATGATTAATTTAGAATACGATACGAAATCTTCCTTGCAATCTTACCTATCTTGTGACAAAATAGTAGGGTATTTCAGGCATATGTCATGTGTATCCACATGCCTGACAAAGCAGACTCACTCTAATGTAATTTTTACAGTAACCCCCCTATGCTCAAGTACTGACTGAACCCCTGACACAGTGAAGAGCCGAGCAGGTATCCCATGACCCTGATATACTAACCGTCTTCGGTGGTCTTACACTTATGGCTATTTAAAAACAATTGCCAAAGCATGCAGTATGACAATGATAGGAGGATACTGGGAATTAAAACTTAGGGTTTATGCAGAGGGAACACTAAGTAGGGCATATGCATCAGGTTACAGATTTGACAGTAAAATAGAAACCTATATATGAAGTGCAGGAGTCAGCACAACAGTACTACAGTAACATAACAAGTAGCTGTTACTTTCCAACAATTTTAGTGACTGCATGTGTTATATACTGTAATAAGAACACACACAGTTCTGACAACATACACTGTAATACAAGTGCAGTACAGGACACCATACATGAAGGTTTGAATTACTTAACTTACCAGGTTTTCTTAATTTTTCAATTAGAAAACAAGACATTGGCATTTTAAGAGAAGTAAACATGATCCAAGACTTTGTCATGGAAAAATTCCATACATTTGTGACTGCTGAACTGGGTGAGACCACATATGGAACTGTTCCACACTGCCTTAAGTGCACTCTCTTTCATGCATACAAATGCTTAATAAGTTCCTCACCTCCTCTCAACTTCATCACAAACACAAAACAAATTCAGATCAAGTTTCACAGTTGGATTCTGCTTAAACATTCACAAAGAAGATGACTAACCAAGCCTGAGGACCAAAGGCAGGTGTGAAAGTAGCAGAAAAGTAGTAAAAAGTACCTGGACAGAATTAAAGACTAGATACAATGAGGCACATACAAAGTGGAGGAGAGGGGGCGCACAGTATCACCATTAAGAGTACTCACCATGGACATCCAAGTGGAACCAGGTACCATTCTTTTGGGGTGGTGACCTATTGAGGAACACCACTTTACATTCGTACCATCCCTGGTCCGACTCACGGATGTTGGTCAAGTTGAGGGAAGCGAGACCATAGGGGGAGTCTGGTGAAACTCTGGACACACGTCCCTCGTACCCCTCACCGTTATGTGTGGGGTATGTGTCGTACCAGATGTATATTGGGATCTCCAAACCCTACAGAGATCATCACCGGGACCGAGCCGCAGTCCCAGGACGAGACATGTGAACATACAGCACAAATAACACAACTATCGAGCAGTCAAGTGGCTGCCTTCCCAGGCCTGTGTGGGATTGTGTATGTAACCCACATTCTCATCTTGGAACTGCTGTGTGCTGTTGTTTCTAAGCTTCCAAATTTGGAACTCTTATATCACTGCACTATTAAAAGACCTGTTTATGAGACACATTCTGTGCCAGACATGTAAACTGTCAGGCATTTCATTTGCTCACAAGATTTTTTTGCATATACCCAGTAAATGAAACAAAAATTGCATTAATTGGATGCAGAAAGTAACCCCCATATTTTGATTTTTTGTTAGGTGCTAACAGAAAAGTTTACACTGGCAAATGGTACAGTTATTTTTAACACAGCAAATAAATGCCAGCTGTTGTTTTTGTGATGGGAGACATAAATGAAAATGGCAACAGCTATAATCTTTTGTAAATTTTCTCCCATTGAAACAAATATTAGCGCAGAACTGCCAATGTGATCAGAATAAACAAGAAATAACCTATCACAGGTTTTTTACAGCATTTTCAAAGCACATTTTAATTACCATTTCCATATCGGAGTGAAGGACACCAAGGCTTCCATTGTGTAAGAACACAGCATCTTAAAAGCACCACAGAAATAAGCCTGCTGTCATTATTTGTTACAGCCATAAAATTAATCTGACAGCTACTCATTCCATGAAGCAAAACTTTAGTCTCCTACACAAGAGTTTTTACATACACATACAAATAATATTTTGAATCTAAGATGCTGATATGCAACTTAAAAAATTCACCTGATTAATCTGATTTGTGCTTTGCCAGTGATGGGTGCTCTGGCTACCAAATCATAGGGTACAACCACTCAATCTGTCTGTCTCTTGTGGAGGACTGACCTTCGGATATTTGTATGCCAGAGAAACTGAGTTGACTTAAAACCCATTGATAAATCAAAGTTTAGGTTCTGTCATTACATTAACCATGTTCAGATCATCGAGTAATGAATTTAATTATAATTTTCTAAGAAATGAGAAATTTTGAGAGGTAATACATACAGTTCACCTCATTTTAAATCACAACTAACAAAGTATTTGCAAGTGCTGGAAAAACAAGCCTAAACAGATGAAACATCTTTAGTTCAGACAAGGCAGTATGTAAAATAAAATCTGTGTCTTGTAAAGGGGGCACAAAAATGTGTGCAAAAGTATTTCTACTTTAATTATAGGTATTCAATTCCAACTTGTTATTGATTACATTTTTAAGTTGAAGTATAGGCTTCATCACTCTAATAGCCATGTTAAGGTCATGGGTTCCTTTTGTTCAATTAAAAAATGCACCTGGTGGAATTAGTGCAAAATATTCACCTATGATCTTATTAAAGTAACTGAAAATGAATGACGTGTGGTTAATATCAATATGGTAACAATTCTGTGCATTCATTGTAGGATGCCAAAATTATGTTCAGACCGGAAAACAAAAAACACTGGGCCACAAAGAAGGGTAATGCAGATTTCCCACACAGGCTTTGGAAACAGCTGATATGGCCTCAGGATTAAAAAAATAATAAAGTAAACCCTTTAAACAAGGTGCTAAATGAGAAAAGCTGCAGCTGCTAACACTCAGACCAACGTGGTTTCCTCGGTAGGTTACTGCACTGAAGAATGGTTCCCATTTCCACTTGGATGTTTACAGAGAGTGATTATGAATGGTGATTACTAGTAACAGGACATTTAAAATGCAGACATGTTCACACATTTAAACACTAAATGTTTGCGTGTCTTTTGCAGTTCATATCTTGCAAACCACAAGTTTCATGGAAAACAACTAGGGCAAAATTTTCACTCTTACAATACATTGCAGGAAAGTTGTTGTAATTTTAGTTTTGACATTGCTTAGTATAGGTGCAATGACTGTTGCAAAACTGTTTCATTGATGCCAGCTTGGATATGAACCATGGTTTCTAACCTACAATTGTGCCATTGTTCTTTCATAAATCTGTCAGGGTACAGAATAAGGACAACTGCCACAGACCTCATCATTGAGAAACATGACATGTTTATCACCACAATGGAGACTGTCTGCTAATGTTTACCCCAACTATTTGTGGGCTTAATATCGTAATGTGTAACTGGAATCAGTTATTTAAGATTCATTATGTTACATTTTTAAAGAGTAGCCTGTATCTCTTGGCAAAAAGATCTGGTACCCAGAATGTTATTAAACAAATATCCTTATGAATGAAATTGTGAAAGTTTTTACACAGAAACTATGTATGTCCATGAACAGTGCACTCTTTGTGTAAGAGTTTTATTACTCTTTAACAGGATTTGAACTGTTGTAAATCTGTAAATCTCTTAACAGGTGAATTAACAAAGAACCAACTTTTTATTGGGTATCAAAAACTGTTCCATCTACTACCAAATATTTTGCTATAAGGACAAAGTACTGTAATACTGAAACTTAACAAAATTCAAATTCACACTGGTTTCTGAATGTGACTCCCATACACTTTTCTTTTTCAATTAATTGGTAAAAACAGGCTGTTTGTGTTAGTGTCACAAAAAACTCAAACTAATTTCTATTTCCTCAGAACATCTCATTATAAAACCAAATTGTAAATAAGATACAATACAAATCTCATTGAAATTCCCATGCCTTATTTGGAATATTTTTCTTGTAAGATTACATACCAGAACAAAGCATTTATGACTCTCTGGTATGTGAATAGCTTTGCAATAATGTGTTTGTACATGAAGTTGACAGTAGTGGGTATTATCACATATTTGTTTGTGTTCCCGTGGTTGAAGAAAATGAACAGTTACAACTTTATAAAGTAATATACATTTGTTATTTAAATAAATATTACTGAAATGATAATGAATGGTAATATGGGTCCAAATATGCTGACAGTTTAACTTAAATTTATGGATAAAATGATGAAAAGTAATTAAAGTAAATACAGAATGTTACATGATTTGTTGGTGAGACTTATGAGCATATTCTAGAGGTCATTTGGAGCAAAATGTGTCTATAAATCACAGTTTAGTATGACACCATTACTGAGCTAAGTGAGCCATAATCTTGAAAAAGATGAGTGCTGATGTAGAAGGCTGTAACCTGATCCAGTTGAGTGTTACTGTAATGAACTGGAAACACTGCAACCATTTGCAAGAATTAAGTCATGACAGAGTAGTTTAATAAACTACAACAGTCCTGATGCAACATTTACATCAGCAATAAAGAAATACACAGATCACTGACATGTATAAAATTACAGAAGTAAGGTAAAGTTGTCCTTGTAAAAGCTATTAAGACATATTGGTATATAAAGGTTTAGCTCCTCTTTTTCTAAATTGCAGGACCAGATGGACATGATTAGTCAACTTCCTGACCCAGTTGCTTTATGCCAAGGGAAAGAGCCTCCAGTACCCATTGAATATAGGAGGCTGGGTTGTCTCCAGAGCCAGTCTCAGAACTTTGGAGGAGAGAAAATTTTCTTTACCTTGATGGAAATTGAACAATCTACAGAGGAATGATTCTCAAAGCATTTGTTGTATGTGGATAAAACTTCCAGCCTCACTTCTTTGAACACAATGTGACACTCCTAGATGAATTTGTTGGACAATATTGGAGGTTATCCTCTTCTGTAAATTGGTAACTGGATGCATTTGTTGTTGCAGTTGATATTCAGGTATAAAATAATGTAGCTCATGGTGGCAGTGAAAATAAACTGTTATCTCATGTAAACCATGCTGTCTGGTTATCTGAACAGTCAGATTTATCTACAATATTCAACAACTGGAACGTGCAAGATATTCTTGTGACTAAGGCACAGGACCTACATTCTTTGGACTTAGATTTGATTTGTCAGCAGTTCATCAAACATATGTTATTATCTAATTCCATTCACAGTGTTAATTTCATACTATTATCCACCAGGTAGGCTGTTAACAGTGCACCCTCTGATGAGTCTCAAGCCTTTATCTGTATGTTGTTAATGTTTAAGCACCTCTTATGATGACTTTTATATATCATATCACATTAATTTCTAAAGCTTTCATAGAACTAGTAGGATATTAAATAACGAGGCTTACGATTAACTAGAACAGTTTTAATAGAAGAAATTTTGTGGAATGTAGCCACTTGGAAGACCGAAGAGAGAAGAGTTAGTTTCCAATTGCATTATCACGATCTTTCAGTCCTTATTGTTACCATGTCATGTGAGAGGTACCAACAGCTGCTAGTCAGAACATTTTGCTTTAACTCTGAACACTGTTATGACATTTCTAACCCATAATGAATCAGTCAGAGCATTTTCTCTCTACTGTGTTTCATAATCATCAGTCTCCAACCTTGTTTGGAGCTTCAGAAATGGAGCATGTAGTTCTGAACCATTTCAGTAGGGGCCATAATGCATGCTGTCTTATTATTCTATGCGTGCCAGTGGTCAAAGATTTCATTAGTTTTTGCTATTTTGTCTGCCTGGTATTTTGTTAATCGGCTGTTTCACTCTCGTGACAGGCAGTGGCATAACATATATTTCAGCATGCACAAGTTGAGCAGAGACATCAGTTTCCTTACAATTCTGTTGGCATGCATTTTACCTGTGTCTACTTGGGACCTGAAAATGTGTAAATACCTGTATACTGCATGATGGCCATACAAACCAGCCTCAGGTCTGTCGAAAGTGAATTCTGGGGTGACATTAATTTGGAAATTGTTTATTTAAGTGTACTTAATCTTTTCCATGTGCAAAATATGCACATGTATCTAGTGACAATTCCCTATCTATGAAAAGTGTAAATATAGGACTGCAGTCTGCAGGTCAAGTACATATCTCTGTACAACTTTAAGGAGTGTCATCCCCGTTCTGTAGGCAAACTAGATAGGTGGGAGGGTTTTTGACTACCCTCTCACCTATCTATATCTCTGTACAAATTTTGATGGTTGTGACAACCATTATGCAGTTTTCACCATGAATATCCAAGAGAAACTAGGTACCATTTACAACAGTGATCTATTGAGAAACATCACTTTAAACAGGTACAGCTCCTGGTCTGGCTTATGGATGGTCAGGTTAAGGGAAGTAAGACTGTATGGGGAGTCACAAGACACTGGAAACATGGTCCACATACTCTTCCCCATGGTCTTTATGGTAACTGTCACATCAGATGGAGGCTGGGACCTCAAGACCTTACAGAGCTCATCACCAGGACAGACGCAGATTATGCAACCACTTCTGCAAAGACCCAAGTCACCCACATCCCACAAAACACAGTCAGTGACCCATCTATTTCAACAGTCCCTTAATATTTAAAACTAACAGAAGTGTCAGCCTGCAAAATCCAGAACAAATAACATTTTATAATTAATAAAGAACATCTATGTTCATGAAACTCAGATATGTGATCTTAACCTGGCAACTTGTAACAAGTTCCAGCTTGGTTTTTCTTACCCACCCACTTCAACTGTGAATAGAAGAACTCCAGTGTACATAGCTTCATTATTATTATAACAATCATGGTTTCATGATGCGGGCACATGCCTCCCTTGTTCAAATCAATCCAGTACCAGCCAGACCAAGTAGCAGGCTGGAAGTTAATGCAACCAGTTTGTACCTCCTTTCTTTGCCAACAATATAAAGTCATGTTCCTCCACACGTTCCACACTGAAGAATGGTACTTACTTCAACTGGAATTTTCTTCAGTGGCAATTAGCTAGGGATGGAACTTACATGCACAAGCAACAAAGTCTGCAAATGGATGTCATTTATATTCTGACCACAGAAGAATATGTGTACTGTGGTGTGAGGGAAACTTTATACAACGTTATGACAAATACGTAATATTATTAATATCATGCCTTATCATATGTGTTATGAATTTAAATAATAATCACAACCACTTTCCTTTGGCAGCCCTTTCTACACATGTTAATGCAAACTAAGATATCACACTTATCTTGGTAATGCCTGAAGTATTTGAGAACGGAAGTGTGTGAAGGTCAGATTTATGTCGTACATATTGCTTGAAATTGGTTAGATTTCTTTATCAGAGTCCCAAATTTATATCAAGTCATCCTAAGTTTTACTAGCTTTCGACATTGCAAACTAAATCCTGATACTCCTCTTCTCCCAAGGAGTCACAACACATTTTAGTACTGTTTAATCTGAAGCATTAACCCCCAAAACGTTTCTGCCTGAATCTCACATATTTCAGTAGCATGCTATACAGAAGTTTCCAACACTCATTCATGAAAAGATGCAGATTCAATGCTCGGATAAACAGACAGCTCTGTAGTCTTTGCCCATATTTGAATCTCCTCATTTTGCTCCAGGCTGGAGCCCCTCTCCACACCATACTGCAGAATGGGCAATGCAGTATGTCAAAACTCTGAAGGTGTCTACTCATTTGTAACACTTTCCTTCAGGTGTCCAACAATTTGCGACCTTTCCTCAGACTTAATATGCCATACATAAGCAGCATAACTAACATTTATGTGTATGGACAAGCAGTGGTTGGGTCAAACTTTTATTAATGCTTTGTATTTTTATAGCCTCCTAACTGCAAATTATTACTGAAATATCTCATAATTTTATGGCTGCAGTGACCCAACAATAACACGTACAGTCCATTTAAACTGGTAAAATGTGGTGTTTCTTTGTGGACTGACATGTCTCACACATAAATGTATTATGATTGTGTATGATCTTGTTTTTTTTTCGTAATTCTCCTTCACCACCAGATACTGAACGTGATGTTTCTGCCTCTTTCCCTAATGCCTTACTCAGGTTTTTTGTACATTACTGTGAAATGAAGACAACTGTTACATTTCCAAGCTCATCTCTTGCTCACATTTGACAGAATCCAAAGTAATGTAAGGGTAAGCCATAACGGTAACTGGGCTGATGTTTACTTCAAAATTGTACAAATTTTCTACAATAAAAAGAAAGAGTTGGCACATGCAATACTGAAGTCTGTTCATGTAGCTATCCATCAGATATACCCTACAGATCCGACGGTGATATGCATCTGCATCCCTAGTAATCACCATTAAATTGTACTTACCATGAACATCCAAATGGAACCAAGTACCATTCCTGGAACCGGGGTTCCTATTGAGGAACACCACTTTACATTCGTACCATCCCTGGTCCGACTCACGGATGTTGGTCAGGTTGAGGGAAGCGAGACCATAGGGGGAGTCTGGTGAAACTCTGGACACACGTCCCTCGTACCCCTCACCGCTATGTGTAGGGTAACTGTCATACCAGATGTAGATTGGGATCTCCAAACCCTACAGAGATCATCACCAGGATGGACGCAATTTGCAGAACCAGTCCCAGGATGACACAATTCAAACACGTCATACATAGTACAAAAGTAACCACTGAAAAGTCTCGGTTATTTGTTTTTTTTTAAATGTAAATTCCTGGAAAATAAGGACAGTTTAGTGTGGCGTTATCAACAAAGACAAACAGTAATACAAGAATTCAGTAAGAAAATTCTGCTGTCTCAAATGATTCATTTTCAAGAACTGCAGTCTTATTAAGAAAAATGCAAACTACTTGTAAAATAGCAAAATATTAAAAATAAAAAATGCACAGAAAGTAGCTGAAGTTAAAAAAAAATTATCACAAATTAATGATGTGAATATGTGTTAATGCTGTGAAAATTAAGAGAAATGATTATGCAAATTTTGGTGCAAAAAAGTTACTAAAATACGAGGGTTGGAACTTTAATAGTGGCAACTATTTATTTACAACTGATACAAAATAGATACATGTTTCGAAGTTTTACTGTCCTTCAATGTA
>JGI20166J26741_11739252_pt1 | contig 10581 bp, 10 predicted proteins | sample TergutCu122P5_FD_26741 | JGI IMG/M metagenome (IMG submission 26741) | reverse complement strand
GCCTGTCGAACCGCCTTGAGGCTTGCCGCGGCTGGTGTGAGGCGTGCCTTGGATGCACACGAGGCGGATCGAATGATCGGGGCGGTCACACGCTTTACTCCGGGAAAAATGGACGATTTGATCGCTCAACACGCCGGCCGATGAGTTTCGATCGCCACCACCAGCTCAAAAAAAGGACAAAAAATCGTGACAAACACAAACACAAAAACAAAGGCCATCCTCTACGCACGCTTCAGCCCCCGACCCAATGCGGCCGAGTGTGAGAGCTGCCAGAGCCAGCTAGCTGAGATGCGACGATGGGCCGAGCAGCGCGGCTATGACGTTGTCGGCGAGTATCAGGATGAGGCCGTATCAGGCGCCGACGACTGGAATGAGCGGCCTGGCATGTTCGACGCCGCGAAGGCCGCAAAACGCGGCATGCTGTTCTGCGTCAGATCATTCGATCGCATGTTTCGCGACACAAAAAACGGCCTGGCGTTCGCCGGAATGCTCGCGCAGAAAGGCGTCCGGGTGATGAGCATCACAGAGGAGGCCGCTAGCCTGGCCACGCCAGAGGCCGAGCTCATGCGAACAATTCTGCTCGGCATGGCCGAGTACCAGCGCAAAATGATCAACGCCAGGACGCGGTCCCGCATGCAGTCACACCAGCGGGCAGGGCGCCGAATGTCCAAGATCCCGCCATTCGGGATGGCAATCTCTGAGGACGATCCCAGCCGACTCGTCGCCAATGCCGACGAAAAAGCCATCATCTGGCACATCTGCTCGATGCACAAGACTGGACTTGGCCTGCGTGCGATCGCCAAGTGCCTGGAGCACAGAGGCATACTCTGCCGTGGGGCTGCCAAATGGTCCCACAAGACCGTCACTAAGATCCTTAGGAGGGAAGGTGCCCTGCAATAGGGGCTAGCCCTACGGGATGGATTTACAACTATTTTGAATAAATCCGCATCCCCACCCCCTGTTAGCCACTAGACAAGAAAACGGCCATCTGTAAAATCCGGGGGCAGAGGGGGAAGGGGGGGATGGGGGGTGACGGAGGGCTCTGGTTGGGATGATTGAGCTGATTGAGCATTGAGCGCAGCGCAGCGCTTAACACGTTGCGGAAGCAACGGAACAAAGAGATAAGAGGCTAGGCGCGCTGCAAAGACAAGAGAATACACTAAAGTATTAGTATGTAAGAGGGGGTGGCTCTAAAGACCTCGAATACCCCTTCCGAACTATAACCAAAAGAATCGAACTCACAATGGCCTCGGCAATCAACACTGTCGGGGCTTTTTTCATGCACTCGAAGACGCCGAAGACTACCAGCACGTGCCAACTCTGTGAAGCCGGAATGGCACACTGCCATCAAGATCCTGCCGTAGTATCCAGGATGGCTGCCGACCGGCGAGTAAAACAGCACCCGAGGCCGGCTTCGGTAAAGCCACCCACATCGGCTGCCATGCACTTCGTGACTTCAAAGATGAGGCGGTGTAACCCACAGGACGCGTACTGCTGGACGTGGGAAGGGGCTGATCAGTGGTACTACACCCATGAGGCCGGATTGCCTGGGAGATACGGCGAGAAAAAGAACACCGATACGCCGCTGTTTTCGGATTAGATGGCTGCCGACGTTGACGAAAAAAGCTCGTTAAACGTCTTCTTTGCCACTTCTGGCAGTATACTCATATAGCTCATAAGGTCTGGTAATCGCAATTATCTGCTACCTATGGAAGCTGTAGGATAGTTTTACGTGGGGTGTATAGGTAAATCATACACCTGTAGTGTCGAGATGTTCCGATATGTCGATGGGTGCATAAGCCTCGCAGATACTTAATGTGTATTAACTACAACTCTAGCTGTCATTAATCACCGTGCCACCGCTGCGGTATAGGGAAATGTGGGCGCGTACTAGTCGGACGGTGCCGCTCTCACCTCGGTCGCTCGGTGTGGTCTTCCAACCATCGAGACGCCATTACATGGCCAGCGATGCCTGCGTCGTCGCGTCTATTGAGCTTCCGCCTGCTTCTGGTGCTTTTATTCACTCTGAGCATGCAACGCATCCTGAGTGATTTTAGAGCGTTCTATGGGCTTCTTTGTTTTTCTTGTCTATTTTCTTCAATGAGCTGCATATAGACCCAGGGGCCCCATCGGCCAGAAATCTTTACCGTCGGCCCCCCCGACTCGCGCCTGAGCGGTATCGGTTAAGTCGTCCCATCGTGAATACCCATTTCACACTGGCTGTTTTGTGCCTGTTGTCCAATACCATTAAGAACCGAACGTTCGGTACCGTTCGCTTTCCATCATCTACGTCTTCTGTGTTGACACTCACCACCATAAACGGTACTATGTTGTTGATACTGAGTCTCAATCATGAACACTCGCTACCGCATTGAAGTATTCGACCACACGACCAACGTCTTGGGCTGGCGAATTGCTGGGTATCGTGCGGATAAGCTTGAGGCGATCTATGCTGCGACTGAGTGGTTGAAACGTCCGGACACTCAAGACGTTCGCGTTTACGAGGAGACCAACAAGGAAGTAACTCTTCCTCTGTGTGATCCTTCTGTTCGGCTCGTAACCATGTTGATTCGTGAACTGGAAGACTTTCGCAAGAAGGCGTGCCATTTTGATGGATACGAGACTGTCGGCATCGGGCAGGTTTGCAACGAATTAACTTCTAAGCTCAATGACGTTCTGAACGAGATCAAAAGCCCTTCGTGAGTGCAAATGATTGACACTCTTGACCGCCCGACGATAGCCGACTTGGAAATCTACGGATTGCCAATACGAATCATCAATGCTTTGGAGAATGCTTGTTGTTTTCTCTACGTCGACGAACTGCAAGGCGTCACTGAGCAATCACTGCTGTCTAATCAGAATCTGTTGAAAACCAAAGTATTCGGGCCTGTTGCAATCTCTCATCTCAGGTCGTCATTGCAACGATGGATCGATGGGACCCCGGTTTGTACTCCTGAACAGTGCGTGGAGTTCAATAAGTGACCACGAAGAAGGAATACAATTCGAAGAGATGGGCCATCCGCAATACCTGGAAGGATGAGCAAGTTCTTGAATTGCTTCGCGCCAATCCAGGAATGCTTATGCACGAAGCCAAGAACATCGTGGCCGTGGATTGGCAGAAGAAGTGGGATGAGGGTTTTGACTTCGGTGTGGAGAGACCCACGGAAGTTGACGTAAAGGAAAAAAAGGAATATTCTTCTGATGTCAAGAAGCCGGTTGGCCGCCCGAAGAAAAAAGAGCTGATCGTTGATGATGGCAGTTTTGGGCCAGAAGAAGAGAACCCACAGAAGGTTCTGGCCTGGGTTGGAGACGCACTAGGAAAATACGAGGCTGGCATCCCGGTGAAGATGTCGGAGTGTCCCGGGGCCCTGGCTTGGGGCATGTTCAACCGGGCTAGGAATTCCGACGCGGCTTGGGATAAGTTCAATCAAAACTGGTTCCAGGCGAATAAAAAGAATTCGGATGATGGCTCCGAGGATCAGGTGGTAATCAAGAAGCAGGACTCCGAGATCCTGGCCATGCTGGAAGAGATTGACGCGGAGTTGGCCAAAACATTGGCCGCCGCTCAATGATAAAAGTTTTTTAAGGAGTTTTGTCATGGTGGCTTCAAAGAAGCCAGTTGCGAAGAAGAGTACGAAACCGTCTGCCAAGTCGTCCATCAAGGGTGGCAAAGCCAAGAGCGGGAAGAAGTGCTAGTTAATGATCCAGTTGAGTTCTGTCTGTATTAGCAGTCGAACTCAAAGAGGCTTACCGCTGAGCCAGTCTGGCGAATCAGCGGAATTTTGACAATTAACAAGGGCAACTGACCCGCAAGCTGGCAGGCGTGCGGTGAAGGTCCAAGAAATGATAAAGCCATGCAGGGCTGCATACCTGTGTGGCTTTTTTTGTTTCTTGGATGCCCGGATTCAAGGTGATTGATGGTCGCAGCGGAAAACAGAAAACCAACCTGGCATGCGCACATTCCCAAGGATCTTCGTGGGAATCTGGCTTGGCGTCTGCTTGTCAGCCGTCGCATGGCCATGGACAAGGATTTTGCGGCTGTGATCAAGCAGGCGTGCCGAGAAGACATTCTCTTCTGGATAAACGGGTTTGTCTGGACCTACGATCCGCGTCGCAAGCCGTTCCGCAAGATTCCGATGATTACCTACGGCTATCAGGATCATGCCATTCTGAAAATTGTAGATGCTATCGAAGACGGACACGATCTGCTGATCGAGAAGAGCCGCGACATGGGCGCCTCTTGGGTCTGCTTGATGGTGTTCCAGTGGTTCTGGATGTACCGCGACCTCGTGAGCTTTCTTCTTGTGTCACGTGTAGAGGCCTACGTAGATGAGCCTCGGAACCCGAAATCGCTGTTTTGGAAGATTGACTTCTGCTTGAAGAATTTGCCGCCTTCGTTGCGGCCGCCGGTCAGAACTGGCATCGATCGTACATTTTTGCATCTGGTTAATCCAGAGAATGGTAGCGTGATTGACGGCGAGTCTACGACAGGTGACGTGGCTCGTGGCGATAGACGCACGGCCATGCTGCTCGACGAGTTCGCGGCCGTCGATCGTGGCCATGAAGTAGCGTCGAGTACCCGCGATGCGTCGAACTGCCGAATCTTCAACAGCACTCACAAAGGAACGGCCACCGCGTACTACGATCTTTCGCGGGAAGAAGAGTTGCAAAAGGTCCGCATGCACTGGTCGCAGCACCCGCTCAAGTCCCGAGGGGCTTACACCAAGCGGCTTGGCGTCTACGTGCCAATCGACTTGGAGTATTGGGCGACGCGCGAAGACGTTTTCAATGCACAGGCTGAAAAGTATGACAAACGAATCCTTTCCCGTGGTGTTTCGCTGGAAGATGGCAAGATACGCAGCCCGTGGTATGCCCGAGAGTGTATGCGAGCGGCTCATGCGGTAGAAATCTCGCAAGAGCTTGATATTGATTGCATGGGATCTGATCACCAGTTCTTCCCTGCATTGATGATTGAGGACTATATCAAGCAATACTGCATTCGGCCGTTCCATACTGGCGAATTGGAGTTTGACGAAGAGACTCTTGAGCCAATCCGATGGCGCGAAGACTCAAACGGCAAGATTCGTCTGTGGATGGAACTGGACGGAAACGGGAATCCTGTTGGTAGCCGGTTCGCTCTTGGTTGTGACATTGCCGTTGGAACCGGTTCTAGCAACTCGGTGGCAACTGCAATCAGTTTGTTGAGCAACGAGAAGGTTCTTGAGTTTGCAAGCCCGTTCATTCGGCCCGAAGCATTCGCAAGGTATTGTGTCGCGCTAGCAAAATGGCTTAGTGAGGCACAAATGATCTGGGAACAGAATGGCCCTGGCCGGCCGTTCGGTGATGCGGTTATTGAGTCTGAATACCGCAATATCTACATGCGTGTCAACGACGAGCGGTTGAGCAAGATCGCGTCCAAGGTTCCTGGTTGGGTTCCAACGAAGGATTCCAAGCTGGCACTGTTAACTGCTTACCGATTCGCTTTGGATCGTCAAACGTTTGTCAATCGAAACGAACAAGCATTGCGGGAGTGTCTTGAGTACGTGTTTCTGCAAGATGGAACCGTAGAGCATTCCAAGACGCGAAAGAGTCTCGACCCCACTGGCGCTCGAAAGAACCACGGTGACCGTGTCATGGCTGACGCATTGGCCTGGAAACTTGCCAGTTATCGTGGTGCTCGCAAGAAGCGAGGTGACGAACCGCGTGAAATTGTCGAGGGAAGTTTTGCATGGCGTCGCAAGTGGCATGAAGAGCAAGAAGAATTGGCTGAGGTAATTTGAGTTTTCAGAGGACAGTTTTCAGTTATCAGTCAGAACTTTCTGAAAACTGATAACTGAAAACTGGAAACTAAAAAATGAATCCCAACAACGAAACTGAACTTGTGCGATTACGGGACGCGGTGACATGGAGCCGTCGAGAGATGGAACCATTTCGCACGGACCTTATGAACGCGGTTCGCCAGTACATTGGGAAGCACTACGGCAAATACGGCTCCAAGGCCAAGGTTTATGTCAACTACCTGGAAAAAGGGATCACAATCTACACGCAGCAGCTTGTAGGTGGTGCTCCTCGGGCCTACGTTTCCGCACGAGACGTGAATCTACGGGCCGGCGCTGCACTTTTGCAGGAAGCGCTCAACTACACGGTTGAAATCGTCAACCTTGAAAGAACGTTGCGGCTTTGCATCAAGAACGCGCTCTTCATGATGGGGATCGTCAAGATTGGCATGACGGAGTCACAGCCGTGGGATCTTGGCGGACACTGGGAAGGTGCTGGCCAGCCGTTCGTTGAGAACATCCAGTTTGGCGACTGGGTCCAAGACATGACGGCCAAGTCCGATACGTCCATGTCGTACTGCGGTAATCGCTATCGAGTCCCATTGGAAGAGGCAAAGAACAATCCTGAGTTCGACAAAAAAGCACGTGAGCAACTGCAATCGACCGAACGAAAGATTACCAACGAACAAGGCGACGAGCGATTGGAAACGCTCTCGGGCTATGGTGGTTCTGGCCAGGACGTTGAGATTGACGATTGCACAGATTTATGGGATCTGTGGTTGCCACGTGAGCAGTTGCTTGTGACGGTCGCGGATGACGACGGGATCAGCAAGCCTTTGCGAGTTATTGAGTGGCAAGGGCCTCGCAATGGCCCATACGTGACTCTCGGTTTCGGTGATGTGCCATCCAACTTGCTTCCGCTCGCCCCGGTGTCGAACTGGATCGACTTGCACTCATTGGCCAACCGGCTGTTCCGAAAGCTGGGCGACCAGTCAGACCGGCAAAAGTCGGTGCTTCCTGTTAATGCTGGCAGTGATAAAGACGCGAACGCGATCAAAGAATCGCGTGACGGTGAAATCATCAGCGTTCTCGGCGAAGTCCCCAAGGAAGTGCGATTTGGCGGCCCAGATCAGGTGAACCTTGCCTATTTTATGAGCATGGGTCAGTTGTTCAATACGCAGGCAGGAAATTTGGACGCGTTGGGAGGTTTACAGACTGTCGCCGATACGCTTGGCCAAGAGCAGATGATTACGCAAAACGCCAGTCAGCGTCTCGTTTCGATGAAACGGAGTAGCGACAACTTCGTGGCGTCGATTTTTCGTAATCTTGCCCACTATCTGTACTCGGATCCGTTCATCAATCTGCCACTTCAACGGCAGGTTGGCCGAACTGGCATTGCGATCCAGACGCCGTTTAACGCCAACACTCGCCAAGGTCAGCCATCGCTCTACAAGATCGACATTGAGCCCTATTCAATGACCTATCGAAACCCGGCAACGCAGATCCAGCAACTTATGCAAGTCTGGAACACGGTCATCTTGCCTGGCGCTCAGTTGATTGGGCCGCAGAACGTTGCCGAGGCTATGAAAGTGCTCCTGAAGATGATCTCCGACCGAACGGGATTGACGGAACTGGACGATTTATTGCCGATTCTGACGGCTCCACCTCCACAACAAATGACGGGGCCAGGTGGCTCACCACCGCAGCAGATGATGGGTGGACCAGGTGGACCGCCACCGCAGCAAGGCGGACCTCCGCAAGGACCACCCAAGCCGGTCGAGACCACAAGGAATTACGTGCGGCACAACATGCCGAGCCCTCAACAGCAAGGACCGGACCAAAATGCCATGATGCAAATGCTGATGAGTTCTGCACAAGGAACGTAAAAGAAAAATGCCAATTTATTGTTATAGCCGTCTTGGATCAGCCGAGATTATCGAGCTTCATTGCCCGATGGGAGAAGCACCTACGGAAATCCAGAGAAATGGAAAAACATTTGACCGAGACTATCGTGCAGAATGTGTCCGAACGACACCGCCAAGCATGAGTCAATTGGTTCCTGTTGATGCACTTGGTTGTAATCCATCGCAGATTGCACAGCAGGAGGCATACTTCCGAAAGATTGGTGCACCCGTTGAAGGTCATACGGCCGAAGGTGCTCCTTTGATTCGAGGCGATGATACCAAGACACTCAAAAAACTTTGCGACCATTACGGAATGGTCAGCAAGAGTGGGCGTTGGAGCCCTGGCGTTTCACAAGTTTAATCACAGAGGATTTTTATGAGCACTGATTTGTTGATCGATCAAGGTTTTGACGCACCCGACACAGCGGAAGACATTCCAGTTGCTTCTGGCGGTTCTTCTTCTGGTTCGACAACGACCGACCTGGAAGCAATCAATAGTTCGACCGAGGTTGGCGACGACGCACCGTTGGACATCGATCAGAACATCGACGAGATGGAAGACGATGAGGCGTCACGTAGCGTTGATCCCGCCTCGCCAGATGCCACGCAGCAGACACAAAAGCCTGGCGATCCGTCAGCAGCAGCAGCGACGGCCGCGTTGAGCCGCACGGATTGGGCAGATTACGGATTAACCGAGAAGCAAGCCCGTGATCTTGACGCCAAAGGTGGACTGAGCGCCGTCATGGATGCCATTGACCGGCGATTCATGAATATTGGTAATCAGGTGATCGGTGGTCCGCCAACACAACCTGCACAACAGCATCGATTGCCAGAGCAGCAACCACAGCAACAGCAACAGCAAAACTATCAACAGCCACAACAGCAGGCAGGGCCGTTGAAACTGTCGATCAATCCGCAGGAGTATGACGAGAATATTGCCAACCAGTTTTCTGGATTGGTGGATTATGCGAATCAGCAGTCTGCCGAGCTCCAGCAAGTCAAGCAGCAGCTCAATGCGGTGCTTGGCGATATGAGACAACGAGAAACTTCCGCCTATGCCAACCGGATGGATACTCGGTTCAATGACATGGGCGATGACTACGCCGAGGTCTTCGGCAAGGGTTCTTTGGATGATCTTCCCAAAGGATCTCCGCAGAGAAAGGCTCGCACGGATGTAGACTCTGCGATGATCGCGTATGCCACGGGGCTCCGTCAAACAGGGCAACCGGTTCCACCGGAAAGTGTTCTGTTTGAGAAGGCATTGCGATTGACGTTTGGAGACAAGATACGTGATGTGGAAACCAAGAAGGCGACGACAAAGGCAACCGAACAGTACCGGAATGTCAAAGGGCAATTCATTTCCAAACCAACGAATACCAATGGAAAGCCCAAGTCGCCCGAAGAACAGGCGAAAGAGTTCATCAGAACATATCGCCGCGACCACGGAATGAATTAGTGGCTAGTCTGACTGAAAACTGACAACTGAAAACTGGAAACTAAATTATGGCTTACGTTACAGCAGAAAATATCAAGGATCTCGTAACCGGGACGCTGATGCACCTTGGCCGGCCTCGTTTTTACCAGATCGCCCAGAACTGGCAGCGCTACGAAGTGTTGCCCAATTGGTTCAAGCGTCTCAAGACGCGGGTTGATTCAGGTGTCGGCATCCGTCGTACACTGATGATCAAGTTGCCGAATGCGGCACGGTTCGTTTCGATGTACGAACCTGTCAATGTCAACATCGAAGACCTGTTGGCGGTCATCAAGGTTCCGTGGTGCCACATCAACACGAACTACGGCTATGAAGTTCGCGAAGAGTTGATGAACCGCAGCGAATCGCAAATCGTTGACATCATCAAGGCACGCCGTGCTGGCGCTCTCATCAACCTGGCGGAAGTCATGGAGCGGGCCGCATGGTCGGTTCCTTCGATGGATCGTCCCAAGGAACCGTGGGGTTTGCCGTACTGGGTGACAATCAACTCGCAGCTTGGATTCAACGGCGGCACTTCTCCTGGTTTTACGGACGTTGCTGGTCTTGACCCGAACAAGTACCCGAATTATCGGAACTACACGGGAACCTATGCAGCCGTCAGCATGGCTGACCTCGTAACGAAGATGCGAACGGCTCACCGCATGATCAACTGGCAATCTCCGGTCACGGAAGCCGACTTGCGAAGCGAAACTGCGTCGGATTACCGAATCTACGTGGATAACGCAACGTATGGTGAATTCGAGAATGTGGCGCAAAGTCTCGGAAACGACATCGGCTGGGCAACTGCCAAGGATGTTGCTTACGTTGGCGGGGTGACGCTCTCATTCTTCAAGCACCCGATTGTTTACGTACCGTTCCTCGACACGAATGCGGCTGCCAAGCACCCGGTTTACATGGTCGATCACTCGTCCTTTGAGCCAGTTGTGTTGAAGGGTGATTACCTGCGAGAAACCGGGCCGATTACTCCATTCAATGCGCCAAGCACGATGCACATGCACATTGAAACCACGTTCAATTACCTTTGCACGAACCGGCGAACCAATGCCGTGTTCTATCAGGCGTCCGCTTGATGCGTGTGAAGTTTAATCTTGAAACTTGAAAGGAGATTTTAAATGTCAATGTTTACTGCGTATAACGGCCTTCGGACTCGTGGGCCCTCTTTGGATCTGTGGTCGGATTTGCAAAATCAATGGATTGAAACACGCCCGGATTTGGGGTTGCATCACTACGATGATTTTTCGCTTCGTACTGTGCTGACGCCAACAAATTCAGACCTTTACAACGTCTACACGGGGGCGGGTGTGACGATCGGTCCCGCCAATCTGCAAGGAGGCGGATTGTTGATTAGCGGCAATGCGGCCTCTGGCGCTGAAGGGACGCTTCAAGCTGGGAACGGCGGCCTCGTCAT
>JGI20166J26741_11739141_pt1 | contig 10581 bp, 12 predicted proteins | sample TergutCu122P5_FD_26741 | JGI IMG/M metagenome (IMG submission 26741) | reverse complement strand
CATTAGTTGCTATTCATTTGCCACTATTTGGCAGAAAGGAGTACCCTTAAATTGCTTAGCACTGGTCGATTTTGTGTCTTGACAAATTTTCGTTTTTAGAATGACAGCGCGATTGTCTTTTTGTTCAGGATGCTTTTAAACTTTTGCACCGTGGAAAAGTCGCTGGATGTCAGCATTTGCCGGAATCGCTCGCCATTTTCGGTGACAAAATCACATGTGACCTGAGCCTCGTCGTCAGCTTCGATCAATTCTATCGGTTCGACGATGAAGTTGGTGATTTTGTAGTATTTATCGTCTTTTTGCCGGTAATAGATGCCGCCCTGTTCAAAGATTTCTATTTGCTTTTTCTTCGGAGGCGTGTATACTGAATTTGTCGCGGCGCAGGCGTTTTTAATTGTCTGTTCCCCGTATGTATCGCCTCCGGCAGCGTGGCGCTCATCCCATTTCCCCCGGAAGAGTCCGGATTTGCGGAAAATGCGGTCGATTTGCGTTTCGTTCCGGCCAGACCAGAAGGCCAGCTTGCGACAAAGGGCAAAATCGGCTTCTGATTGGGATTTGTACTTCTCCTGCCACTTCCCGTCCCAAAGCGCGGAGAAGGCTTCGCTGTCCTTGGACTCCTTTGCCAGCCGGAGCAGATCGTCATCGGTCAAGGTTGTTACCGGTTGAAATGTTGATTGTTTTTTTGATTTTCTACCGGAAGCTATGTATTTCTGATGAATAAAATCAATTACTCCCCCGGTATCCTCCCGATAAAATCAACCGCGCCTTGATATTTCTGCCCGGTGACGGTGAAGTAGCGGCCACCGGAGTACATCTCCACCCCGGCCCTGCGGTTGCCGTCGGGCGGGATGGTGCCTTTGAGGAAAATGTGGAGACCCGTCTTGCTCGGACTGATTTCGATGTAAGTCTCAGGCAGATGGGCAAGGATATCGGCGGCTACATCGTTAGGTTGACCGTCATCCAGACAGTGGTCGATGTCGATACCGATTATACCGCATTCGGCTGTGAAAACAAAGCCTATGCCGCTGAAAAAGTATTTTTCTTTACAGGACAAGGCGTTTTCCAGGGTTCCCCATGTCGCGGGATTGGAGGGGGAGGCCCGTTTTCCTGTAATCGGGTTGTATGGGACTTTGGTGTCTCGAGATGCTTTTTTGTCAGGCTCCGTGCGCCAGCAGACCCACTGGCGGAGGTTTTGTAATTCCTGTGGAAGTTTTTCTGGCTCTGTCATCAAGTCCCTCCTCGAAAATTTTGTCATCTCCTATCTTATTCGGGAGAAGCTTGTATGTATCACGAAGGACAGGATCACAAGCATAATTTTTGTGAATCTGATTGCGAAATGAGAAAAAATGTGCTATATTATGGCTATGACGTTAAACTTTTGAATGCAGAGGTGGCTAGGTGACAGAGAGAGATTTCGCGCTTGCATTACGCAGAGGTTTGGGAAGTGCGATAATTGAATTGCAAAATAACCCAAGTAATGCAGCGTACCGTGATACGGTTTTACGCTGTTGCTTGCGCGATATTTCATATGACTGGCAAGTAGAAGGAACAAAAGGCTGTTATTTATATTATGCCATTTGTGCTTTAGATGAAAATGATAGCTTTGAACACGCAATAATCGAAAAATTCATGAATCGATGCACGGATAGATTATTCCTTCAACTAACAGCTATTCTCTCTTGCTATGCAGATGACAAGAGTGCATTAGCGAAAGATGCCTTGCACGCAAAATATGAATATTTTGCGGCGAAGAATGGACGATTGCTAAAAAAGCCTCCTGTGGATGAAGGTTTCCAGTGGGAGCAGCTTACTTGTCGTCTTTTTGACATAGTCGGTTTTGGTTTCCCGATATTCAAACGTTATGCAACCGATATTGGAGAGCTTCTTTGCAAGTATCCTGCTAAAAGCAATTTGTACTATTACGATAATTTTATGTCCCATGCGAAGGCCGTATTTAGCGAAAAGCGAATCACCGATTTTATTGATAAAAAATGCGTAAAATCTAATGCGATTAAAGCCATTGTCGACACTTTGAAATCAGAAGAAACTTCGCGGGAGCAATATCAGGCTAATAAAATGCAAAAATCAATAACCATTGAAACCTTACTCGAAGCCGCGCGGAGTGCGGCTTTGGAAAAAGCATCACACTATGGAGCGGTGATGCGCCTTCGATATCAATTCATGAAGAATGCGTCAGAGACAGATATTCTGGATTTGGCAAATGCCGTTATAGAAGAGAAAGACGAAACCGCAAAAGGATTTTTGTTACGGTTTTTTTTACATAAACCGTTTCCACTTGGGATGGCATCGTTAATTGAGTATGCTCAATCAGAAAATGAGATTCTTGCAGAAAATGCAATTGGCTGTTTGGAAGAGTTTAAAAATAAAAAGATCCATGATATAGCTGTACAATTATTAAATTCTAAAGGGTTAAAGTCCTGCGCTCTTGGCCTTCTTATAAAGAATTACCAGAAGTCAGACGTTGAAATAATTTATCGGCTAATAAAAAATCATTCCACAATACCGCACCATGTACAAATGGATTTAAGGGAAATATTCAACCATCATCGTTCACATAATGCTTTTCCAATACTGTTTTTTGCGTACAAAAAAGGCGACTGTTCTTTTTGTAGAAATGGCATTGTCGAGGCAATGAATCATTGTGGTGTATTAACAGATGAGATCATCAACGAATGTTTATATGATTCCTATGACGATACACGGCGACTTGCCAAAAAATATATATCGAGACGTTGCGCAAAAAGGAAGGAACCAGTATGAAAATATCAGACTATATCAGTAATATCCAGCAGGAAATCAACAGAAAAGAATATGACGATTACCTTCCTGCTCTTGATGAGTATAAAGACTATTTAGAGAAGACAGCAGAGACTACCCCTAATGTTATAGATGTGGTTTGTCAACTCGCAGCAGTTTACATGGAACTTCGTATGAGTTCCGATTTTTCTATAAACGTGCTGAAAAATGCAATAGATACTCGACTAGAGAAACTTAATGATGAAGAGAAGATACGGTTATATACAAATCTTGCGTTCTATTATGAGGATAACTGTGATTGGAAATTATGTAAGGAGTGTCTCGAAAAAGCAGTCGCACTAACGCCTGCTGTCCCTAACGCATATGATGCATTAGGAAGGGTTTATTCAAAAGACGGAAATTGGGCTGGTGCATTATCACTTTTCCGCACTGCTTATGAACTCAGTTGTGACTTGAAATATGGATATAACTACGCAATATCTCTTTATCAGAACAGTCTTTGGCAAGAGGCGCAAGATGTTTTTAACAAGTTGTTAGTTAACGAAAACAATCCAATGGTTTTATATGGATTGGGAATCTGTAGCTATATTTTAAACGACAAGGACTCGGCAGTTGAGTATGCAGAAAAAGCAATTAAAGTTAATGAAAATGAGGAAGTAGGCGAATCTCAGTTAGCAGACTTGTTTTACCTTTGCGATAAATATGTTCGGCATAACGATATGTACGATAATTGTAAATGGCGGTATTATTCTGATGTGTCTTGGCTCGGCCCCTATTTTTACTGTTTGAATTCTTTAGGAAAGACCAGTGAACTCGTCCAAAAGTATGACGCGGTTATCAATGAGAAAAATAAGAATATTGATGATTGGCAAAATGAAACAGACCCTGCATATACATTTGAAGACAGGCAGGAGCGTATACAGAGTTTTAAGAAGGAAAAATTAGACATAGAAGCAGTTTATTACAAAATCGTAACGGAAAAATTCAAGCCAGAAGTTACTATAAATATTGACTTTATTTATGGATGTTATTTGATTGACTGCCCCCGACATCAAAAGATAAAATGAATCAGCGCTTTCCATAATTTTTACATAAAACTGTTGCACTTGCTTTACCGTGGATATTTCGGAATAATTAAATCAGGAGAATCGGTAAATAATCCGCTGAAGGGTGTAAAAAGCAATGAAATTAAGTGAGCAATTTGCACATCAATTACAACCAGAATACGTGAGAAAACGACCGGGAATGTATGTTGGAAGTTCATCCTCAGTGGGAGTATATAACCTTATTTTCGGACTTACTGAGGAATTATTCAGCGATAATAGTTACAATGAACACTATATAAAAATCAAATTGAGTGACAATAATGTATTACTATTTGAATGTGATCATTGTATAGATACAGAGGATAATTTCTCCTTTCTTGTTGCTAGAGCGCTATCATCTGAGTTTGAGTACACATATTTGAATGAATGTATTGTATATAATAAAGGTGAGCTTATATCGAGAACTCCTAAAATTATCACAAATGGCAATGATACGAACAGGATTGTTTTTTCGCCTGATAAAGAAATATTTACTTATGAAAATATTGACTACTACAGGGTGTTTAATCAGTTAAAAGAATTGGCTCAACTAAATAGCAATGTTACATTTTCGCTTTCAAATGATTCTAATAAAAATATACTTAATTATGATTGTGGCTTAGATGCGATGTTAACAGAAAGCATAAACAACAGCTATTTACAAGACAAGCAGCCGTTAAATATATCTTTTACGAAAGACAGTGTAAATATCTATGTTTCTATGATATTTGGATTTGGTGCTGATGTTACTTTGAGTTTTGTTAATAACATAAAAACTTATGACGGTGGAACTCATGTACAAGGTTTGATTTCAGGAGTTTTCAATACATTCAAGAGATATGTAATCAAGCATCATGGCGATGACATTCAAATAAGGCAGAAAGATGTCATAGGAGGACTGAATTTTGTATTGAGTGTTAGATTAGAGAATCCTTCATTCGAAGGTTCTACAAAAAGGAAGCTGGCCAATAAGGAAATCAAGTCTATCATTAATGATGGCATTATTGAAAATCTGACTTCAATACTAGAGACAGACCAAAGCTTTATTGATGATTCGAAAGTCATACAAAAGGCAGAGATAAGGAAAATATTGTCACAATAATAGGAAAAATCAGAAACAATGCGAATAACCGTTATGTCCCGCTGTTCAATATTTCGTGTGGTTCCCAATAACGCGGTGACTTCATTTAGAGCAATGAAGCGCACGTTTCGGCTGGGGAAAAAGATTTCAGTGTACTGACCGCAAAGGATGTAATTTCTGCCAAGTCTCGAAAGGTCCTTGACGATTACCAAATTTATCCTGTTGCGTTCAATATCATCTATCATCCGCTTAAAATCCGGACGGTCGAAACCGGTACCGCTCCAGCCATCGTCGATATAGGTATCCTCGATATTCCAGCCCTGTTTTTTCACATATTCCTCGAGCATGGATCGTTGATTTCCGATGCTCATACTTTCACTGTTCGTGCCGTCATCCACAGACAAGCGACAGTAGATGCCGACATTATAATCTTGTTGCGCCCTCATCATTCAGCCTCCTCGTGAGGTGCAACAAGAGCCAATCGGGGCACCCTTATTATACCTCTGAATCGTTCGCCAAGCAAGCTATACCCGCCGCCCACCGATATTTGCCATGACAGGCACGGGGCCGTTTAAAATCCGGCTAACCGCCATATCATAAAGCAATTTGCTGGAGGTTTCCTTGCCTTCAAAATAGCTGATTACTTTAAATTCTTTGTCATCTATTAGTACAACACTTTCTTTTATCATGATGTGGGAATTATTTTTAATGCTACCCATATATGATCACACCGCGATATGCGCATTTATAACCATGTATATGTGCGAGATAAATTGTCCAACAACCGGCAAATGAAAAAGCTCCGGCAGAATTTTACCGAAGCTGTAGAAAAAGATATATTTTTACGATATAATGGATTTACTCCTCCGCCATCTTCATCAGCTTGATAGCCTCGGGCAGCAACAGTTTTCCGTCCACGCGCTCGGTGGCGAAGAAGCCGATCTGGTCGCGCTCGGCATACAGCTCGTTAAGCACCTTAAAGCGTATATCCCTGCGGTCAGCGACCCAATAGTACGTAAAGTCACCGAAGGCCAAAGATAACGATCCTGCGGTAATATCCGGCACATACGGCGAGGTGTACACCGGTCTGCCGAGGATGGTGTCCGGGGTGCTTTCCTTGACGGACGGCTGCCAGATGTACTGCCCGGAATTATCCTTCACCTTCCGCAGTAGCTTCATAACGGTATCGTTGGTTACGAACGCCGCGCGGATGCGGTAAGGCGGCTTGAGGCTGTAGAAAAGGTTGATAACATCGTCAAAATTGATCAGCGAGGCGCTGGCCGCCGTTGCGCCCACGGGAGCGCCGCCCGCAGCCGTGAAAACGCCGGTGGGCTTGCCGTCGCCGTCGCCCACGCAGAAGGCTTCCTCCTCCCGCGCGCCGATGCGCCGGGCGAATTCCTGCGCTATGTACGCCTGAATGTTGAACGCGGAATCCTCCACAAGCTCGCTGGACGTCCGCATCATCGTGCCCAGTTTGTAGGCATTGAGCGTGATCTGGCTGAACGTGGATTCGCTTTCCGGGATGACTTCGTTTTCCTCGATCCAGGACGCCGTCCCCGCCGCTGTCGCCACCGGCACTTTCAGTTTTTCGTGCGATGTGCTGACGATCCGGGCGATTTGCCGGAAAATGTTTTGCTCGTGCAGGGCCTGAACCAATTCATTGGCAAATTCCTCCGGCACCAAGTAACCGCCGGAAGTGTCGACGCCTACGGACAGCGCGTTGCTGATGCCGCGCCCGCGCAGCGCGTTCCAGAACGCTTTGCTGTATTCGCCGGAACCGCTGCTGACTTGGCTGTGCGCGCCCGGCGCGCTGAAAAGCGGCGCGGAAGTGGGCGAGTTGATTTTGTCGGACAGATCGCGGTGTAATTCCAGCCGTTCGATCTGGTGACCGAGGTCTACGATCTCAGCTTCCATTTTGTCAAAAGCCTCGCCGTCAGCGGGGGACAACACGCCGTCCACGCGCCGTTCATCCAAAAAAGCCTGCGCCCGGTTCCAAAGTTTCGTACGCTTTTCGCGCAGTTCCGATATCGTCATTATGAACCTCCTCAATATTTCAGCCGGTCAAGCCGTTTATAATAGGTGTCAATGGGAATCAACCGCTTGGGTGTCACGCCGGGGATTTTGCTCAAAAGCGAATTCGTCATCGCCATCCGGGAGAACAGCACCGGCGGGGATGCGTATTCCGTCCGGTTCCCGGAATACAGAATCCCGTCTGCGAATCCCAATTCCACAGCCTTCTTCGCGTTAAAGCAGGATTCCTCATCCATCAGGCGGCTGATTTTATCCCGTGACAGCCGGGTCTTTATCTCATACGCGTTGATGATGCCCTCTTTGATCTCATCCAGCGTGGCCTTCGCCCGGAGCATCTCCGCGCCGTCGCCGATTGCGATGGTGGCGGGATTGTGGATGATCATGTACGAGACGGGTGACATCATCACCTCGGCCCCGGCCATAGCGATGACCGAGGCGGCGCTGGCTGCGATGCCGTCGATCTTGACGGTCACCTTGCCGGGGTACTCCCGGAGCATGTTGTAAATCTGGGCCGCCGCGAAGACGTCACCGCCGGGAGAATTTATCCACACAGTGATGTCCCCGTTGCCAGAGATCAACTCACTTTTGAAAGCAGCCGGGGTGATCGCGTCACCCCACCAGGTCTCCTCGGCGATAGCGCCGTCCAAACGAAGGACGCGCCCATCGCCGTTGGATGTGAAATTCCAAAACCGCGTCATCATCTACACTTCCTCTTTCGGCGGCAGACCCTCTAATCTCCGCACCTCGCCGATGGTCAGGAAACCGTGCTGGAGCGCGATGGCATAACACTCAAAACGCTCTATGGTCTTGCTGCTTATTCCGGTCAGAATATCACCTTTTTCCAGTATTTCACCAATCGTCCACTGGCGGTCTCTACTTCTGGGACTGATGATGGTAAATTCATCCACGTTATTCACCTCCCTTTGCGAAATATCCGGCGGTCTTTAAGTCCACCATATTGCCGTTTACAAGGTATCTGTCCCCGCCATCCTCGGCGGGTATGGGGTTCATGCGCTCCAGAGCGCGGATGTCGTTGGCTGAGAGCCAACCATTTTGCCGCCCGACGGAATACCCTTTCATCCGCGTTTCGTAATCGCCGCGCAGCATGCCGTCCAGGTTGAACTTGATCACGTAGTTCTTCCGCTCCGCCGGTGAGAGCAGGGCCATGTCCATCGCCTGTTCCAGCCGGATGACCCACGGTTCCACGGTATGCATGACAAACTCGATGCTCTGCTGTTCGATGTTGCTGAAAGTGGCTTTTTCAAGATCGCCTATCAAATGGGGAGGCACACGGTAAATTCTGGCGATTTCGTTAAGCTGGAACCTACGCGTTTCCAGAAACTGGGCCTGATCCGGCGGTATGCCCACCGTGTGGAACTTGAGCCCGTCTTCCAAAACGGCGATGCGGTGCGCGCCCCTGCCTCGGTAGATGGCTTCCCAGGTAGCGCGCACTTTGTCCGTATCGGTCATGGTGCCGGGATGCTCCAAAACGCCGCCGGGGTTCGCGCCGTTGGCGAAGAAGGTGGCTCCGTAGTCCTCGGCGGCGATGGCCATGCCGATGGCGTTCTTGGCCAGCGCAATGGGCGAGTACCCCACCAGCCCATCGAAAGACAGGCCAGGTATATGCAGCACATCTTCTTTCCGAAGTGTCACGCCGCCCTTTTTATCCTGCGGCCTGGTTTCGTCCGCGTCGCGGTAGTATGTATAATAGATCTCCCCGGACTCATCGCGCCAGACGTCAATTTTGTTGGGCAACAGCGGATACAGCCACTTGATCCGCCCGGCCCCATCGCGTATGATCTGCGCGTAGCCGTTGCCCCATAATAAAATATGACTCATCAGGGTTTCCCTGAATATAAACGACGTCATTTCCGGGTTCGGTACGGAGTGCAGCACGTCGTATAACGGGTGCCCGGCTTCGATCAGCGCGCCGTTGCCCGCGTATTTGTACAGATGCAGCGGCAAGCTGGGCCACGGCCTCGGAAATAATGCGGACGCACGCATACACCCATGCGGTGGCTAGGGCCGTACGCTCGTTCACCGACACGTCGGAGGACGCGCGCCCGAAGAAAAAGGGGCGGCTGGTTGACAGCGAGTTCTGCGGCGCGGCCTTTGAGCCGAACAGCCGGGAAAATATGTTAGCGATGCAAACTCACCTCGTAAACTTTGGTAGCAACGGAAAGAGCCGCCTTGCGGCGGCTCGGCTATTAAAAATATATGCGGCGCAGGGCCGGGTTAGACCGTTTCTTCCGGCGTAACCGGCTCAGTAGGGATTTCCGTGGCGGTCTCCGCGACGGGTGCCCCGGCAGGTTCCGCGACACTTTCCGCAGCGGGCTCCCCGGCGCTTTTCCGGCGCGGGTCGACGCCGCTGCTCCAGGCCCCGTTGCCCGGCAGGGCTTTGCAAAGGACGCGGCGGGCGGCGGAGAAGTTCGGCCCCACCATGCCCAAAGATATGAGCCAAACCCGAAAACTGAACCGTGGGTTGCTGAAATCCCGCACCGCAGCCGTGACGCGCTTCTTTCCTTTGGCGGTCAGGCAGATTTGTGCGATAAACTGCGTGTACGCGGCTATGGCTTCCTCTCCAGCGTCCGCCCTGAACCAGTGAAACTCGACGGCCTCCTCGGTGATGTTAATGGGCAGGGTCTCCGCGCCCAGAGCCAGCTTGATCAGCGGTTCCTTGGCGGCGATCATCCTTTTCAGGTTTTCCAGCGCCTCCGGTGTGAATCCCTCCAGCGGATAGCTGATGGTCAAGCGGTCGGGCTGTGGAGCAGTCTTTTTTCTCGGCATTTTGTGTACCCCCTTCGTATTTGGTACGTCCATGTTAAATCAGAAAGGGGTACTAATCAACCGACAATACATGGGTGAAAGCCTTTGTTTATCAGCTTTTCCAGCATTTCAATAATCGCTGAACAGTGTCTCACGTTCAATACGCCGCCGCTTTTCCTCCGCTGTTTCCTTCTTTTCGGGGGCGGTTATAATCTCGCCGTTACGGGAGACGGTGTCCGTATCCGCGTCATAAACAACGATGCCGCCGCGCGCCTGCTTAACGCTCGGCCTGATCGCTCCTTCCAGCGCCATGATCGTCGCCACGGCCCCGTCGATCTTCTCCCGGGATTTCTGCTTGGAAGGCTTGATATTTCCGGATGCGTCGGTTTCGATGTATACGTTTTCGAACATCCAGCGCAGGACGGGGTGCCCGCCGTGCCGCAGTTTTTCGTCCAACACGAGCCGCATACACTCCTTGCTCGGCGGCGAGAGCGAGCGGTACCCCTGCCGGAACTTTATCATCTCGAAGTCCTGCCCTTGCAGGTTCTGCGCCATTTGCACCGCGCCCCAGTCGTCGAAGGCCACTTCCCTGATGTCATATATTTCGGCCAGCTTTTCTATTTGCTGTTCGATAAAGTCATAGTGTATAATGTTCCCGTCGGTGGCATGCAGAAAACCCTGCCGTTCCCATTTGTCATAGGGGACGTGGTGCGTGCGGACGCGCCGGTACAGATTGTCGCGCTATAATCTCTAAAGAAATTCAGACACGAAAACGGCTTTGTCTAAGCAATTGGGAACACTAAAAAAATGAGAAAAAATTACAACTCAAAGTACAAAGCC
>JGI20166J26741_11739030_pt1 | contig 10581 bp, 8 predicted proteins | sample TergutCu122P5_FD_26741 | JGI IMG/M metagenome (IMG submission 26741) | reverse complement strand
GTACGTATATTTGTTGAATAAATATATAAAATGCAGCATCTGGAGGTTAGCTGTGCGGTACGACCAATATAGTGGCCGTTAGGCGTCAAATGGTTAATGTAACGCGGTACTTGAAGCTGAATACTCACTGCATAATTTAATAATGCCTGGAATTGGCTACTCACTTCAGAATTCAACATTGCCTGGAGATAAACATTGAATGCAGAATTGAATATTACCTGGATCGTTCCTTTCACGAACAAAGTCTCTTGGTGTTCCGATTGGAGAATTTATCAGTTAGAGTCTCAGACACGGCACACGATATCTTGACAGAGTTTTTTATTTTAGTTTTTCTCATTTCTGCCATGCAACTACTGGGATATTGTCTTGAGTGACCCACAATCACTTTTTTACACATTCGTTTCACTTCGTCGTTTACCAGTTGTCCTAAACATTCGACATTGTATTGTGAAGCATTGACACACTAACTCCATAGACATAATTGTTCGTCACCTAGTCAAAAAAACCCTGCATTTTACGTGACCCGAAGTTTTAGTACCGCATTCACAGGGGTGGGTCCGCCACTTATCCTTACACAGAGCTAGATCAATCAATCTTCCAAGTGGTCTCTTTCCCCCATCTTACCGCACCAAAACCCTGTACGCACCTTTCCTTTCCCATCATAGACAGTACTTACTTATTTACTCCAAGGAGCAGATTCCTACTTGAAAAGCTGACCGGTTCTCATCTACTCAAGAAATTCCCCGCATTTTATGGAAAGCTAAAGTTCGTTACCGCTTTCAAAAATGCCCGCCACCAGTCCATGTCCTGAGACAGATCAGTCCAATCCATACCATCGCACTTCCTGAAGATCCATCTTCATATTATCCTCTTATCTACGTCTGGATCTTCCAAGTGGATTCTTTCCATCCGGTTTCCCCACCAAAACTATGTATGCACCTCCCCTCCCCATACGTGCTGCAATCCCCGTCCAAATTCTTCTCGATTTGATCATCCGAATAGTATTTGTTGAGAAATACAGATCATTACGCTCCTCACTGTGTAGTTTTCTCCACTCCCTTGCTACCTCGCAACTCTTAGGCCCAAATATTCTCCTCAACACCCCCAACCTACGTTCCTCCCACAATGTGAGCGACCGTGTTTCACACCTATTCAAAACTGCATGGAAAAATTATACGAGGGATGTGCTGATAAGTCCTTAGCCCGACCAGGAAGAAAACAAGCTACAGCGACCAAACTCGGGATTTATTCAACATACTCCCCACGAAGCTATATACATTTCTTAGACCGTCGCTCTAACTTTTGCAAGCCACTAAAAACAATTCAGAAGTTTGTCCGTTCAACCATTACTCCGCGGCAGCAATGACCTCCGCGTCGGACGAAAAATGGCGACCTTTCAACTGTTTTTCCAGTTCAGGGAACAGGTGGTAGTCCGACGGGGCCAGATCCGGAGAATAGGATGGGTGATCAAGACATTGGAAGCCCAGGTAGGCCATTTTCTCCTGGGTTGCAAGTGCCTGATGAGCCGGGTCATTTTCGTGCAAGAACAAGACCGCCTTGGTGAACTTCCCACTGCGTTTTTCTTTCAAAGTGTCCTTCAATTGCACCAGCAAAGATGAGTAATACTCCGCGTTCATAGTTGGGCCCTTTGGAAGGTAATAAATGAGGAGGATGTCGTCTTTATCCCCCCAAAAAATCGAGGCGAGATCTTATCCAGCGGATTTTTGCACTCGGAATTTTTTTGGGCGGAGTGAGCCGCTATGCCGCCACTCCATTCATTGTTGATTTGTCTCCGGGTCATAGTGACATAACCAGGTTTCGTTCATGGTCACCAATCGCGACAGGAAAACATTTGGATCGCGCCGAAAAAAATTCCAAAAGTTGCTCAGACGACTGGCACCATTGACGTTTTTGATCCGCGTTCAGGCATTTCGGGACCCACTTCGCGGAGAGCTTCCGCGTGTCCAAATCTTCTTGAGTGATGGACTCAACCCGCTCTCGTGAGATGCCCAGTTGCTCAGCTACTGATTTAGCCGAAATCCGTTGGTCTTCCAAGATTAGCTCGTGAATTTGATCAATGATCTCCGGGGTGGTCACTGTTTTGGGTCGTCAGGACGAGGCGCATCACAGGTGGAAAAATACCTAGGTTTAAACTGGGCCACCCAGTTTTTGACGGTGGCATACGATGGTGCATGTTTCCCTAATGTTTCTCGCAGAATGGAGTGAATTTCCTTCGGCACCTTGCCTTGTAGGGGGGAAAAAAACTTAGACAGCTCGCGTCTCGATGTAGTTGAAATTTCGCGCGTCGCCTGACTTGTTTCTTTCAGCTTCTGTAACAAGAAACGATTTGCTATTCGGCACATGAAGAGACCCCTCTTTCCAGCGACACTATCGATTCCGTCCTACGACATCGGGAAGTAGGTCGGGGTAAGGACTTATCAGCACACCCTCGTATTTCTATATTTCTTAATCTTTATATTTTTAAATAGCAAACTGGAAGACAAAACATTCTGCGCCGAATGACAAAAAGCATTTCGTGACTTCAGTCTGCTCTTAATTTCTTCCTGAATGGTATTTTGATTTGTTAGAGTTGTTCCTAAATATTTCAGCTGATCCACCCTTTAAAAGGAAATTTATAAAACTTTATTTTGTGATTTCGTCTTGCATTCTGATTTCGAGACATGAACGTGCACTTAGTTTTATCATTCTGTACTTCTAGTCCAATTCCCTTAGTAGGGACCACTAAAGCTTCTGTGTTTTTCTATATTTTATATACGCTTCCTCCCATTATTTTAACATCATCAGCATAAACCAAAAGCTGGTATGTACCATTTAATTTCAAGCCATCCTAGTTTACCTATACCCTCTTAATGGCATACTCTAAAGCAAATTTGAAAAACAATGGTGATAAAGCATCTCCATGTTTCAAACCGTTCTTAATAGGAAATATGTCAGACAAATGATTGCATACCCGGAGTCTGCTATAAGTTTCATTTAGACACATTTTTATTAGCCTTACCAGTTTCATGGGGATACCTAACTCAGTGAGAATATTATACAAGACCTCCCTTCTAAATGATCCATAGCTGTCTTGAAGTCTGCACATGTAAATTTTGCATTTCCATTTTTTCTAAAGTATTTGGTGAATGCAGAAGATATGATCAAGAGTTGAAATGTAGTGGCCAAATCCAAACTGATGATCCCCAATAATTTACTCTAGAAATGGAGTTAACTCCGAAAGCAGGATGTTGGATAAAATTTTTTATGTTGTTAACAAAAGTGAAATATATATATATATACATATACATACATACAGGTATATATAATTACTACAGTCAGTTTTATCACCCTTCTTATAAATAAGTACAATGATCGATTCCTTCCACTCCTCAGACAATTCCTCCTTATTCCAAATAGAGTTAATAAGTTTGTGGATCTCAGAGCGAATTGTTCTACCTCCTGCTTGAATCATTTCTGCTGGGATTTTATCAGTGCCTGGTGATTTGTGTCTTTTTAGCTTTTCAATAACCATCTGAACCTCAAAGGCACTAGTGGCTCTGCTGTATGTATTTTTCTCTGCAGAACATTATTTACCTCATGTACATTGAATATATGAGAGAAATGATTTCTCCATCTAGCCAAAATGCTGTAGGAGTCTGTAAACAGATCATCCTTCTCATCCTTTTCTATGTTAGTTCTAGGTTGGTAACCCTTCTAAAATAATTGATGTCCCTATACATGTCTCTGATATTTTTTATTTTACTCTTAGTTTCAAATTCATCAATTTCAGCTTACAGATAGTCCATACACAGTGTGGAGTTAATTTTGTCACGTGGAAAACCTAATTTCCACATAGAGAAAGCTTAGTAAGACGTGGAATGAAATGTTAATATTGTATTTTGCGATACTATCCATCTGCTGTTTGAAGCATTTGAAAAATAAAACTATGCAATTCCTCACATTATCCGGCTTGTGTAGATACGAAAGGCGTATCCCCGAGGACCACTAAAGCCTATGAGTAAAGAACTACCCCGCCGTAATTGTATGAGATGTCTCTTACTGCTACCATTTTTTGTTTGGTGTCTCACACAGCCCACGTGGGCCCACGCACTCATTAATATGTGTGCGTCCGTTCGTGTGTGTCGATCAGTCTACGTCAGAACACTGGAGTGACTGTACAAAAATAGTTTCATCTTGCAGAAAACTGGAGTAGGTGTGGCTCAGCTGTCACCACGCAGCAAAAATACTGATCCGTAATAATGTCACTGATGGCGTTGCTGATGTGCATGTCATTGGAAATACGTCGAGACGTGAGTTGCGAAAAAAAGAACCCATTGAACATCTGCCTCAATACAAATTCTTGGCGCTAAATTCTGCTTTAGAAACGAAGCCCTTAAGTTTCGTGGGATTTTTTGAGGTAATAAATCCATATTTCTTAAAACTGTCTTAATATTTTGGAAAAGTCCTCCCCTTCTTGCAGTCCCCACGCCTGTCTTTGGCTGATTAAAATATGGCTGCCACGCAGGCTCGTGAATTCTCAACTAGAGGACATAAATTAGACATTAAGTTCAGTAAATGAATATGGCATATTTAAATATCTTGAGACGGTGTCTAGAGCAGCTCATAAGCACAGCGACTTACACAAAATGGCAACGGACGGGAGAGTATTAAGAGCACAAGCATGTGAAGTACGGAATGGAGGAAATCACACACTGTTTTCCTTTACCAACAATGCATTTTTACCGATATTGTTAGCATATTTCTGTACAGCATGTTGAAAATGGAGGGAAATTAATGCAGGGGTTCGTAAGAAGGATTCTGGAAAAAAGTGACGACAGAACAGGGTGTGAACATGAGAGGTGGAGAGAACTGGTTCAAGATCGTTTCCAGTTGCGAGCTTTGGTATTGGTGTTGCTGACCCTTCGTTTTCTGGTATCACAGGATTTGTTACTTAATAAAAAGAATATCAGGAATAGAGGACTTGAGGAAGGAAGGTGCCTGGATCTGCCTCAGGATCGCGTCTAATAGACGGGCTTTTACATTCGTTTTTTTATGTAGAGCCTCTTTCTTTGTTTTCTGCGGTTCTTCTCATCTTTGTTTATTCCTTGTTTCTTGTAATTACAAGAATTTCTACCAGAATAAATCAGATAACATGCACAAATCGATAATATTTATGACTGCATTTCTTATCGCTCTGTATGAGTTTTTGAACTGTCACATTATGGGAAGTATACTGACGGGGAGTGCTTGGAAAGAGGTTGCTGAGGAGAATGTGTGGAATTAAGCTGAGGGTACGTAGGAGGAAATTGAGGAAACTGAGTAAGGGAACGTTTATTAGTTATACTGTGGACAAAATCTAATTAGGGTAATTAAATCAAAGCCAGTTAAATGGCGAGGGCACGGAGGACAAATGGAATTAAAGTGAAAAGCCTACTGGGTTTGTTGAGGCGGATTCAAGCAAAGAGACACTTGAAAGATCAAGTCATAAGTGAGAGAGAGAGTTATTGAAATGGAACTTCAAAGATATATAATGGGACTTTAGACTGAATTAATCTAATTATGTGGACCAACTGCGGGCTGTTTTAAATAAAACAGGAAATTCCTTGAATAGCTGAGGAACTGTTAGATTCTCAATATGGATTCTGCTTCTTGCAGGTATTTGCGTAATCGTATAGCTTTGCATATTACCGTGTATTTCCTTATTTAGTTTTACACGTTAAAAACTTGCAAAACACACTGTTTACAGCGAGACACCTCTGATTGCCTTTAATCAAACTCCTAAATGTTTCGGCAAAAAGCAAGTAATTTTAAATTTATATGTACAAACGTTCTATGATGTACGCACTGTTAACTTTCTACTACTTGGAACTTATTGATAACGGCTCAGCAGGGCCGAGGCAAGTAAGGCACTGATTAAAAGCTAGAAAGGGTGACTCCAGTCAGAATTGTATGTCGGTTTCTAATTTCTGTAGAGTATGAAAGTTAATCAACTGAAGGACAGTTAGACTGACTTCAGTTTAGGGAATTCACGTCCCTCGGTACTATAAAAGGGGCACAACAGCTGCTTCCAATTTCCTTCTCAAGTTGCCCTCCATTTGTGCAACTAAGATTATCACAGATGCTAAAAGCGTTTTATTTCACTGTTGCAGATTGGCGAAGGGCATTTCCTCCGGTGCTGACTTCCTGGTGCAAAAGTATCAAAAGGGTCCCATTCCGGGAAGTTGAGCGCGCAGTGATACACAAGAAGCAGCAGGCATTAAGGGAATTAACAAGTAATTTGAAACTGAAAACCAAGTTTGCTCTTGGAATTAATTCTGTAACTTCTGTTGCCACGGCAGCAGAGAAAGAGAACACTAATAAAGAATCTGCCTTCGCACAGAGTAATAGACACCTGCAGAAGATACAGCTCATGTAAGACGAGACACGACACACTGATGCAGGCTACTACAGTCAGATTAGAGACGTAACGACGGATTAAGAAAACCTTAATACTTAAGTAAAATGCTACGTCACGGCAGCCGCAGACAGTCATAAGGATACTGAAACAAGGTAAAATTACAGACTGTAATAAAAAATTCCACCCAGGTATAAAGGCAGTCGCAGACGGTCACAAATAACTTAAACTCAGATACTGACGGTCGTAATTGAATTAAAACCCGGATACCAGGAGAGCTACAGAAAATCACAAGTGAAGTGAAATAAGGCGGATGCAGAGCTGAAGATGCGTGAATTCGTGCCTCTGCTGTCAAGGGAGGAAGAGTATCCGTGGTTTCGCTCGCGTCTAATAAGACGACCCGACGTTTCGGACGATGATGACATAGACGTTCTCCAGGAGGATCCCACCGACACGACACCACCCTCTGAGTTTACAGCGGTGCAAGGGGAAGTTTCAAGACCACCTCTAAGTGACTTGGAGAGGTTTTACAGTGAGTACCAACATAACCGACATTACACTATCAGCTTAACGTTTATCTTGTTTTGGCGTTCTCTTACCGAGCAGCAGTGGGAAGTGTTTCCGACGTTTCGGAGGAACTTTATATTTTTAGTTAAGTCCATTATCGATAACTAAATAACGACACTAAACACACAAAATTCAGAAAATTGTTCCCTAGGATTTTATATTGCATTGTGACACTTTTGAATGCGGTTATAAACCTTCGAGTTCCATCAAATGCGGGAAGTTTCTTGACTAGCTGAAAACCGGCTGGCTTCTCAAGAAGGACCCTGCTGTATGGAGTAAATAAATAAATAAATAAATAAATAAATAAATAAATAAATAAATAAACAAACAAACAAACAAACAAATAAATAAATAGATAAATAAATAGATAAATAAATAAATAAATAAATAAAGTGTCACCCTGATCGTTCCTACTTGTTCCGGTCCTCAAGAGACCAGGGAATCAAACCAAAGCAATACCGCATAAAACCCAATTTGTCACTTACGTATACAGCAGACGTGGTGTAAAAGAGTCAAATAGTTAAAATGCAGAAATTTCTTTGTAAAATAGATGTAGAAATATGCGGGTTCTTGGTGTAATGGAAATGGATATTAAAAACATTAAAATAATTAAAATATAAACAGTTATTTAAAACATATAAATGTAATCGCAACCTTCGTTCCACCTTTCAGTTTTATGAATATTTTGTACATTCATGTATTTTAAATGTTTGTTCATATTTATATTTAAATTATTTTAATGTTTTTTTTTTTAATTTCCATTTCCAGTACGCCAAGATCCAGCGCATTTATACCACTCTTATACAAAGAAATGTCTGCATTTTACCCATCTGATTCTTCTACACCACGTCCGCTGTACACAAGAGTGGCCAATTTGGTTTTATGTTGTATTGCTTTGGTTTGATCCCCTAGTGATTGCCCCAGTGAATCGAAACGTGCAGGAATGTTCAGTGTTATAGTATAATGTATAAATATCTAAGGAACAAAATAGTGCATTTTTGTGATTTAGTATCGTGAATTAGTTTCGGAGGAGCTTTCTTTTTCTCTCTTCAGAGTGGATGTGAGGTGAGAGAAAGAGAAAATTGTCGTCGCGAACTCGTGTATCATTGACGCCATAGGAAATACAATTTAACGGCATGTAACATTGGCTCATACCTTGTCCATACATCTTGTTAGCCCGGGCCGGGAGCTAGCACCTCTGACCGTTCCAGTTTCTCTCCTACTGTCTCCGATCTTGAAACTAGAGGCAGAAATACCTTCCGAAACGTCGGAAAAGCATACTTTCACTACAAGATGCAAAACTTCGCGTGGGATTAAAATCATTGTAAGTTCTTAGCCGGCTTTTTCTGCCATCAGACTGTATGCAGTCCATACCTGTAACAGCACAGATAGGTACTTGTATATTGCTAGTAGCCTTTGTTGCTGAGAAGTAATATTTCAGATGAAATGGTAACACTTAGACAAAATCTCTGCAAATTATTTCGAGAAATTAAAATTGATTACACCGGCTTTGCCACCAGAGCAATAGAAATGAGTGCAGCTTTGCATTTGGTGTCCTCACAACGGTGTTGTGGACGATTCAGTTAACATCCCACAAGACCTGAATTTTTAGTAAAACTTCGTACATAAGGCTACTAGACAATGTTAATTTTATTATTTATTTATTTATATATTAATTTACTTCTTTAAAATATTGCAATTTAATTTGGATCCTATCAAAGTATGATGCTCTCTGAGGTTGCGAGTGAGAGATATTTTTGGATAAACTGAATAAATTTAGTTAATTGGATACAGTAACACTGAAATGTTTCAAAATGTGTGTAGAAAAATCTAAGATAAAGAGTCCACGAGGAAGGCATGGGATGTTACTGAAATAGAGCTAACATGAGGAGGTGTGAGGGTGTTGACGGAATTAATCTGAAGTGGAGTTTGTGTACGAGGCACTGGGTTGTCGCAGCCTCTAATTTTGAACCTGTAACATACCCCTTGACTTCATTTAGCCCTGTCTCAGTCGGACACTTCATCAAAGGTTGTGGTCCCGTACTTCGTATTAGGAGTCCGCATTTCAAATCTCTACAATTAGAACGGATATCCTGACAGATTCTTCCACCATGGTAATGCCAAAATAATACCTGAAATTTTTACGATTGCTTTCTTGAGTACCATTTTAATTTTTTAATACATTTAATATTCAATAAATTTTAGTCGACTGAATTACATTCTGCAGAGGCCTGCCTATAAGGACTCAAAATTCGTTATTAGAGATTCGTTTGCCCGTTACTGATCTTAATATCTGTTCCTTTTTTACGGGGCTAATCAACTGTAAAGATAGACGTAAATTATTCTGTAACGAAGGTAATGATCAACAAGTTACAGCGTTTTGTAGTTGCATGCAGTGTACTTAAACATTCTTGTATACAGTTTATATAATAACCCCAGATTATATACTGTGTCGAATGATAAAAAAGTTCAGGAGCACGAATGTGAAAATGTGTAAGGGCAAATAATATGTGAAGACATCACAGTAGACTTGTTCAGTTCAAACCTCTCTGTCATTAAGGAATTCATGTCAGAAAAAAAAGACAACTACTCAAAGCGGGATCGAAATCTTTCTACACAGGTGTTTTTCGTGGGACTATTACACAATTAGCCTATGTGCTTTGACACACAGTATGTTAGGACCACACATACTCTAAAATCCGCATACGAATAACTTTACAGAAACTACGACTTAAGTTTAAATATGAACCACTTTCTCTTTTTATACACTTTTTAGAAACTAAATACATGTAATTACAGTTTTTAGTCTATGTATTATACTAAGAGTAGGTTTTTAATGCTCCGAAAAATAAGTAATTTGCACATTCGATCGTACTGGAATGCGAAGCCGTAGGTACTGTACATACACACTGTACATACATACAGTACATACTTATTGTACACAATTGAGGAGTGAGACATGTGTAGAACAAAATCGTTTCCCTTAATATTTTGTTCTAGGTTAAGTATGCGAGGGGTTAAAGTTTTAAAATTGGCATCCCCATTGTGCATTCATTTAATCAATCAATATACTCGTATGTGGCGTAACTCTGGTCACTGTGTGCAATAGTAAAATATTGTTTGTCTCAGTTTACGGCACTATGTATGCCTCATAATTGTAGCATTTTTTTCAGAACTGACAACAAAAAATTACTTAAAAATTAACGACCGACGAAAGTAGAGCTGTGTCTCTGATATTAAATGGTTGAAAAGTGAAAATAACACTTCGAAATTTTATGTTCATAAAAATATTAATTTCAGAATTTTATTCAGGAAGAAGTTAAGAGCAGACTGAAGTTAGGGAATGCTTGCTATTATTCGGTACAGAATCTTTTGTCTTCCAGTTTGCTATCCAAAACTTTAAAGATCAAGATATACAGAGTGTCCCAGGAGGAAAGGACCTAACTTCGAAAGAGTGTTCCTTAGGTCAAACTATACCGATATAACCCAAAACACCTATATCCAAAGTTCGATGGTTACAGAGATATTGGCCAGAGAAGTGTGAAACTTTAACAGCTATTACTCACTTATTGATTATCAAATACATATTGAAACTGGCAGGAATATGTGGTTTCTGTAAT
>JGI20166J26741_11738919_pt1 | contig 10582 bp, 12 predicted proteins | sample TergutCu122P5_FD_26741 | JGI IMG/M metagenome (IMG submission 26741) | reverse complement strand
CCTCGAAGGCGTCCTCCTCCAGGATGATAGTCTCGTCGTAGGCGGTTATCTCCCGCCTCGAAACCCCGCCGTCCACCGCCCGTCCGGGCGCTTCCAGCAGGAATATCCCGAGCGGCCACTCCACCGTCCCGCCGTCCGGCATGTGTAGGACGAACCACGGCCTTATCCGCTCGGACAGAAAGTCGATTTCCCCCCGCGCGTATTCGTCCAGCGTGAACGTCGCCGTCCGCTTTATCGTGCAGAACTCGCCGTAGGACACCTTAGCGGCCTGTACGCCGTCCAGGGTGCCTTTTTTTATGTCGTGCTTGTCGAGGAGTTCATAGCGGAACGACACCTTCCGGCTGTCGTTTTTCATGCGCAGGGCGTCGTCTATCGCGCCGGCGGGGTAATTGCGGGGGTTGTTCATCTGGGGCACTTTTCACTCTCCTTCCCGCCGCGATGAAAAAACAGCCCCGAAGGACTGCCCGTTGACGTCAAGATTTTCTTGCCTTATTACGGCGAATCATGTATTATTTTGCCAAGCTGTAAAAGCAGGGCGCGGCGGGCCAGCCCCCAAGGGGGTGATGCCCAAGTGGTTGACTTGGCTACGGTTATAGCGGCAATCGGTCTGCTTGTCGCAATGGCGCGTTTAGTCGTGGCAATCATCGACGTTATTTCTAAAAAGAAATAACCGCCCCTGCTGCCAGGCCGTGGCGGTTATTTCTCCGTATTACCATTAAACGGGGTCAGCCGCCGCGCTTTGCTGGCGCAGTGACTATCGGGAGGGTGCTTAAACGCCCTCCCGTTTACTTTATGTTTATTTTAGCGCGTTATTCTCCGCACGTCAACCCCTTTTGTTTTGCGCTTGCATAGTATTACAGATCAACCTCCTGCTGAAAATCCGTCTCCGTAAACGTGAACGATACCATGAACCCATTGGACACCGTCGCGGGCTTGTCGCTCAATCCCCCGGAGATAGTCCCGTAAACCGCGCCCCGCCGCCAATCGCGCAGGATAAGCGTCTTCCCGCTCGCGCAAAGCTTCTCCAGGCCGTCGCGGGCCTGCGCGTCGCAGTAGAACCCGAGCTGCGCCGACCTCTGCGTATGCCCGCCGGTCTGTAAAACCGGCTTCTCCCGGCCGACAAACTGCGTCAGCGTCTTTTCCGGCGCGAACGTCCTGTCTTTTTGCGGCTTGGAATCCAGGTTGTACAGCAGTTTTGTCATGTTTTGCGGGTTGTCCGCCTCCGCCAGAACGGTATGACGGAACGGCAGTTCCCCCGTTTCCGGCAAGCTGTCAGCGTACCCCGCGAAGCCAGCGTTCACCGTCCGGACAAAATAATCGTACCGTCTCTGCGGCGCGGCCGTGTAGTCGTCGTAAACCGCGCCCGCGGTTTTCCCAATGCGCAGGTATTTCCCTTCCCGGAACTCCGAGCGGTACACATACGTCGTCTTCCCGGCGTTGCCGGATATGTGCAGCCGCATAAATAATCCGGGGTTGTCCACCAGCTTCAGCGCCGGACGCTCCGGCGCGGCCGTATAAATCGTAAACGGCCGCGCGGCCCAGCCCGAGGATATGCCGTATTCGTTGATTATCCTCATTTTAGCCGTATAATTCCCGTTCGGGAGCAGCGCGTCAACCGTGTGGCTGAAAACGTTAAGGAACGGCTCGCTTCCCGTGCTATATACCACCGCCCCGGCCGAATCGGTTATCTCCAGTTCCCACGCAAGCAGGTTAGAGGCTGAGAAGCTCACGACCGGCCTGTTGGAGTTTGTCACGCTCACAATCGTCGGCGGGTTCGGCGCGCCTATCGTGTAAAACACGCCGATAACCGACCACGGCCCCGCGTCGCCCAGGGCGCCGTAGGCCATGTTGTGCGCGTATTCGGCGTAAGCGTTCGTGTCCGGGTCCTCGAAGCCTTGGAAATGCAGCCGCCGGAAATATGTCAAAAGCGTGTTCTCCGTGTTTTTGACGTATTGTTCTAACCGCTTCCGGCGGTTGCGGGCCTGTATGTCCTCCGGCGACGGCCGGCCGCGCTCCTTTAATATCTCCCCGACCGGCCTTCCCGACAGCTCCGACAGGAGCCTTACGGCGTCGCCCCCGGCCCCGCAGCCGAAACAGTAATACAGGTTTTTTTGCGGCGACACGGAAAACGACGGCGATTTTTCGTTGTGAAACGGGCACAGGGCGTAATTGTGCCGGTTGAGCTTTATGCCGTAGTCGCGGCAGACTTCGAGGATGCCGATATCCGCGTTCACGCTTCCGCCGCCATAGCCTCGCATATCTCGTCAACATCCGCCCCGGTGTAGTCCGACACCATCGCGATCAGCCGTTCCGTCGATATTTCGCCGTCGTCGAACATTTCCCAGGCGTCCGCTATGGCTTTTCTGTCCGTGCCGCGCATAGCGTCACGGCGCGTCACCGCCGCGCGGCGCTTCCGTTTTGGCCCGCGTCCTCTGTGTCCCATATAGCGCCTCCGTTGGTTATATTACCCTCCTCCCCGCGAGGAGACGGGGTTTTATGAGCCCGCCGGGCGGCCGTTCCGCCAGCCGGGTTGCTGAAGCCCGGCATCATACGCAACGCCATTGTCCCGAGCGCGGGGAGGAGGGGTGTTGCCGCTTGTTTTTACGGCGCGTAGTGCCTCGAAACATACATCAGGTTCCAGCCGTTTTCGTCCTCCGCGATGATCTTCCGAAGCCGCTCCCAGCGCGCGTTTTTGTCCCTGAACCATATCTGGAGCCATATGTAGTGCAGCTTCTTGACCTGGCTCTTTATCTTGTTCAGCAAATCGTCGTCAATGACGAAATCGCCGACGAAACTAACGCTCAGTTCCTCGCCGAACACGAACTCCATCCGCACCTCGTTCTGCGGCGCTTCGTCCACGAGCGACATCTGCCCCGTTTCGATCAGACGCGGCCCGATCGTGAACCGGACGGGGTACGCGTCCTTGCGGACGTGAAACTCCATCGCGTTGTTCACGCAAAGTTTTTCCAGCTTTTCGTATTCGTCGTCCCAATTCTCGCTTAACACGGCCCGCCTCCTATAGTCTTGTCACGATAAGCTCGCTGTCGTCCGTCGTGCGCGTCGCGATAAACTGCAGCCCTTTCTCGCGGCACTTAGCGTAAAGCGTCTCCCGGTTTTTCGTCGAGAGGTTCTCCGTGCCGTCGATGAGGATGATCCGCAGTCCCGCAGGCTTTCCGAGGGCGACGTCGACGCAGAGCTGGAGCTGTTCGCCGTCGGAGAGGTTGTCCACAGGCAGCCCGTTCACGAGCGGCTTCCCGTCCTTCACGGTCAGCCCGGCTACCGGTATCGTCGCGGTTTTCAGTATCTCGCTCGGGAGCTCCCTGGCCAGCTCAATCTTCGCGGTCAGTTCCTTGCTCCGTTCCGTCAGCGCCTCCCAGTCGGCTTTCGTTTGGAGGAAGCGTTTATATTCGTTCAGGTGCAGCCTCATCGCCTCCGCCGTATCTATCTCCGCCTGGAGCGCGGACGTGTCGGCGGGGCTCGCTTCCGCGAGGTCTCCGGCCGCGCCTATCTCGCCGTCAAGCGCGGCCACCTGCCGCGCGTATTCCGCTTCGGCGATTTTTTTCTTGTCCGCCAGCTTGTCATCCAGCGTCGCCAGTATAGCCTCGTCCGCGGCGATTTCCGCTTTCCTGCGCTCTATGGCGGCGGTCAGATCCCGCCGCCCGTTCTCGATAGCCAGCTCCGCCGCGCTTATTGCGATCATTTTTGTGGCCTCGAAGCCGCGGATTTTATCCTTATAGCCCTCCCGGAGGGAGCGAGCCCTCATTATCTCGCTGTTTTGGTGTCTTATCGTCTCCAATTCCCGGTATTTCTCGCCGAGGCTGTAAGCCTCCCATTTGTCGGCCTGATAGCCCTCCGGTATCGCCGCCGCTATGTCCTCCATCGTCTTGCGCAGGTGCAGCGCCCGGCTGTTGACCTCCTGCCGCGTCTTGTAGTACACCCCGTTCTCGGACTGTATGTCGTTCAAAACCTGGAGGATGTTCTGCTCATAATTTACTCCGGCTGGTATCTCCCCGAACTTTTCCCGTATCCAGTTCAGATCCCAGTTAAACTCGATCAGGTCCAGGATCATCCGGTTCTTTTCCTGCCGGCTCATCTTCGTAAATTCAACCGGGTTTAGCTGGAGCGGCGTGAATATCTCGTTCAGGAAACTCTGCGGGCCGGGTATCTGCCTGCCGTTGTCCATCACCTTGAACGCGTCGGACTTGTCCGTCCTCAGCTTGCGTTCCGCCCTTATGCCGGTGTCCGTCTCCAGCAAAAGCTCACTCTCGCTCTCGCCCTGGCGGATGATGACGTCCCGGCGCGCGTCGTTCGTCAGGATTTTCCGTATGGCGTCCAGCACGGACGACTTACCCGCGCCGTTCGCGCCGGTTATCTCCACCGAGCTCCCGTCCAGCTCCAGCTCCGTTATGCCGAGCACGTTCTTGATTTTCAGCTTTGTCATTTTCATTCATATTCCACCACCGTTTCAAATTCAGAGATTGTCTTGGTCTGCTTGCAGTAATCGCAATGCCCGCAGCCGGACGGCCCCGCCTCGCCGCGTTTCAGCGCGTCATATCTCGGCGCGAATTCTTTGACAATTCCCATCGCGTTGTCCAGGACCTCCTCCGCGAACACGAACCCGCCGACGTCCGGAATTTCCTCCTTCGTGGCCGCCAGCAGCGCCATGCGCCCGGCCCGGCCGTATGTCCGCCTGATAAGCTCCCGGTAAATCGCCATCTGATAGTGATACCCGTAGGCGAAGAACCACTTGACATACGCGCCGTCGGCGTCGCTCCAGACCCTCCGAAAATCCTTAACGCATTTTATGTCGTAAGCGTCGAATGTCTCCATGTCCAGCAGGTCGATCATGCCCTTGAACTTCACTCCGGCGATCTCGCCGATCACGACCGCCTGCTTCTCGCATCTACAGTAAATATCCGTGAATACGGGCTCCCGCGCGAACCTCTCTACGCTCCCGTCGACGCGCCTGTAGTTGCTCTTTATGTCGCCCTTGGTCTGCCCCCTCGACGAAACCATGTCCGGGTTCCGCGCCAGAAACAGATCCTTATCCCCGGCCAGGCAAGCCTCGAAATAGTGGCCCTCCTTGAAAACCTCTTTGTCCTCCTCGTACTCGCGGTTTAGGATAGCCAGCGCGCGGGCCTCGCAGGTTTCGAAAGTCTTGAATTGACTTGCCGACATGTACCTGCGCGTCATTTCCGGGCTGAAATAATCCTCACTGTTCAGCATTATCCTTCTCCTTTCGCTTCGCTCCGCAGCCGGCGCAGAGCGCGACGCCGTAGCGCCTGTGATTGACCGCCGCGACCTGCTCGGCGGTGTAGTCCCCGAAAGCCGCGATTTCTCCGCCGCAGTCGCCGCAGGCCGGGATTGGTGAAGGGCCTTCGGCGGCTTTGCCGGGCGGCTTCTTTTTCTGTACCCGCAGCGCTTCCTCCAGTTTCCCGAACGCCTTGACCTTTTCGACCTTCACAACGATCCTAATCCCCGCCCATTTCTCGATGATCGGGGTGCCGTAAAGCTCCTGTATGGCCTTACAGTTGGTTTTGTTCAGCACCATCGGTTTGCACTTTTCCGCGAATTGGGCGATGACGCAGGGTTCCTTGCTGTTTTTGGACGTGTTGAATATTTCCTCCTGCGCGACGCGGGCAATCGTCAGCGTGCGCTCCTCCCCCTCCTGGAAATCCCACGAGCCGAGATAGTCCGGGTTGGTCAGCTTTTTCCAATGAGTTTCGGACATATGTCTCACCTCCTCAAATGGCTCTAATAGATTAAGCCTTTCGCGGGGCGTAACTTAACCGGAAAATATAAATTTTGGCAATAAAAAAAGCCCGCTCGGGTGGAGCGGGCTGTTGACGGATAATGTCAAACAAGGATATAATCATTCCGCACGTGCCGCGTAACGGGCGGCTAGACTTGCTGATCCTGAGGGAGGGGGTAAAAAATACTCTCTTGGGAGGTGAAGGAAATGTCAAAAACCGATATAATCGCGTTGATTATTAAGGCGGCGGGCCTGATTCTGGCCTACCTGACATACCGGAACAACAAGAAATAGCCGACCCCCTGGCAAGGCTTCGGCTATTTCCGGCTTTACTGCTTGAGATAGAACGCAGGCCGCCGCCTAACGCGGCATGTGCGCCTGTTTATGTTATGTACATATTAACCGCTATATGCGCGCCTGTCAAGTCATACTTTCCATCTGTGGCCGCAGTTCTGGCATACGGCTTCCGAATGCGTCTTTGACTTCGTCTTGCTGTTCGTCAGTAGCGGGATTATCAGGATCAGCCCCAGCGTGCATATGGCCAGCAGTATCCAGAAAAACCAGCCGATACAACCCCTGCGCTTTGTCTTTGTCTCTGTGATTGCCTGGACAACAATGTTGTCGCTTCCGCATTTTGGGCATTTCACGGTAAAGCCCCCCGGTTATTAAATGATATAATGTGTCTGGCAAGCCCCTTGATATATTTTCCTCAAGGGAATATAATCTGGCCGCGCATGTGGCATAAGGGCGGTAGGCTTGACTTCAACGAAAGGAAGCCCACCGCCCTTCCCCTGTATTATAACCGGAATTGCGGCGGTGTCAACCAGGAATTTGTATTCCTATTGAAATATTTGTCGGGAAAGATTATACTTTGTCCGCACATGTCGCGCACATGGGGCGGTTAGGATTTTTGCCAATCAGAGGGGGAATTTTTCTCTGGGAGGTGATGGAATGTCATGGTCTGAGATAATCAACGCGATTCTCAAGGCGGCGGGCGTGCTCTTGGCCTACTTGACATACCGGAACAAAAAGAAATAACCGGCCCCTCTAGCCAAGGTCCGCCGGTTATTTCGTACCACTAGTACGAGATACAGAGCAAGCCGCCGCTTCAGCGCGGCATGTGCTTTTAATAACCGCCGTCCCCTCTAAGACCGCGGTATTTTGTTTAGCAATTCCCGCAGCCTAACCGCCTTTTACAGCGGCCTTGTGCGATGGGAAAGGTTTGCGCCCCTTCCCTTTTATTATACCCGGATTTTTGGCCGTGTCAACGGAAATAATTTAATAACCGGAAACGCTTGTAATTATAAATCCCATGCAATATAATGCCGGAAAAAGATAAAGGGGTTGTAAGGTTATGAAAACCAAAAAGCAATTTATCGTCGGGTTTCTTCTGGGGGCCGTACTGTTCGGCTCCGCGACGGCGTTCGCGGAATCCTCCGCGAAAATCGACGTTATCTTCGGCAGGGTCAAGCTCGTGGTCAACAACAAGCCGGCCGACAAGGAAACGCTGCTCTATAATGGGACAACCTACGTTCCGCTGAGGGCGGCGGCTGAAATCCTGGGGAAAGAGGTCGCCTGGGACGGAAGCGCGAACACGGCGTACATCGACGAGCCGGGTACGGGGAGGACGTTCGGGGCGGCGGCGACTACAAAGCCCGCGCCGATAGCAGAACCATGGGAGAGCTTCTATAAAACCGACGATTACAATAAGTACACAACTCCGGCCTCGGAAAATGGTCTGGACGGAACTTTGTTGAAAATTGTCGGAGAAGTCACAGAGATAGTGGATACTACTGGCTCGGCTGACATTGAGGCTTTTATTGTAAAAGACGGGCAGGGCAATAAATGGCTCATTGCGGTGACTTCCGACAGCGCGCTCGCAAAGAAAGCCGGAGATAAATTAACTATCTATGGCGCTTATCAGGGAATATCTGCTAAGTTCAACGATCTCCCGACAATCTATTTGATTAGGTACAAGGACGATCAAGGAGCGCATGTTGTCAAAAGTGGGGGGCTTCCTTTGTATCTTGCGTTTGAAAACTCATAACATATAAGGTTTTAGGCGAATGGTAACAATAATTTACCTGAACATTCCAACCAGCCGCGAGGCTGGTTTTTTTGACGGCCATATAATTCCGCTATCGTGAATCAGTCATCCAATAAAGCGCTGAATAGATGAAACAAGTGAATCTTGGTTCCTATAAATATCTTCAATATTTGCGATTTCTATGCGTGCCTCTTCGCCTTTTTCGTTCGGGAAACCGATGTATTTCTTTGTTGCCGAAAAGCGGAAACGGCATATCCATTTTGTGACCATCCCGCCATATAATACCGCAAAATAGTTAAGCGTATCTTTATATGATATTTGCGATATATCAACTTTGCTTGCCAATATTGCCTTTACGATATAAAACGCCTGGATTTCTTCTTCGGTTGTGATTGCCTGATTGCGTGGAGCCGCGTCTACGGACACTGCGGCCTCCGCCTCCGCCGAAGTGCTTTGCGCCTGTATAGCCGGTGCGGCGTCGGTTTTTAACGCGGAGGTTATACGGTCGTTCATCATTTCGCCGATAAGGTTGTTTAACGTGGATTTTACAATAGGCCGGAATTTCTCAATTACTTGCACCGTTTTCATGCCGTCGTATGTATGGGTCAGAAAATATTTAATAAAATCATCTGACGGCTCTTTTAGCTGTTCCAAAAAATATCGCTTGATTTCATTGGAATATTTCAATTCCGCAGCGCGGCTGAATATTTCTGACGCGTCGAAATTTGCCTTACAGAATCGCTTCAGCTCGGGGACGATTGATTCCTTGATGTTCAGCAGGTCAAGTTCCAGAAACGGGGTCAGATCCATCCGGTTTTGATCGTCCAAGTCCGTATAGAACTTATAAATAATGCCGTTTGTCAATATTGCGAACTTAACCTTTGAAGCAGCGAAATAACGGAATAATTGGGAGTCGTCTTTTTCCAATGTCGAACCGCACCATTTGGTTTCAACGAGTATGACCGGCGCTCCGTTCAGAAAAATGGCATAATCCACCTTTTCGCCCTTTTTAATGCCGACGTCGGCTACGAATTCCGGCACGTATTCGTCGGGATTGAACACGTCATATCCGAATACTTGCTGAAAAAAAGGCATTACAAGAGAGGTCTTCGTAGCCTCTTCGGTTTGTATCTGTTGGCGCAATTTTTCGGCGCGGACGGAGAATTGCTTCAAAACGTCGATAAAATCCATCGCGAGACCTCCGTTTGTCTATGAAAAAGCCATTTAGTACCTAAAATCCCTTTGCATTTTTATAACCCGTCCGACGATATGTACGTCTTCCATTTCGTCCCTTTCAAATATTCTGCTCTCAAACGCGGGGTTCAACGGGATCAGTTCCAAGTAATCTGGGCCAAACCTTATCTTTTTCAGCGTACCGTCCTCGCCGTTATAAATAACCACGGCAATCTGTCCCGAATCTATGGCGTTTTGCTTCCTCACGAGAACAAGGTCGCCGTCCTGGATTTTTGGCGACATGGAGTCCCCGGACACCCTCAGCCAAAAATAATCCTGGATGTCGCCGCTGATTTCCGTCTCCTCCAAAAATGCGTAGCCCTCAAAATCTTCCAGTAACAAAGCGCCATAGCCAGCCTTCACGATGCCGTATATTGGTATGTTCAGGACATTACCGAGTTTATGTACTGTTCCGAGGTTACCCAGAAGCCCCGCGTAATCTATGCGCCGTGGGTCGTCAATGTTGCCAAGGAGATAATCCACGCTGCAATCTAGGGCGGCGGCGATTTTTTGAATTGTTACCAGTTTGGGGTTTAATCTTCCGCTCTCATATTTTCTGATTGTAGATTCATCTATGCCGGCTAGTTCTCCGATTTTTTTCTGTGTCATCTTTTTTTCTTCACGAACAATCCTTATTTTCTCTCCTATAGCCACAGGAAAACCTCCCATTACTCATATTATCATATTATGAAGAATTATGCAAATTTATTTTGATTTATGTCTTGACAGTTGCAGTTGCAACGGCTAATATAATTATAGCCGATGCAAATGAAGCGCAAAAGAAGAGGGGAGGTGAAATCATTGAGAATCAACGTGAAAAAACTTATCGTGCTGATGTATGACCGCGACATCAACATGTCTCAGCTTTCCGAGGCAAGCGGCGTGTCCAGGGGAACGCTGTCCGCGATCAGGAGCGGGAAAAGCTGCTCGGACGACACAGTTATTAAAATCGCACGGGCGCTTGGAGTTGAATTGGACAGCTTGATAGACCATTAAGATGTTTGGGAGCCGGGAGGCTATCCAAACACGTTGCTTGCTGTACTATACTCATTCAAAAAACTCGCTCTTACGATTCGCGACCGCCGGGGTGGTTCAGCGTTCGTAACCGCGTTCCCGCTGGGGCGGTTCGGCCTTGAAAGTCACGCCCTTGAAATTCCCGGCGTCCAGAATATAATCGCCGTCGCTCCAGCGTTCTTCCACAAAGCGCTCCGCCACGCGGCGGTTGGCGCTTCGACCCCCGCAGGGGCGGTTCAGCGTTCATAACCGCGTTCCCGTTGGGGCGGTTCGGCCTTGAAAGTCACGCCCTTGAAATTCCCGGCGTCCAGAATATAATCGCCGTCGCTCCAGCATTCTTCAACAAATTTCTCCGCCACGCGGCGGTTGGCGGCTTCGACCTCAACCGACATTTCCAGTTTCTCGGTGATTGTCACTTTATAGGTTTTCATCGCGACATACTCCTTTCCCGTTTTTGATGTTGCCGCCAGCGGTCATAATCGGCTTTCGCCGTCGAATATGCCGTGCAGGCGGCACTTTGCGCCGTGTTTGGCAGA
>JGI20166J26741_11738807_pt1 | contig 10583 bp, 5 predicted proteins | sample TergutCu122P5_FD_26741 | JGI IMG/M metagenome (IMG submission 26741) | reverse complement strand
GGCTTTATTGTCAATAAGAGACCATCTTACAGATTGGTTATTCATATTGAACGGAGTCACTCCTTTAATTTCTATACCGGAAGCGCTTGCAGACGTCATTAATCCTACAACTGCCGTTACAGTGTCTGTGCCGACAGTTACAACATTTACTTTAGTCGGGTCAGTTGCATATACAAGAGCATTCAAATCTTTGCTGTTAAGATTGCTTAATGTGTCTTTGGAATACGTTGTATCCATTACTTTTATAAGTCTGTAGGTTTCATTATTAAGGTCGCTGACTTTTGAATCAGTTAATTTAACAATAAGGTCTCTGTTCATAATATCGCCTTTTACAGGAGAACATACTTTAACATTAGAAGGATTGCCGTCTTTGTCATATACTCTTGCTAAACCTGTAAAGTAAGTGTTGACAACGCCGTTCTCTGTAAGAGAGAAATGTTCAGGTATATCAGAAACGATTGCGCCGTATTCAGGAGTGGTAGCCGCTGCTTGCGGGTCGGCGTCAGAAGTGATAAATACATATGAAGCTACGCCGATATAAGGTGTCTGAGCTACTGTTACCATTCTGTTACTCAATTTCCAAGCATCGTTAGCGTTAAGCTGTCCAACGCTGGTCTGAGTTACTTTTCCGGTAAGATTATTAACTACATAGATTTTCGAGGTGCTTCTCAGAACCGCGCTGATATATTTATTATTAGCGTCAGCGCCGTTAAGACCTATTGCGCCGCCCTTAAGGAGGTCAGCGTTTATAGCGCTTCTTGTTGCGTCAAATACGCCTGCAGGAGTCCAGCCCATATTAGTGAAATAATATTCTCTTACGCCGTCTTTATAGTTGCTGCTGTCGTTTACGAATGCTTTATTTGTACCGTCAAACGGGGTGCTTGTATTTTTCCAGATTACGTTGCCGTCGTTATCACTAACGAGTCTTATTGGCATACCAACATACGGTAACGTTGCGGTTGCGTCAGCTCCGTCTATTTTAGTAATATATATGGTTTTAGCTGTATTGTCAGCCGTATCATATACAGAAGCTCTGACTGCCGTCGGATATACTGTTCCGTTGTAGATTAAATCTGTTGCGGTAGCAAAGCTCAAAGCTATAACATATTTTGAGCCGACGAACGCATCTTGACCAGGGTTAAGATAACGCATTAAGAGGACGTTGCCGCCTAATTCATCAGCGAAGTAGTCATACTTTCTGTTTGCATAAACGCTGCCCTCGCCTTTGGTTGCATCCAAAGCAAAGGTTCTTGCGCCGTTAGCTTTAATTCCGGTAAGGTCGTTTATTGTGATTGTCGGGAAAGTAGCGCTGTCTGTGAATCTTACTGAATTGTTGGTTACAAAGTTGGTTAATGCGCCTCTGTAAGCTGCGAGTTTACTGAAAATGTGAACCTGTTTGCCGTATGCTGTATAGAGGTAAGCCTCGCCAGGTTTGAAATCGTCAGCCATTTCAGGATTTGCTTTTTTAATTTCATCAGGTTTCGGATATTTATTATTAAGCTGTCCAGCTGACTCCCAGTCGCCAGGTCCTGACATACCGTAGTCGTTACTGTTAGCGCTTGCGAACTGAACCCATCCGCCGCCTGCGCTGTAGCCCAAGCCGTTCCAGCCGTCAGGGTCATTCCAGCCTGCTGCGTTGCCTGCATAATAACCAACCTTAACGGGTCTGAATACATAATAGAAATCGCTTACATCATAGCCATTAACGTCAACGGTTGTTCCGTTATTAACGTATTCAAGCATATAATATGCTGCGTTGCTTGCTTTAACGGTCTTTGCAAGTTCTTTCATTGAGTTGTCTTCTGATAAACAGTCGCCGCTGCGAGCGTCTTTCATGACGGGGTCATTTCTGTCGAACGTATAAACATTCCATGCGTTCAAGTCACTGGTGCCTGAAGTGGACTGGATATATGTGACAGGGTCTGCGTCTGTGCCTAAGGTATAGGAATTAACGGTTTGTACTTTGCCGTCTTTAACTGTATAATCAGAATCGTTGCCATTGCTGTCTTTAACGAGTTTTCCGTCTTTAACAACATCGTGAACAACAGTTTTTGTACCAACAATTCTTGTGGGTATATTTATTTGAGATACAGGATTTTTTCTGTTGTCTTTGAAAATTTGAACTTTTAAGCCAAGCAGATATTCATCGGTGTATTTGGGGTCTGTTATGCCTATAGCTGCTTTAGTTGTTTTAATTTTTGCGTTACTGAATGTTATTTTATTGTCGTCGCTTACATTGATAGGAGTAATTTCTATATTAGCCTGGTTAGCCGTTGTTATAGAATTAGCTACCGGATATAAAGCCTGACCTATGGCTAATTCACCGTTTGCCAGTGCAAGATTAACCGCCCAGCCTTCTGTACCTGTAACATAACCGTCTACCGTGCTGAAACCAAAGAGAGAAAGAATCGATATTTGTTTAGTATTAGGTTCCCACTGGTTTTTGCCGGGGTTATAAGCCATTGTAACTTCAAGTCTGTAGTTTAAGAGGTAGTTCCAGAGAAGTTTTGCCATTATAGCTCTTGTAATCGGTTCATTCGGCTTAACGTCGTCAACCATGAAACCGCCGCGGTCAACTGCGCCCTGTCCGATTAATCCGATTTCATTAGCTTTTACCATGAAGCCTGTCGGATAAATAAGACCTGTGTATCTGAGAGAGCGAACGAGCATTGTTACTGCGTCCTGAAGTGTAACGTTGCCTGACGGATTGAATTTGCCGTCTCCTACGCCAACAACTATCTGCTCGGAAGCGAGATGGTTGATAGCTGTGAAATAGGTCGGGTCTTTCAGGTCTTCAAAGGGTTTATTATCTGCAATGTTGAGGTCGGGAGTGTCAAGCGCAAGAGTGTTTACCTCGAATAATTCCGGCAGAGCCGTGCTTATTCTTGCGGTAAAGAGTGCGAATTGCTCACGAGTTACATTGTCGTCAGGCGCGAACACGAACTCCTTGTCGCTAACACCTTTGATAACGCCGAGTTTGTTAAGAGTGTCAATCGTGTAAGCCAAGAAAGTGTCGGTTACGTCGGTCGGTCTTACAGCCGACACGCTGAGCGTTGCTAAACCGCTGACTATCATTATGATAGAGAGGGTAAGCGCGAGAAATCTTTTAAGATTACTCATAGTTGGATTTTTCCTCCTTGAATTAAATAAATTTATTTTTTCAAGATGAGATTATTTCATCTTTATGACAATTATAATCCCAATAAAAAGTTTTGTCTATAGTTTTGTCGTTTTGTAACACAACTGTAACACAACAAAAATTTTTGTTTGAAATAAAAACAAAATATCATAATTTAATATATTGACGAACAATATATTTGTAGGGGACGGCGCCCTCGACGTCCCGCCGAAAAGAACTCGTGTAAATTTTTACAATCATCAGATTTGAGGGACGTCGAGGACGCCGTCCCCTACAAGATTTAATTTACATTGTTCAATAATATAATAAAACAACAACAAGGACGGGATTTTTCCCGCCCTTGCAATATCATTAAACTTTTTACGCTTTATCTACTTTATTCATGTGTTTGATTAATTCAAGCACTTTGTTTGAATATCCCCATTCGTTGTCGTACCATGCGACAAGTTTTACAAACGTATCAGTGAGCGCGATACCGGCTTTTTCGTCAAATATAGATGTAAGCGGACAAGTGATAAAATCAGAAGAAACAACGTCTTCGTTCGTATAGCCGAGGATTCCTTTCATCTCGTTTTCGGAAGCGCGTTTGATTTCCGCGCAGATTTCTTTGTAAGCCGCGGGTTTTTTAAGATTTACAGTCAGGTCAACAACCGAAACGTCAAGCGTGGGAACTCTGAGAGACATGCCCGTGAGTTTTCCGTTGAGTTCGGGAATAACAACGCCGACTGCTTTTGCCGCGCCCGTTGACGACGGGATTATATTGCCGGAAGCGGCTCTTCCGCCTCGCCAGTCTTTTTTTGACGCTCCGTCAACCGTAAGCTGAGTCGCGGTCGTCGAGTGAACGGTAGTCATAAGACCGTCCGCGATACCGAATTTATCGTTTACAACTTTAGCCAGAGGAGCAAGACAGTTTGTCGTGCATGACGCGTTTGATACAAAATTCATGTCTTTTGTGTATTTGTCAAGATTTACGCCGCATACAAACATAGGAGTGTCGTCTTTTGACGGACCTGTGTATATAACTTTTTTAGCGCCGCCCTCAAGATGAGCTTTCGCCATTTCTTTTGAGTGGAATATGCCCGTAGCGTCCGCAATATATTCTGCGCCGACTTTTCCCCACGGAATATTTTTGGGTTCTTTTTCAGCGAAGAAAAGAACTTTTTTGCCGTTTACCGTAATTGAAGTGTCGTCGTGTTCGATTTTACCGTCAAATCTGCCGTGAATAGTGTCGTATCTGAGCATATAAGCGACATAGTCGGGAGACATGAAAGGGTCGTTTATAGCGACAAAATCATAATCCGGGTTATTTATACCCGCTCTGAAAACAAGTCTGCCTATGCGTCCGAAACCGTTAATACCAATTTTAATAGCCATTTTAAATCCTCCTAAAAATTATCATTAATAATTTATCTTATCAATCTTAATTTATTATCTGCCCCGTTGAATTTGTTAAATTTTTGTCAATCTATTGATTATATTTTACCACAACTTATTTATAATTGTCAACAGCTTTTATTTATTTTTTTTATTTTCCTCGAAATTTTAACATATTATACATATTATCAATTTATCAATGATTTATCAATTTTATCAATGCCAGCCGAACAGTCCCGCAAATTCAGTTTCCGCTTTCTCTTTTATTTTTTCGGCTGTTATATGGCTGCCCGGCTCGTCTGAACCGGGAGAACGAAGGTCAGTTTTTTTCTCGCCGAATATCAAATCAAAACAAACGCCGCTGCCTTTTTCCGAATCAAAATAGACGGTTAATTTTAAATCGTTGTTTTTTGCGACAAGGGCGGCAAGATACATGTCCAGATATTCTATGTCCTTTATCTCGTTAAGATAATCGCTGACAAACATGTCCTCGTGCGTTTTGAAAAAATCATTTGCAGCCCTGAATTCATATCTTATTATCCCCGTGGAAAAATTGCTGAAAAAACGAATATCAACTTTTTTGAAAATAGAATATTTAAACGCCGCCGCCGACAGTATTAAATTAATCAGCAGCAAATCGTCCTCGTTCAGCCGGTAAAAAAACATTTTGTCTTCGACGCGGCATACAATCTTATATCCGAAAGAACTTACGTATTGTGAAATACCCGACGCAAAATTATTTAAAAAGAGCCCGATGTCGCAGTAACTCTTATCTTTACCGGCGACCAGGGGGTTCAGGTTATTCATATGTTTTACAAAATGCTCCGTGACTTTTGATATTTTTTTATAGTTTTCGGCGTAAAAGCTGTCGTCGCGAACAGGACCTGTCTGCGATTTTACCTGCTGTTCTTTTTCGTAATATTGATATACGATTTTTTCCATGTTTTTTATTATTTCGTCCTCGTTTTCGCCGCCTTCTTTTATAAAATTAAACGTTTTGTAAAATATTGCGGCTTTGACAGTTTCGCTTCCGGGGTGAAAAATAAACCGCTTTATCGGAGACTGCGCGCATATTTTCAAAATTCTGAATTCTTTCTTTTTGTTTGCTTCATACAGCTTTTTTATATTAGCCGAATCCATATATTTTTCTATGTTTGAACCAAGACGGGGCTTCAGACTGGCGGATTTCGCCGCAGTATTTTTATATATGATTTTATAGTCGGCGTCCAAAAGCATTACCGGATGGGGATATGCCTCAGCTTCTAAAATATCCTCATGTTTTAAATTATATATCAATATTTACACCCCCATACGAAAAATCCGATAATATTTATGTTATATTGAAACATCTTTTCGCGTTTTCGCCCGTCTTTAATATAACTTCTTCAGGAGTTATATTTTTGATTTCGGCGATTTTTTTTGCAATCAGCGGCAGATAACTTGAATCGTTGCGTTCGTTTCTGTACGGGTGGGGCGTAAGATACGGGCAGTCCGTTTCAAGCAGGATATAATCAAGCGGCAGGTTCTTTAAAACCTCGCGGCAGGTTTTCGCGTTATCATAAGTCGCGACTCCCCCGAACGACATCATGTAATCAAGTTTCACAAGTTCCCGCGACATTTCAACGCTTCCGGCAAAACAGTGAAATATGCCCCTTACCGAGCCTTTGTATCTTTTTGCCGTATCTAAACATTCGCCGTGAGCGTCTCTGTCGTGTATGACTACGGGATATTTTACTTCGGCGGCAAAGTCCATCTGTTTTTTGAACCAGTATCTCTGTGAATCTTTGTCTGAAAAATTGCGGTAAAAGTCAAGCCCGATTTCACCGACCGCGACGGCTTTTTTATTTTTAAGCAGTTCTGCGAGAATATCAAGCGTATTGTCGGGAGTTCTTTCTGTCTCGTGAGGGTGAACCCCGACGGTCGCGTAAATAAAATCGTATTTATTCGCCAGTTCGACCGCCGACTTTGAGCTTTTTATCCCCGACGCGCTGTTTATAATTCTCTCTACTCCGTTTTCCCGCACCGACTTTATAACCTGTTCCCTGTCGGCGTTAAATTTTTTGTCGTCGTAGTGAGCGTGAACGTCTATAAGCATAATATTTACCTGTTTGTTTTATTTTTTTCCCATATATTTCTTTAATATTTGACATATAATTATAAAACTATTAATATAATACCAAAAATTTTATAAAAAAACAACATAATTATAAAAAATTTACAAAAAATATTTTTCTTTGGTTGCATTATAAAATCTCGTTTTTTACAGTATTCTTTATTTTTTCAATCATATATTCGGCTTCTTGTTTTGTTTTACCCCTGCACATCAAATAAAACTTGATTTTCGGCTCAGTACCGGACGGACGTGCGATAAAATTATTGCCGCCCTCAAGTTCAAAATATAACACGTCCGACTTAGGCAAATATATCTCCTGCATATCTCCCGAAATTATATCTTTTCTCTGAGCTCTTTTATAATCGCGGACTGCGCGGACTTTTGCTCCTCCGATTTCTTTTGGGGGATTTGAACGCATTTTTTCCATAATTTTAGTTATACTTTCAAATCCGGTCGCCCCTTCCATTGTTACCGAAACCAAATCTTCGGCGTAATATCCGTATTCTTCATATAAATTTTGAAGCTGTTCGTATAATGTCAAGCCCTGCGTTGTCTTATAATATAACGCCATTTCCGCTATAAGCATACTTGCGACAACAGCGTCTTTATCTCGCGCGTACGCGCCTTTTAAATATCCGTAGCTTTCCTCAAATCCGAAAATAAACGTTTTATTTTCGTTATCTTTATTTTGTTCAAATTCAAATATTTTTTCGCCTATAAACTTAAAACCAGTCAGAACTTCTTCAAGCTCAAGCCCGTATTTTTTGCATATTCCTTTAACCATATCAGATGTGACTATAGTCTTAACGATTACGCCGTTTTTGGGCATAATTCCTTTGATTTTGTACTGGCTCGCTATATATTCCGTCAATAAAACTCCGACCTGATTGCCTGTCATAGTAATATATTCGCCGTTTGTATTCCTGACCGCGATGCCGACCCTGTCGCAATCCGGGTCTGTTCCGATAATCAAATCGGCGTTATGCTTTTTTGCGTATTCGATTGCAAGAGCAAATCCTTCTTTTTCTTCGGGATTAGGCGATTTTACAGTGGGAAAATTTCCGTCCGGCAGTTCCTGTTCAGATACGGCAATCACTTTTTTAAACCCCGTCTCGTCTAAAACTTTTCTGACCGGAAGATTTCCGCTTCCGTGCAAAGGAGTATAAACAAGCGTATAATCTACGCCCTTTTCCAAAACAAGTTCGGGATTTACGCTTTGTTCTTTAACGCAGTCAATATAAGCCCTGTCAACAGAATTTCCGATAATTTCAATAAGACCGGATTGTTTTGCCGTTTCAAAATCCATGCGCTTAACGTCTTTAAAAATATCGGTTTTATTTATTTCGGACAGTATAATATCGGCGGTTTCGGGGTTAATCTGCGAGCCGTCTGGTCCGTAAACTTTATAGCCGTTATATTTTGCCGGATTATGGCTTGCGGTTATAACTATTCCAGCGGCGCAGCTTAAATATCTGACCGCAAAAGAAAGTTCTGGGGTAGGGCGCAGACTGTCAAACAGATATGCTTTGAACCCGTTTGCCGCAAGCACAACCGCCGCTTCTTTAGCAAATTCAGGCGACATATTCCTGCTGTCGTAAGCTATTGCGACGACTTTCTGTTTTAGATTGCCGCCCGACTTAATAAGCTGATTGGAAAGTCCCTGCGTCGCCTGTCCTACTATATATTTATTGATTCTGTTTAATCCTATGCCGATAACCCCGCGAAGTCCTCCAGTACCAAACTCAAGCGCGCGATAAAACCTGTCCTGTATTTCTGAATCATTATTTTTAATTGAAACCAATTCGGCTTTTTCCTGTTCGCTGACGTTATCAAGCCAAATCTTATATTCTTTTATGTAGTCTGACATTATTATCTTAACCCTCAATTATTATTTTAATTTCGTTAAATTCAATTATTCAAGGGCGGAGACAAGCTCCGCCCTGAAATTTGTATTTTTTTGGCTTATCTAACCTCAACGTCGTCGCCGGGAAGAAGCTGTGAATTGTTCTTGATATAATCCACAAGCTCGTCCATTTGAGCGTATGCGACCGATACATAAGTGTCAGCCGCTCCGCAGTACATAGCGATTCTTCCTGTATCTGCGTCGCAAAGAGCCGCGCACGGGAATACGACGTTATCGACAAATCCTGTCGTTTCATACGGAGCTTCGGGGGTTAAGATAAAATCCTTACATCTGTAAAGCACTTTTGACGGCTTATCAATATCCAAAAGAGCCGCGCCCGTACTATAGACAAAACCGTTGCACGTATTGCAGACCCCGTGATATATCAAAAGCCAGCCCTCGGACGTTTCAATCGGTATAGGTCCCGCGCCTATTTTAGTTCCCTGCCACCAGCCGCCGCCTTTTGTCATTACTCTGCGGTGTTTTCCCCAATATATCATATCCGGGCTTTCGCTCAGGAATATATCGCCGAACGGAGTATGTCCCGTATCGCTCGGACGGCTGAGAAGAACGTAATTGCCGTTTATTTTTCTGGGGAATAAAACGCCGTTTCTGTTGAACGGTATAAACGCGTTCTCAAGACGTATGAATTTCTTGAAATCTTTTGTTTTGCCCATTCCGATTGTCGGCGCTCCCCCGAAACCCGTACACCACATAATATAATAGGTATCATCTATTTTTACGACGCGGGGGTCGTAAGCGTACTCCGGCTGATACGGCGCGCCGCTTTCGTCAACCCACTGTACTTCCGGGTCATGAATATCCCATTTTAAGCCGTCTTTGCTGAACCCAACATGAATACGGGGCATACTGTCTCTGTGGTCCGCTCTGAATACCCCTGCGAATCCGCCGTTGTACGGAACAAGCGCGCTGTTAAAAATTCTTGATGCTCTCGGCGTGGGATTGCGGTTTATTATAGGGTTTCCGCTGTGCCGCCACGTTACTTCTTTACAGCCTGCGGGTTTATTTTCCCACGGAATATTCGGAATCGAATCGCCTATGATTTTTACTTTTGACATTTTTAATCCTCCCAAATTATTTAATAAATTTATATAATATTTATGTTAAATCAATTATCGCGTTAATCCAGATACACCGTTGTATTTTTTGGGCTGGTAACTGTATATTTCACTGTCACTGACTTTAATTCCGCGGGTTTAAGCGTGAATTTCCATGTCAAAATACCTGTATCTTTGTCCATTTCGGCTCCCGAAATCTCAGTTACGTCAACCGTGATTTGTTTGTTCGTGGAAACAGGAACTTGGTCCAGCATTTCAATATCAATGGGAACGGTTTTCAGATTGCGGGCGGTAAGCTCCCATTGACGGGTTTGCTTGACGCTGCTGCCTGTGAAGGTCTTGGCTGTGAAGTCTTTTCCGCGAACGCGCGTAACCATAACGGATTTATCCGCGCCCAGCGACAGGTCAAACTTCTCGTCGGCATGTCGGGGGTCTATATATGTTTTGCCGACATAACGGTTTTCAAAGAATATTGACGCTTCACCGGCGATAAGATTTAAATGCTCCCAGCCGCTGACAGCCGCCAGCAGGAACGCCTCGCGCTCCAACTTGCGGATACTGTAATAACGGAATTTCGCAGGAAGGGAATGTACGGTGATTTCAACGTCCTGACCGCCGTCTCCGCTTGCGATTGTGTAAGGCGCGGTGACGTTATATTCCACGCTTGTTACCGATTCGGTTACGGTTACAGCCGGGATTATCTTTTTTTCATTAACTTCTATCCCCGCTTCCTCCAGTTTTATACAGTCGAATGCGGCGGTATTATCCATATCTATTGAATTTACTGAAGCCGCCATTTTTGCCATTGCCGGCGCGGCGTTGAATTGCGCCCGTAATCTCGGCTCCTGATAAAAGTTTAGATACCACGGATTCAAGCGCGGGCAAACTCCGCCGATGCTGGGATTGCCTGTGGAAAGCGTCAGCTTTACTTCGTCCCAATTTTCGCCGGATTGCTGGGTCACTTTTGCCTTGTAA
>JGI20166J26741_11738696_pt1 | contig 10583 bp, 10 predicted proteins | sample TergutCu122P5_FD_26741 | JGI IMG/M metagenome (IMG submission 26741) | reverse complement strand
ATTTAAATGCCATAAAGTCCACTGTCGGCCGGAGTTTTTTAGGCATTTAACCCTTACCTGCGTTACAGCAACTGTAACTTTCGTCCTGTAAAGGTTAATAGTGAGTTACAAGGAAGAACATATTGTATGAACGTGATCTGCAGTGAAGTGAACCATATCCTTGTTAAACCGGCATTTACTAACGATTGTTAACCTGTTCGTAGCTTTTATGTACCCTTATAACCAGAGGCAGGTGCAACAGAAGGATAACTCGCTACAGGGGTGCATGTTCTTGTTCAGAGGTGAAATGAGACTCTAGGCAGGAATGAAGAGTATTTTTAAAAATGATTGTGTCTTAAGGATTGTTGTGAAGTTCTATGCAACTTCTACTGCCTTGCATGTACATAGCATTAAAAAACAATAGGCATTATTTTGTGACTGCCCGTCATTTTTTGGAGTAAATTCTGACAGCCCACCTGATATTTCTAATTCTGCATTTATTAAATTTGTCACTAACATCACTTTTCAGGGTTATGTCTTGTTCAGTGTTATTTCTTGCTGGATTGCTCAAAATAAGGATGCATCTTATTTTAGATAATTGTGAACTGAATAGTATGGATATTAAAGAGCACTGGCTCAGAGGAAAGTGCCAGCAATGTATATGTCTGGCACAGAATGTGACCCTTACTGGACGCTTTATCTTCCAGGTTTCACCAACACATTCCTCTCAATGCAGATAAATATTTTGAACTTCAAGGAATGCTTGGGAAGTCAGAAGACAATGAAGATGTCATTGGGATACCAGATAGACATGTGTGCAGCTATTGTCAGAAGTGTGTTGGGAATAAAAGTGATTTGCTGTCTCATATATCTGATTCTCACTCTGATGGTGTTTTCCACTGCCAGGTGTGCGATGAAAGATTTTGTACTGTCAGGGAACTCTTTTTGTCACATTTGGCTATGCATGGTATAGAGCTATCAGAGGAGGATGTTATAAGTCACAAAGATCGATTTGGGTGTTCCTATGCAAAATGTGAAGCTCGTGAGTTAAATTTTGATAGTGAAGAAATGGATAAACATAAGGATGGATGCCGATGTGTGCATTGTGGTTTAAAGTTACAATCAGTGAAACTGATGAAGTTGTTAGGGCATGTTGCAGAAACAGAGAGTGATGACATTTATGGTAGTGAACACCCTTTTGAATGCAAGTATTGTGGAATTGGGTTCATATCTGCTGCAGCTTTGTACAAGCATTCAGTTTACCATAGGAATAATTCCTTGCTAACGTGTAATATTTGTTCACAAGCCTTCCACAAGGCTGGTGAATTAGAAAAACATTTACTGATACATGAGAATGACAGAAATTACCTTTGTCACTTATGTGGAACAACATTTAACAACAAAAGTGCATTGACCCGCCATACAGAAGGAGTCCATCTCAATGACGACAAATTTCTCCGAACGTGTGAGAAATGTGGAAAAATGTACAAGAGTCAGACACACTTCAAGAACCACCAGCTTCTCCATACTGGTATAAAGCAGTTTGTGTGTGATAAGTGTGGGAAGAGTTTTTTCAATGCCCACAGTCTGAACATACACTTGCGAGCTCACTCTGAGGCCCGGCCATTCCAGTGCCACCTCTGTGGACAGAAATTTCGCTGGCTTAAGAACTTGAAAGCACATGCAAAGATCCATAACAGAGATGAGGGAAAGAAATTAGGTACAGAGGTTCAATGCAGTGTATGTAAAAAGGAGTTATCAGACAAAGGTAAGCTAAAGGTGCATATGCAGAGTCATACAGGAGAACGCCCATTTTCTTGTGCTAGCTGTGAGAAGCAGTTCCGGCAGAAAACCAGCCTAGATTATCACATGAAGACTGTACATGGTGCCCGTATGGATTTTGGATGTGATATTTGTGGAAAGTCTTTTCCTTGTAAGCAGGCACATGACAACCACAGACGACTTCATACTGGTGAACGTCCGTACAAGTGTACTGCATGCAGTAAGACATTCCGATCAGTGAACTGTTTACGGTCTCATACTAAGATTCATTTGGACATTCGTCCGTATTCATGCTCTTTTTGTGAGAAATGCTTTTGTAAGAAGTCTCAGCTTGATTGTCATGTTCGGATACATACAGGAGAGAAACCATTTATGTGTGAAAAGTGTGGCCGAGCGTTTACACAGAAATGGGACATGATAAAACATAAACACAGGCATGAGTGATGAGGGTTAATTTCCATCATGCTGTTAATGTGTATAAAGTTCAGCATTTGTGTTGGCAGAAGTTGTTGCAAACAGGCACATTTATGTGAGATCTCAGGTTGCCACAACAGTTTTGTTGATGCTTCAGGTTTTCTGGGATGTGACGCTGTGTTGCCAGGTAGGTGTTTGCAACATTTTGAAGAGATGTAGTGTATTAAGCTTCAAGGGTTGAGGTGTCCAAGAGGAATGCCAAACACAGTGCAGGTGGCAATACAGGCCTGTTAGTATGGTTGTTGAAGTTTAAGAAAGATTGGTGAATCAGCAGGGGACATGTAGGTGGGCCATGACAAGGGGTGTAATTAGATGTGCAGTGAGGGAGTAGGGTGTAAACCAGACCAGTAGACCTGTATATTTCCACATGTTAACCTTTCTTACTGTTCTTCTCGGACCCATGAAGTAATGGGAAACAACAAAGAAGACAGCATGACATCCCAGAAGACATGACTTGTAAGGTGTGTCTTTTTATTTGAGGACTTAAGATGCATTTTTGACATTTGCATGCATTAAAGTTTTATTATAGGTAGTAAATACATGCTGCAAGAGTTTGAGTAAATGAGAAGAGTCAGGCAGTGTGGGTTTCTGCTAGTGTAATGTTTATTCAAGGTGTGTGGTTATTGCTGATCCAGTAGACTTTGCGGTTGATGCATGGTTATCGCTTGACAGTATTTGAGAGAAGAGTTGCGAAATATTTATTTCGTTCCTGGAAGGGAAACTGTCAAGGTTTTGTGGTATGTAAATCCAGTGTTAAGTTTTGTCACTACTGTCTCAGACAGTCACATGTTGAGTTTCTCAAGTGTAACTACCAAAATATTGTTTAATGGAAAGATTGTTTTGAGCATAGGTTTCGTTGTTAAGCTGAATAATGTTCCAGTACTGTGCTGCAATTTATGTAATGAGTTTACATGACTGTTGATATTCAGCCTGAGTGTTCTTGGCTGGATGTGATATAATTTTTAATGTCCCTGTTCTGCTGTAGTGCTAAACTGTAACCACCAGAGTATCCAATGTCACTGTGAATGTTAGTAGAATTACAAGTAGTACACAGAGACAGTACAGTTTGTGGTTTGATAGTTGGTTCAAGAGTGGGTCACAGTAGTCTTTGGATTAACATTAACCTGTGCTTTGTCAAGTTTTTTGAGTGCGTGTTGCAGGTTGATTAGTAGTTTCTGTAATTTGGTTTTTCTTGATTGTGATGTTCAAACCTAAAAACTCTTCTTCGTCAGAATATCCTTCTGTGAGCACATCACTTGGCCTTAATTTTCTGCAAATGTTTAATTTGCACAGTATTCCATGCCCATACTTTGTTGACAGTAATATTGTTTATTGTATGTTGCCTTCAGAAGTTTAAAATGTTCTCAAGAACCAATTTTTGTAGATATCTCTTTGATTCAAAGGTATAGAGTTCTCACAGAATTGTTGATGAATTCAGGCTTCTGGGATGATAATGCCATGTCATCTGGTAAATAGTTACCGTTATATTGGAGACTGCTGTGTCGAAACATTGGTAACTGTTTGTCACCTGACATGGCATTACAGCCCTGAAGATTTAATTGTGTTCAACAGGTAAAGTTCATCCTAGAACAGACCATGAAAACCCAAAGGGGGAGTAGAGACGCTAGATAGGGGTGAGTGATCAACTCCGCACCTCAGCTGTTCTGCTGCTGGAAAAAAGGCCTGGTATGCATTGTATAGGAGGGTGGGTGGGCCCTAGGGCTGGTCTGGACAGGTGCAGAGAATCTCGCTCCCCACCTGAATTCTATCTGAGGACCATCCAGCCTGTAGCTAGTCCCCATCTTTTTCTTAGATTTTTTGTTAATATTTGATCCATTGTTTGAGATCGTGATTGTGACGCCTGTAAGGGAAATCTGTGACTGTGTTTCCAGACAAGCTCACTGTCAGGGGCATGAAATCAATAATAATAATAATAATACGTGGAACATCACACATAATATGGAAAGTATTGCTGTCTGAAACTGGAAGTGAGCATGGTGGGGATCACCATTGGTTCAAGAGAAGTTCTGGGAGGGAAAGGCCTGTGACAGGATATGATGACAATACCACCACCAACAAATAATAATAATAAATAATAATTATTATAATAATAAGCTAAAATACGAGAGTTTATGTATAGATATACGACGAATGTGGAACCTGAAATGTATAATTATACCGGTGATAATTGGAGCCACCAGAATAGCAACAAAATGTTTAAGGAAATATTTGGAAACGATACCAGGAAAACATTAAATAGATTCACTACAAAAGACAGCTATACTTGGAACATCACTAATAATACGGAAAGTGCTGTAGTCTGAAACTTGAAGCCTGAGCTGTGGGGATTGCTGTTGGTGCAAGAGAAGTTCCAGGAAGAAAGGGCCTGTGACAGGAGACAGCAACACTGTAATAATAACAACAACAACAAGAATAATAACAATAATAATAATAATAATTTTGTGTTAAGAGGCTTACTCCAGGTGCATTACATAGATGAGGTTTGACAGACTATTGTTATTTGTTTTGAAGCTTTCAGTGATCATTTTGTTTGCACCAGGCATTGTTTTGGTAGGCCAGTATTGCCAAAACAGTCCAGTTTATCAGTGTATGGTTGTAGTGTTAGGTGTGATCATTGATTTTCGGAAAATTGCACAGGACCTGTCATCTACGTCGTGATCAGCTGATTTATTTTCTTTTGAACTGTGCGGTTTTTCTGATTTTGTGTCACAGTTTGAAACATGCTAGCCATTCATTGGGAAAAGTGTTGATTTTACTTCACTTTATTTCTAGGTGATTTGAAAGAATTTTGAAAAGCAACAGTTAGCTTCGTGATGTCCATCTGTTTGGGCTCCACTGGATGAATTTTTGTGAATGTTTCTATTTGAGTATTATTCGAGAATGTGTCCAGAAAATTCCATTCTGATTAAATCTGACAATAATACTAGTTGCTTTATGTAGAATTCTTAGATTGCAGAATGTTTCTTAGAGGAGATGTAGAGAAAAATCAAAACACACATTTTATGAACAGTAAATTTTTTTTAAAAAAATTGTGCCATTTATGAGGTAATGTGGAAAATATGTTAGAGCTTGACACACCACAGATGACAATGTAATAGGGCCCATGCTCTTAGCATTCTGGATAACAAGGCAACAGACACACACTCAGAATGTTTAATACTTGTTGCTCTTCGACTACAACAATGATTGCATGAAATGTACACTGCCTGTGTTGTTAAATTAAAAACATATAGCTTTCTGTGAATAATGGCTCAGAAATTGGAACTTGTTGTTAAAGTGGAATACTGTTTATAGAAAACCTAATTGAGCTGCATGATTTTTGACTTCAGCATTTGTGACAGTTATTTGCCTATTGCTTATCAAAGATATAAACTTAAGTAAACCAGTCCACTGAGCTTTGATGTCATGCAGTGCGGAATATCTGATGATCTGGTCTTGTTACTAAGCTGTATCTTCATCACTTTCCATTCATTGTATCAGTTCCAGCGTCTCTTAGAGTTAACATAATTTGTTTTGCCTTAAATGCAGTTCAAGATATGAGATTTGGCTGAGGTGTTGCTGAGGATTCAAGTCTTTTGTAATGTGACAGTGTGATAAGGGCAGGGGGTGTTGGTGGTTCGCTGTGTTTGGAAGGATCGTCGTGTCTTTTTGACCCATGAAGATTAAGCACCACAGTCTTTTGAAATGTAAGGAACCACTCATCCATTGACACAGTGACATGTTACAGAAGACTTGAAAACAAGTAGTTGCCTTTTGTGATTCCATCTTGAATGGGTGGGTAGATTTTTCCATGATGAAGGGCAGTGCGAGCAGTAACACTTCAAAGGTGCATGTGAGAAATAATGAGAAAGGTACTGTAACATTTATTTGGCCAGGTGCTGAAGCATATGGATTAAAGACCAGTACATGTAAAACTTTACTAACTTGTTATAGTTTGGGTATAAGTGTAAAATTTTTGCAGTTAAGGAAAAATGGTTTGAATTCTTTGAGAAATACCTGGTTTCAAAACCATTCTGGCACCAGATGGTAAAAAAAAAAAAAGAGGAGTAATATATGCTTTGAATAATGAAGTACAATTCTTCTTGCCCCCTCTCCCAGTCTTGTGCTACAGAGGTAGCTGTAACTCCAGTGGTAGAGCCTGGCTAGAGTCAGACTGCTATTTTATGGCACTGTGCAATGAACCGATTTCACTAGCTTTGTGAAGTGCATGTTGGGAGAGGCATTATGGAACATAAGTGTGCTGAGGTAAGACAAAACAAACCCATGTTTTTAGAAACAGAGTTGATTGCTGCAGGGATACCAATTTGCTACATCTGTGTCTGCTGTGACTTCTGCTGTTGTAGACCACAAGTCAGTGTCTGCGCGCGCGCGCCCCCCCTCCACACGCGCGCGCACACACACACACACACAGACAGAGAGGCGCCATAAGATTGTGATCAGTCTGATGTGCAAATACATTTTTGTACTTGAAAGGGAACTTGGCCAGATAAAGCTGTTTTGCAGGTGTCATGTCAGTTGGTATTGTTGTCTTTCCTGCATTCTAAGCAGTTTGGTCTTGTCACTGCCATGCAAGAACATAGATTCTTGTGATCCTTGCTGCTGTAGTGTCATTCAGATTATTTTTGTTCGGTAATTTGTTAAATGAGGTTTGAGAAGTAAAATAGTCTGCATAGTTTATTGGTTATGTGTAGTTGATTGTTACCTGTATATAGCTTTTCATATTTCAAAAAAGACAGTACAAGCTATGATGTTACCACTTCTCCCCCATTGCTACAGATAGTGCATCCCACTTCTAATCTCCTCCTCCCCACACAGGTAAATTCTTTTGCAGGCATTCTGTACTATTTGGTCTGCCTCTAACTTGGTGGTCTTCCTCTGTCATTGACCCAAATATTTTATTCAGCATCTTTGAAGTTATGTTTGGCCCCACATGTGAGAGACCAAGTTTCACACCCATACAGCCCTAAGTAATGAAAATACATTGTACATTTAAAGCAATAGACAGTTCATTATTTATGATGGTAATTATATGGTGTGTGAGAAAGCTCTTGCATTTTTACCGTTAGAAAGAACATTAAATTTGAGTTTTCATTCCGGTACTTGGGTAACTTGTGTTTCCTTTCAGACTGATCAGTGTTCATTTGATGTGCAGTGGAAATATACCTTCCAAATTAAAGGGTTTTATAGGATAGCAGTTTGCGAGTGGTGTGCTAAATATGTACATCTAAGTTGAATTTAATTGCCGACAGTGTGCGAATGGACATCTCGCAAATGGTGATCTGTGCATGGGAAAACTGGATACCAGCATAATAAAGTGATGTGAGACAAGCAAGGCAATGGGACCAACAGCAGTAATGACTCTGCGCACTTTGTCTTGCAGGTGTCAGCTGTCTCCTCATACATCATTCAAAGCTTTCCAAGAAGCAAAAAATGCATTGAGGAACATGCACGGGCAGAAGGACATCATATCTACCATATCTGATGTGTCGTCTCATCAGTTGGTGTGGGTTAAATGTGAAGAGAATTCCAGAAATTTTCAGAAATGTCATTATTGTAACTCTTCATTTGCAACCAAAAATGAATTGGAGATTCACATGTCTAAATCACATCCTGATAAATATCATGTTAAATGTGATGCAGTAGTTGGGGTTCAAGATGAGCCTTTCACCCATTCAGATGCCTGTTTAGATATGGTTGGCAGTGACAGTGAGTGGTTGCATGATGATGCAGTCAGTGCTGTAGGATCCGGCCGTGTTCTGAAAAAGGTCGAAGTAACAAGACATTGTAGAAAAAATTTTCAGCATTCTATGAAGAAGAATTTTCTTTGTAAAGTCTGTGAGAGAACATTTACTAGACAGTATGATTTAAAGAGGCATTCAGATTGTCACCCTCCACCAAGAACAGATAAAGTGGAAGAGAGAGAATTTGTGAATGACACTGATACAGGTGATATGTGGGCACAGTCAGAGTGGGATGAGGAAGCAAAAATGGATTATGAAATTATGTTAGATGAAGAGTTTGTAAAGAAAGGTAAAAGGAAGCGTGCAAGGTCATCCTCCTTCCATTGCATTGAATGTGGAAAGAACTTCTCTCTGAAGGACAGTTATTTCAGGCACATGCGTATACATACAGGAGAGAAACCTTTCACATGTCACATCTGCGGTAAACAGTTCCGTGATTCAGGTGGTCTTGCCAGGCATTTGAAGGATGTTCATGCTCGTATAAAGAAATTTAGTTGTGATTTGTGTGGTCGGAGCTTTGCTTCAAAAGCAACAACAGAGGATCACCGTCGTATACATACGGGAGAGCGTCCCTATGTTTGTGATTCTTGTGGTAAAGCATTCAAATCCAAAGCATCTCTGTATATTCATAGTAAAATCCACACTAACTCATTTCCTCATAACTGTTCTTATTGTGAGAAGCACTTCCGTCGTCGTCAGGAACTGCTGGCTCATGTGACGACACACACGGGTGAAAAACCTCATGCATGTGATACTTGTGGGAGGTGTTTTAGGGTGAGGGGGGAACTGTTACGACACAAACTGATCCATTCAGATGATAAGCCTTATGCTTGTACTGTGTGTGGTTTGACTTTTAGACAGAAAAGGTATTTGAAAAACCATGAGAAGACTCGCCACGCAAGGCTGGAGTTGAGTACTTGAACTTGTATGTGAGTTTGCTGTTCTGTAAATACTTCAGTCTCCCAGGATGTCTCTTGCTTAACACATTTATTATTTCATTTCATGTGTATTACATATCCCATTCATCTCATCTGTAATTTGATCATACAGAAACTTTGTGAAGAGTACAAATTACAGGGCTTCTCGTTGTGCTGTTTTTCCAACCCTCGTTTCCCTTCATTTCACTTTTGTCCACATATCCTCTTGAGCATTTCGTTTTAAAACATCCTTAAACTTGTTCTTTCCTTAGGGTGAGAGAGCAGTTTACACTCTTGTACAAAAGTGCATTTATATATTTTAATTCATGTATTTAGTGTGAAGAGTTTGTGCACCATGGCTCAGGTGGTTAGCTGCAAATCTCTCACTGGGGCCTGGGTTCAGTCCCAGGCCAGTCCATATGAGATTTGTGGTGGACAAAGTCTTGGCACTGGCATACACTTTTACTGCAAGTGCTTCAGTTGTCCACAGTCGGTATTGTTCCACTAATGCAGTGCAAACATTCATGAAATTCTTTACCAGTGCTGTACAATCTTAGTAATTGTCATTAAATAACATACCTGAACAAATGGAAATAAATGGTAGTATGCATCACCCAAAATTATTTGGACTTTTTAAGATCACATTCATTAGCAATGAATGTAATTTCAGTTTGGTTTTGTTTCTGGGTATTTCACCATTGTAACATTTTCAGAGGATTGGTTGGCTAGCCTCGTATTTTGACCTTGTCCTGCATTGTGATGATACAACACAGACATGTGTTTTGAATTGTAAACCAGCATCTGTACAGGCATCTCATAGATTTTCTGCAATTGTGTATTTATAATATTTATGTTTTTTCCTAATAAACTGTCACCATAGACTCCAGCTGATGAGTTCCATTCATTCATATTTCAGCATGGGTTTTCTTCAAGCTTATTTATGGCAGGTTCTAAAGCAGTAACAGTGAGGATTCTCCTTGTTTTAGAATCTTGTGAAATTGAAATTCATCAGTTGAATGTGTACCTGTGCAGACTTTGGTATATATTTTGTTCAGTTAGCCTGACAAGTTTTTCTGAGTATACCAGCCACACCCCACAGGCAGATGGTGGGTTAATACTTTAAATTACACCATCACCACTACCATCCCCACCCTTGTAACTCATTATTCAAAATGCTTCATTGTACATTGCTGTGTAGTCTTGAGGTACTGTCATATGATGAGCTGCAAACAAATAAGAATTGTACATATACGGTGACAAACATGACTGTGGGCAAGGAAACATAATTTTGTTTCTTTTATTCAAATATTTGACTCTTTCACATGTGTGCTTGAAGTTTCTTTATGAATGATCGTGTCTTTATAAAATCGGTGGGGCACCAGTCAGTACAAGAATTTATGCAGGGTAGTGACTGTGGTTATTTTGTTTTAATAGACTTGGACCATCTGGCAAGTGCATGCAACCTTTCCTTGCAGCACCCACTTCCCCCTTCCCCCCCTTAAATTGGTATTGTGCCATTGGACACTGAAATTTTAGTTTTTAACCCTTTGCCGGTCCAATTTAAAACCATACTGCATGGGCAGAAAGGCTGCGTTTTTTTTCAGTGGGCATTTAAATTTACGTACTGCACCAGAAACAGGTCTCCCCTCCAGGGAAAAAAATCATAACA
>JGI20166J26741_11738585_pt1 | contig 10585 bp, 6 predicted proteins | sample TergutCu122P5_FD_26741 | JGI IMG/M metagenome (IMG submission 26741) | reverse complement strand
GGGGGGGGGGGGGAGTGAAGGAAGTGTTCCTTGTACCAATCTTTGAAAAGTAAGGAGAAATAAGTCAAAGGCCTTAGCAGGATTTATCCCATGGACAGAGTCAAACCATTACCATCAATATCATCTTTTCTTACCACATAAATCATTCTCTAGATAAACTTTTTTGCTTGGGTGCCCCTTTTGTCTTTAAAAAATAAGCAAGACCCTCTACATCCTTGCTCGCGTAAATATAGAATGTCCGGATGATTTGTATCCAAAATTAAAAATTTATATCTCAGAACTTATTTTTCGAATGGACGATTTTGCGACGTCGCAAGAATGCATCATTAATGAAGGCAGTTTCCGTCAGTTTCAAGAAGAATGTCTAGCAATATCATGAAGTTGGAATTATCACTCGGAATTACGAAGGACTTCTCTGCCATGTTATTTCTTGAAAATTACAAATAGTTGGCCTATTCTGGGATTTGATGTTCTCAGTTCTGTATAAATCTATAGTCCAATCCTTCTCCTTATCACGTAGTGTGATGAGTGGTTAGGTAAAATTTACCAGGACCAAAAGACAATGATAGTCATAATACTAAGAAAGAATGCATGAAATGTACACAGTACAAATACACGTGACTCATTTTCAATAATCGGTGTCAGTAAGTGTTATGTAATATTTCTGGACTAATTCTATGTAAGGATGTATGGTGTAGTACGATACTATTTTAGTTGTATGTTCAATAAAACCTTCGTTCAGAAACAGTATGCAATAAGTTTCACAACTAATAAAGAAATTTAATCATTACACGCCTACAAATCTTTTACCTCCCTATGGTTTATTCGTATTGTATTTAGGAACTAGTAAAATTGTTTCCTGTAATTGACATATCATTAATCTGTGTGCCCGAAAAATTTTAGGGTTCTGAAATATTATAAGGAACACCTTTCGTAAGGGAGTAAATTAAACCCTGGGTGTTTATGACATAAATACTTGTGAATGGTAAAGTTTATTCGAAGAGTTTATTGAGATTTCTCTTTAAAATTTCCAATAAAGGGGAATTTTCGGTTGGACAAATGTATAATTAATATCGGCTTATATATTACCATCAAACACAACAGACTTTCATAATATTGTAGTGGTCGGTGGAGTCTGACCACTGTAATTTGGGGGTAGCTTTATTTAACCTGAGCGGATTTGGATATCAAATAAGTCTTGCTGCCTCCAGTTGAGGTTCATCTAGTTGGACCACCGCCGGTGAAGTAACGGATGCCGGGAGAGAGGGGGAATGTAGCTGGAAAAGAATGTGCTGTGGACAGCACTACGCAGCTTTGAGAGCTGCTATTCACTTTACTAATATAATCAGCCGCTCACTGACCCAATAAGACACTCACTGTTCTGTTTATTAACACAGCTTAAATATATAAATATTCTATCAACCCGCTGCACATCAGTAGTAACACAACTATATACGAGTTTCCTCCCAACAACGCACAGGCACATAAATAAAATAGTCGTATAAACCTTTCTGCGATACACACAACGTTACACGGTAATTTCTAATCCGGTCCGAAACTGTTCAGGTTCCTTCACTAATGATGGTAAATACTCAGGTTATAAATTTCCACAATTCACAACAACACCTACCTTGTATTATGTACGAAAACAGCATCGTATTACCAAATAAAATTACTGGCAAAATAATGTCAACCTGCGTGCACTGAGATGCACACGTGCAAAAATCAAGTTATCGCGCCGAAAGTTGGAACCGTAAGGCGTCCCAGCCTTACAATGCAGGGTTTTTATAAATTCGTACGACGCTCGACCTTTGTTCCCATGGCCTGATGGAGTCCGTTGTCACCATCTTGCCCATAGACTAGGAAAATAGAACGCGGGCCATGATGTAGATCGCGTGATGCGTCAAGCTACCTGAAACTGCTGACAGCATCCACGACTTCCTGTACGTTGTCAAGGGATAGAACTATATGTACAATAATTTACAGAAATTTACCAGCTAAATACAAAAACATTATACCATTCATTACAATATCGTCAATAAAGTCTGCATATTTCCTTCCTTAAAACACTAAAAAAACACGCTTCAAAACGTAAATTTTAATTCTCCTATTTTGGTCACTGAATAAAATAAGAGAAAACTTTGTATTTTTTCTCATTTATTCCAGGCAAATACTGCGATAGTACTTCAAATTAAAACATGTCCAGTTCCAATGAGATTCCTTCCAATTTTTTTACTCATTATTATCCTATCAATGGACTATGAATATCCAAACTCACTGACTGTGTCGTCTTACTTTAGTGCCCAGCGTTCCTTAACTTGTATCAACAATGAGATTACCATTGTTACTCAAAATTTCAGTCCGCACTTCTCGTTAGAAGTTTTAGTATCCAATTTGTTGTATTTTCTTCATCAATATGCTGACCCTCCCACTTATGGTTCTGATATAATCATCCCTCACCGAGGAGACTGTAAACGTATCCACTCATAAGGCGGAATTGCTTCTATCCTTTCTCGAAAGAGCAGGCAACTACACTAACAGGATTTGTGGTTTTATCATTCGTTCCAGTTGACTTCCGAGACAATGCCGCCAAGCATGTCCCGACTGCCTTCTCTTTAATCTTCACATGTCATTATGCACATTATCTATTCAAACTAGGCTTCATAACCACGTATCTACCTTTGCAATTACGGAAGGTACGATACCTTATTTTCTAAGAACGGCTCTGTTTTCTTGAACTTCAAAACCAGACGCAGTTGTGCATCACATCCCACGGCTTGACTATCCGGGAAGACACCCTTTGATCCCCAGGTAAGAAGCTGGTGTTTAAGGCAAGAATAAATTTATTTAAAAAACTAAGAAAACACATAGACGTGAGAGTGATGGATTAACGACAAAATACGGACAGTTACGTAATTAACCTTCTACTTGCCATGATGAGAAAATGTTAAACTGGACAGCTTTATGAAAGATACATATTTGGAAAAGAGACGTGAGAGGTGGGAGGGTAACAAATAGGTCTAATTTGAACATAAAAAATTTCGATCGTGGTGGCCGTGCGGTCTAAGGCGTAGGTCTGCGGTCGCTGGTTTGCTGGGATTGCGGGTTCGAATACCACCAGGTGCATGGACATGGATGTTTGTTTCTTGTAAATATTGTGTGCTGTACAGGCAGAAGCTTCTACAACGTTCTGATCCATCGTCCAGAGGAGCCCCGCCGAATGTGTATGTACCATTGAGTGTGATCAGGTGCAACAATAACTGTCTGCACCTACAATGAGTAGGCAGAAAGAGTTCAGACTAAAAGCAGGTGAAAATACGTACTAAACGGATAAAACGAGGAATGAAAGGCCTCTTTTCACGCGAGATGGTTGGGAAGTATGCAGCGAAGACAGTAATAAGGACACGACGAAAAAATGAAAAGAATCGGGGGAAGGGAGGGAAAGAGAATTACGAAAGGCGTAAAGGAATAAACGGGATTGGGGGGGGGGGGGTTAACTTGAAACAGAAAAAATGAAAAGTAGGTGAAGAATGACGAGAGATTGGAAATAAATAAAGAGACTGGACAGCAGCCTTGAGGACACCTCAGGCAAACAGAAGTAAAGGCGTGATTGTGAAGCAGCGTACCATGAGTCTCCGTATTTTGTGATCAAAATATCCTATTTTAATGTGTTTTAAGTGTGTTATTTGAAGACGCTCTCAAATTCTATGAGCACGTATGTTCTGAAAACAGAAAAATAAATTAGTATGAAGTATTAGCGGAGAAATACCGACAGGGGAAATTCGGAGTATTCAGGACAAAAACGTTCCAGTGCCAGTTCGTGTTTGGCAAATTTCTTGCGAAAATGTCTGGGACTGATCTAGAGAGTCGGCAGTGAGAAGCCGGTGACTCATTCCTTCATGTAGTCTCCCTTACGACAGATCCATAGCCTCTTACAAAGTGACTGCTCCACAGAGTGCGATCTACTGGTTCTTCTTAAGATTTTACGTATCCTCTCCTTTCCTTCAGGCCATCCAGTAGCAGCTTCCTTCTTCTTCCTTATCTTCCCGTCACTTCTATCATTCCCTTTATCTTTATTTCAATAACGTGTTTAGAAGGCAGTTCGCAAGCAAGATGTGACCAATCCAGATAGCCTTCCTTCTTTATACTCAATGCAGGATATTTCTGTCCTCCTTGACTCTCTGTATTACTTCATTTCTCACACAAGTGGTCTGACTGATCTTCTCTATCCTTATCCAGCACCACATTTCAAAACTTCCCAGGTATTTCTGATCCAATTGTCGAAGTGTCCAAGTTTCAGCCCTGTACAAAGCTATGTTCCAAATGTAACACTTCGAAGTTTCTTTCTAAAATTTAAGTCCAATTTGCTGGTGAAAAGAGCCTTCTTTTTTTCGAATGTTGCAATTTCCATGGCAATCCTGGATTTAAATTCACGTACACATGCAATTCAAATAGTTGAAATATTCCACATTCCGCGCTGACTGACATTTAATATGTACCGAAGGCGGGATTTTAAGATGCGAATTCTTTCCATTTATTCAGAACAGAGTTCAGTGGCAATGATAAATAAATCCTCGGTGAAAACTACAGTACACTCCTAATCTAATTTTCTTGTGGCATGGATTCATTCTTGAAGGAGCAAAGGAAGTTTACATCGCTAGCCTGACCTAGGTTAAAAACTAAACTGTTCATATTATGTCTCTCTTCATAGTTTGTTTCAAAGAATCACATTATTGCTAGGACTAATAAGGGTGAAATATTTATTTAACCACTTAACATTGCAGTTGACGCGCCGTATAGTCATCTATGACATCTCCGGCTCTATAATATTTTTCCACTTTACCTCAATAACGTTACGGTCTCCGGAAAAAAATCTTGAACATAAAATATGTGACTTGATTTTGTCTACAACTCTATCTGAAACAATTCCCACTCTAACAGGAATTCAGCGAGTTGTGAACGTAAATGTACATAGGTATTCATTAAAGTACCCGTTATTTTTGTTGGATTTTAATGAAACTTAAATTTCTTCAACGCAATTTCGAAAAATTTTCGAATATCAAGTCGGATGAAAATCCGCCAATTTAGAGCCGAGTTATTCAAAGTGAAAAGACAGACGGATGGATGGAAGGACGGAAGGATTGACGGACAGACAAATATGACGAAACTAATAGTCGCGTTTCGCAATTTGGTGAAAATGCCCATAAATCAAGATAAGTTTTTGAATAATATTTCATTTGCCTCAATAATTGGAAAATTGTAGAGAGCAGAAACTAAATTTTTTACTATTTAAAATTTTTATTGTGCCGCCAATTTTGCGCCCCTTAGAATAGATCCTCGTGGTGGCTGCACCACCCTCTTCTCCTTACCTATGCCCCTTTCCTTCAGACTGCAAATGAACAAGCCTAGTGGTGGAAGATTTAATAATCATTTCAACCATTATTCATATCTCTAAACACAGGTAAGATTTTGAATTTTGCGAACAGTGAGAATGGGTTGAAATTTACGCCAGTGACGGACCCAACTAAAATGTACTTAATGGCAACCATTATTTTCTCTCTCATACTGAACCTGAAACAATTCCAAATTACTTGGATCTCTATGAAAGTAGTCGGGTATCCACAAACTTCAGGTTAATTAGACGGGATATTGTATACATAACACGGCTTGTCACTCGCTGCCATTTTTATTCTAAAGTGAGGAGGAATTGTAATTTACAGCTCCACGTGTTCTTGTTTTTGCCCAGCACACTGTCGGTGTCCTCAGGCAGTTAATTTGCTCGAATTGTTCTTTGCTAACTTCGGTGAATTAACATAGAAATATTTCTTTGTTAAACCTTAAACGCACCATCCGCCTTTTTTGTTGACATTGTTTGCCGCTTGAAGTTGTTACTCAAAATGTCTGTTCTGCATACGAAAAACTTTTATCAGGGGTTAAAACTGATTACACTTGTATTGTTCGTTTTACTTATGATTGGCCCTTCTTGTGGGTAAACATATCTGCAAAATGTTTTTATCGGCAGCCTGATCGCTGTTGTCCACGATGCTATGGAAACTTAGACGACGACGATGATGATGATGATGATGGTGATGATGGTGATGAAAATAATAATGATGATAATAATAATAACATTTTTGTGTATTAAGATGCTGAATCAACAGCCAAGTGGTCCACAATAGGAAAAACACAACATAAAAACACAACATAAACACAAATATCACAGGACAATAAACATGACATCTAAAAACACCAAAGAAACATTTATAAAGAAAAGAAGTAAAATAACAGTCTATATACAACTCTTATCATAGCCATTTAAAATGTTAAAAACTTTTTAACATTTCAAAATAAATTTTAAGGCATAACAAAGAGCCAAATATTGTTCTAATAACTGTAAATAACGTTATAAAACCACATATTATATATCACACGTTTTCTAACCAACGTAACAACGTTAGCATAAGCAGATAGTTTTGAACAAGTGATAAGATTTCTCCCTGTGGATGGTGCAATGTGCGGCTAAATGTGTAGTGGAGGTTTGATAAATAATAATGTATATATTCAATTGTATGTGTGAATTTAGTTGATACAATAAAGATATAATAACTACTACGTGTATTTCAACACTACATACTAGCTTTTTTTAAGCTGAGGGTAATCAACGACAGTATTTTCATTTGCTAAGGACAAAGGATATTCCGAGGACTAAAGGACTTAGTGAAGCACAGGAACGCTAACTTACGTGCGTGTATTTTGCAGAAACAGTTAAAGGTTTAAACTGAAGTCTACTATTACGCAGAAATATTTGTGACAATGTCGCATGTGGAGTGTAATGTGCTCACAACGATTTAACGAAGTTTGCTAGACTGATTCCTTCTCGAATGGTAAATAGATGTACGTTGGAATTGAATGGGATGCACCGATCCCGGTGGCCGCCTGGTCTAAGGTGTGATACTATGGCTCCTTGCTTGCTGGGATTGTGAATTCGAATCACGCCGGGGGCATAGATGTCTGTTGGTTGTGAGTGTTGTGTGTTGTCAGGTAGAGTTCCCTGCGTCGGGATGATAACTCACCCAGGGGAGTCCTACCGAGTGTGGTGTGTGAGCATGATAGTGAAGTTTCGATAATGGGGAGGCCCTGGCCCACTAGGAGCTGTTGCGCCATGAGGAAAAATTGAAGGTGTTGTTACTTAAATTCGTGAAGTTAGATAAATAGATATACAATGTGTTTTTCCAATAACTTGTTCCTACTCGTATTTTGCTAGAGTTTAGCGGTTCAGATAGCCTGACATGCCTGCTGTGAGACAGATTTCTGGTCCAATAAATTTTTGATATTATTCTGTAAAACATCTCCTTCCATGACACTCTGGCACGATGCTTGTATGGAATTCGTGATGTATTTATTTCAGCTTATGCGTGACGAGTGTCTGACGTTCTACTGTCAATTTTAATATTTAAACAGCCTTAAATTTTGTGCATTCTTCAAAGATTTTAAGTAGCTACGTGAGCTGCAAAGATTATTCAGGCTGTTTATAATTTTTTAAGATATTTAATTAATTCAGTTACAAATTACTTTACAGACTGTCTATATAACATACAGGATACGAATATGACAGTTTCTGCCACCTACAGATTCGGAGCAGTTGCTTGGAAGCCTTTCATGTTGTCAGTAATGCTGCAGTGTGTGTCAGTTTTTGTCAACAGTAACTTTACTTTCCCCAAAGATTTTTTGTTTGGTGCTGCAACATCAGCTTACCAAGTCGAAGGAGGATGGAATGAAGACGGTGAGCTCATAATTCACCTAATGTCTCAAAATTGTGAATCGCCACTTGGTCTTGGCTTTCTATATAGATTATGCCCATCTTTAATTTACATTAAATTGATTTTACTTAAAAATTTATTGATTTCCCTTCTTAATTTTACTTTATTGATCGATTACGTTTCACTAAAATTTAAATCACATTTCTATCGTTTTTTCTCCTTCACTTTCTGCCAAACTTCGGATTATTGATCTACATATGTTTACCCAGAATTATGAAAAATATTCTTTGAAAGTTACGAAAAGGCGGGCGAGGATTTATTGCTGTATATCGAATTAGTATAGTGGCTCTTCAAATTGTTATTACAACTTTTAAATCCAATAGGGTTGCCACTGCCTTCCGTAAAGTACGTTTCTTAACTATTCCAAGTCCTCGATGAATGTATACTTAAGCTAACATTCGTTTTACAGGGAAAGGTGTTAATATATGGGACACACTGACACACGACCATCCGGAAGATGTTTACGACTCCTCGAATGGTGACGTAGCTGCAGACTCCTACCACAAGTACGTTGAAGACATCACATTACTCAAGTACCTTGGGGTCAGTACGAATAGCACATTAAGTGAAACTATATTGTATTAAATTTTATTAATTTATTGACGTAATGTCCATTAAAATCAATTTAATACCGCTATTTGTTATAATACTCGTACTTTCAGATTAAATACTTTAATTGTAAAATTAATATTTAAAAGTCAAGAAGAGAGAAAAATAAGTCAGTGATGCATGAAACACGAAAACACATGTACACTACTTTACATTATATTACTACAAATTATCTGACCGTAGATGGTCGTGTCTCAATTATATCTTTAATGGGTGGAAATGTTAGGCGTAATATTTACTACCGTATGTGCAGATAGACACAATGGGCGATAAGTGACACCGTGACGTCCCAGAGTTATTACTTGGTGAATTAAGGGGACGAGAAGAGACGAAAAATTTAGCGCTTTTACAGATTAATGTTTCTTGTAAAGAAGAATGTACATATTGGCATTTTTAAGTACAGACGAGTTCGACAGAATGAAAATAGGCAATACGTGTATGTCACACTTGAAGTCTAAAGTAGAAAGTTAATTCTTTCAAATCACCTCTGTTTTAATTCTTCGATTCCACATTTATTTTGGCACCTCTACCTCTAAATTCTACTTTTGTTTCTAATAAAGTCCATTCCTTCGTTTATTTTATTTTATTTTTTTTAATATTTGGAAGTTTCCTGTTTCCAGTCTGGTCATAAGACTGCCTCAATTTTTAGCTCTGTTTATTAGCCTGCTCTCTTGTATTTTTACATTATCCGTGTCCAAGTTACTGGCGTACTGTTTAATTTATTTTTTTGTTGTTTTCTTCTTGTTTTATTTTCATATGTAGTATTAAGTACATAAGACACTAGTTGAAGAATACCGGAATTTCATGACGTTTTACGTATGCCCTAAAATTTAAGTCCCTCTACTTGCTTGGTTGATATAGGAAGCCTGTGGATTTTTGGCTATTATTTATTTATAACAGAATTAGTTTATTCTCAGCTGCACATTGTTTTTTAGTACAAGGCAGTACTTATTTATTCCATGGAGCAGAGTCCTTCTTGAGAAACTAACCGGTTCTCAGTTAGTCAAAAAATTTCCCGCATTTTATGGAACCCGAAGGTTCATTGCCGCATTTACACGTGTCCGCCACCTGTCCCTATCCTGAGCCAGATCGATCCAGTCCATGACCCCATCCCACCCCCTAAAGATCCATCTCAATATTATCCTCTCATCTATGCCTGGGTTTTCCAAGTGGTCTTAGTACAAGTTTATAAGAACAGAAATAATACGAGGTATAACGCGTTTGAGGGCATTTAAATAGCTCAATAGCTCTTTCATTATTATACTTTCGCGCTTTTGACGGCTTCTAAATACCAGGCGACGAACAAACTGGCATAAAGTAAAAATTCAAATTAATAAAAAGTTAGAAAGTGTTAGTAAAACCAGGTAATTCCGGTGCTTTCGCTCGCTTCTGTACTTGTCACTGAAAACGTGACTAGACATAATGTGCGTGTCCCACGTGTGTCAACAGCTATTTTTCAAAAAAATTTAAATCAAATGTTTACAAAGTTACGCCCTAGTTTTCACAGAGAAGCATAAAGATTACCGTAAGAAGTTTCTGTCAGTTTGTTCAGTTCCAACTGAAAGTAAAAGTCTCAAATAACAACTTTCATAAGAACTTCTTTCGGTGTTCTCTAGTTGTTTATCAGACGGACGGACAGAAAATCCAGTGTTACAAGGGTAATAAGTGATATTAAAAAAAAACTTCTTTGTTGAAGACGTTACGCAAGCCGGAAGAGAGTACCCTTTCATGTACTATTTGTGTCCTTACAGGTCCAGACTTACAGATTTTCCATATCCTGGTCACGGATACTCCCTAATGGACGCGTGACACTCGTTAATCAGGCTGGTATTGACTACTACAACAACATGATTAATGGGTTACTAGCCAACGGAATTCAGCCCATGGTCAGTTACAGTCATACATCAGGTTTAAGAAAACATGCTCTTAGTCTACCCAAAGACGCGGGAAACATAATTTTGACAGTCTTGCACTTACTGTTTATTATAATCACTATCAGAATTATATCATCACATTCACCACCGTCCTTCCATGCTATGAAGCATTTGTACAGAACGTACGAGGGTTGGAACTTTAATAGTGGCAACTATTTATTTACAACTGATACAAAATAGATACATGTTTCGAAGTTTTACTGTCATTCAATGTAGTCACCA
>JGI20166J26741_11738474_pt1 | contig 10586 bp, 7 predicted proteins | sample TergutCu122P5_FD_26741 | JGI IMG/M metagenome (IMG submission 26741) | reverse complement strand
AGCCGCCGCCGCCCATCAACGAGGCCCAGACCGACTCGCTCCAATCCCCGCCGGAGCCCAAGCCCAAGGAGGATCAGGACAAGAAGGACCACCCCATCGACTGGGCCAAGGTGGCGCGGGTGGCCGCCGCGGTCGGGGTGCCGCTGATCGTCGTCGTGGCGCCCTGGGTCGTCATCTGGGCGATCAAGCGGGCGCGGACCAAGAGCCGCCGGCGGACCGGCGACCCGACGCTGGGCGTGGCCCTGGGCTGGCAGGAGTTGCTCGATCGCGCCGCCGATCTCGGCCTGGTCGTGCCGGCGACGGCGACGCGCCACGAGGTCAGCGCCGCGCTCGACCGGACCCGCCGCTTCACGGGCTTGGAGCGTCTGGCCCACGTCGCCGACGAGGGCACCTTCGCCCCCAGGCCGTTGCCGCCCGACCGCGTCAACGCGTTCTGGGACGACATCGGCAGCGCGGCGACGACGCTGGCGCAGACGTTCTCCCGCCGGCGCCGCTTCATCGCCAAGATCGCTTGGACGTCGTTGCTCCGCCGGCCCAAGCCGACGGTCGAGATCGGGCCGGCATGACCGCGGCGACGCGCGCCTGTCCGGGCTGCGGCGCCCAGGTCGGGGCGGCCCTGACGATGTGCCTGTACTGCGGGTTGCCGCTGACCCCGGCAGCGCCGGCGCCGCTGATCTCCCAGGTGCCGGGGAGCCCGGCCGGGCCGCCGCCCGTCGTGCCGGTTGGCCCCAGGGCCCCGATCTCGGTCGTGCCCGGCGGCCCGGCGGCGCCGCCGCCACCGGCGGCAGTCGGCTCACCGCTCGGAGAAGGGGCCACCCCGGGTTGGTTCGAGGTGCCGCCGTCTTCCCCGCCGCCTCCCATCCCGCTGCCCGCGCCAGTCTGGCCGGCGCCGGTCGTGCCTCTGCTGCCGACCCCCGCGTCGCCGCCGTCGGCGGAGCCGGCGCCCGGCGTCGCCACCCTCGACTTGCCCTCGGCCGACTCCGGCAGCGGCGAGCCGCCGCCGTGGCAGCCCTTGGCCGCCGCGTCGGAGCCTGGTCCGTCCTGGGCCGCAGCTCCCGCGTGGGAGCCGTCGGCCGTCGCGCCCGCGTGGGAGCCCTTAGCCGCCGGGCCCGAGCCCGCGCCGTCCTGGCCCGCCGCCGCGCCGCAGTTCGGTCCGCCCGATCCCGTGCCGGCGGCCCCGGCGACGGTCTGCGAGCTGGTCTTCGACACGGGTGATCGCGTCAAGATCACGGGGCCGGGCCTGATCGGGCGGGATCCCCGCAGCCGGGACCCCGCTGTGACCTGTACGGCGGTGGCCGATCCGGCGTGGTCGCTGTCCAAGATCCATCTCGAATACGGCGTCGACGCCCAAGGGGCCTGGGTCAAGGACCGGGGTTCGACCAACGGCTCCACGCTGATCCGGCCGGGCGCCGTCCCCGTCACCCTGCTGGCCGGTCAGGTCGTCCGACTGCGGGTCGGCGACGCGATCACGCTCGGTCAGCGCCGAGCCCGCGTCGAGGGGGCGGGGCCGTGAGCCAGCCCGTGGTGCTGTCCGTGGCCTCGTCGACCGACGTCGGCCGCTGCCGGAGGATCAACGAGGACGCGGTCTTGGCCAGCGCGCCGGTCTTCGTCGTGGCCGACGGCATGGGGGGCCATGACGCCGGCGACCGGGCCAGCGCGATCGCCATCCAGGAACTGGGGCGCCTGGAAGCCGGCTGCGCGGTCGAGGACGTCCGCGACGCCCTGGCCTTGGCCCGCGCCGAGATCGACCGGCTCAACGCCCACCACGCCCGCCGCGCCGCCGGCACGACGGTCAGCGGGCTGGTCCTGGTCGAGCAGGCCGGCGAACCGTACTGGCTGGTGCTCAACTTGGGGGACTCCCGGACCTATCACGTCGTCGCCGGGCACGCTTGTCAGGTCTCCGTCGATCACTCCGAGGTCCAGGAACTGCTCGACCAGGGCAAGCTCGACCCGGTGGCCGCCGAAGCCTACGCCCGCCGTCACGTCATCACCCGTGCCTTGGGCGCCCACACAGCGGCCCGGCCAGATTACTGGCTGATGCCCGTGCGAGCCGGCGAGCGGTGGCTGGTCTGCTCGGACGGCTTGACGGGCGAGCTGGACGACCGGAAGATCGCTGACGTTCTGATCCGGGAAGAGTCGGCCCAGGCCGCGGTCGACCAGCTCATGGGGCAGGCGCTGGAGGGCGGCGGGCGGGACAATGTCTCCGTCGTCGTCGTCGATGTGATCGAGGCGGGTGTGGAGATCGACGAGCCCACGGTGGAGGAAATCTTGATGATCAATCGGGCGCCGGCCGGCGCGGAGAGCGACGGTCCCCGGCTGGAAGAGACCCTCGTGATTCCGAGAAGGGGCGACTCCCCTCGTTCTCCGGCGAGTCCGGCGGCGCGGCCATGAGGTACGCGCCGGGACGCTGGTATGGCGTGGTGGCGCGGGGGACCTGTGTGGTGGTGGCGCCCGAGGCGTCGTGGCGCCAGGTGGAGGATCTCTGGGCCGGGTTGCGCCGGGGCGAGGGTTTCGGCGGCGCCCTGAGACGGCTCGTGGCCGGCGCCGGCCCCGGGCTGGCCGACCTGCCCGATTTCGCGCTCGTCGGGGCCGACGCCGACGGCGTCCACGTGGTCGTCCGGGGAGCGTTGTCGGTGCGCGCCGTCACGGCTGACGAGTCGCTGAGCGTTTCAGGCGCCCACGTGCTGTCGTGGCGCGAGGAGGTCATCGGGCAGCCGCTCGGCCTGACCGTGGTGGCCGACGACTCCGACGACGTTCCCGCCTGGCCCCTCAACGAGGGCATCGCCCTGGTCGGCAGACTGGATTTCCTGGCCGACGGGGAACCTGGCCCGGTGGCCCCGGCCGGGCCGAAGGTGCCGCCGCCGGCCGTGGTGGCGCCGGTCTCCGTCTTGCCGCCGGTCGATTCCGAGGATTTCGACGACCACGACGGTCGCACAATGCTGAGCCTGGCCGGGGAGTCGGATTTCGACGACCACGACGGTCGCACAATGCTGAGCCTGGCCGGGGAGTCGGATTTCGACGACCACGACGGGCTGACGATCATCTCGGCGGCCGGCGGCCCAAACCCCGACGCGGAGGGCGCATTCACGACGGTGGCGCGACTGCCGACGACCCCGGCCGGACTCGGCCCAGCCTCGCCGTCGTCCGCGCCCGAGCCGGAGACGCCCGTGGTGTTGGCCCGGGTGTGCCCAGCCTGCCAGACCGCCAACCCGACCCGGCGGGTCGCCTGCCGCCAATGCCTCGGCCCGTTGAGCGGGGACGCCGTGCGCATCCCCCGGCCGGCCCTGGGCAAGCTGCGCCTGCCGGATGGCCGGGTCATCGACCTGCGGCACCCGCTCGTGATCGGGCGCAAGCCGCAAAGGGCCCGCTTCTCCCACGCGGACATCCCCGAACTGATCGCGTGCGACGACCCGCGCGTCTCGGCGACCCACCTCCAAGTGGACCTGGAGGACTGGAGCGTGCTCGTCACCAGCTTGGGCAAGAACGGCACGATCCTGCGCCGGGTCGGCGAGCCTGACCGCCGGTTCGCGGACGGCGAGCAGGTCTTGGCCCGTGTCGGCGACGTTTATGGTCTGAGCAACGACTTGAGCCTGACGATTGTGGAGCTGGCATGAGCGAACGACAGCCTTCGCGGTGGCCCGACATCGGCGGCTACCGCTATATCAGGGAACTCGGCCACGGCGGCTTCGCCGACGTGTATCTCTACCACGACCTGGCGACGGACCGCGACGTGGCGGTCAAAGTCCTGCACACCGAAGCGGCCGGGCCGGAAGCCGTCGCCCGGCTCAACAAGGAGGCCAGCGCGATGTCGCAGCTGTCCCAGCACCCGCACATCGTGACGGTGTTCGGGCCGGGCGTGGCCGACGACGGGCGGCCGTACCTGGTCATGGAGTACTATCCGGGACCCGCTTTGTCCAAAGGCTTACGGCAATCCCCGAAGTCACTGGCCTATTCCCTCAAGACTGGGATCCAATTGGCCGGCGCGCTGGAGTCGGCCCACCGGATGAGAGTCCCGGACTCCCGGTCCCGGGGAATGCTGCACCGCGACATCAAGCCGGCCAATATCTTGGTGGACCGGTTGGGCCGGCCCGTTCTGGGCGATTTCGGCATTGCCATGAGCGACGCCGAGGCCCAGCGCGGCGGCGCTCAGGGGATGTCGGTCCCCTGGAGCCCCCCGGAGATGTTCGACCGGAATCCCCGGCCGAGCAAGCAATCTGACGTCTGGGGCTTGGCGGCGACCGTTTACGCCCTGCTGACCGGACGGGCGCCGTTCGAGATCCCGGGGGGCGACAACCGGAATCACGCGATGATCGACCGGATTCGCAACGAGCCCTACCGCCGGTTGGGCCGGGACGACACGTCGCTGCTGTCCCTCGACCAGGTGCTGTCGACCGCCATGGCCAAGAAGCCCAAGGCGCGCTACCTGACGATGGCCCATTTCGGCGTGGCCCTGCGCGCGATCGAGGAGGAGTTGGGCCTGCCCCCGACCGCCATGGAGGTCTTGGACGACTCCTCCCTGGCCAACCCGACGGACCTGGACAGCGGCCTGACGACGCTCGAGCAGATCAACCCGATTAACCCCGCCGGCAGTCCGCCGTCGTCGCCCGGCCAGCCCGCGACCGGTCTGACGGGCGGCGCCAGCCGGACCCTGTCGGCGGCCGAGGGGGCAGACTCGGCCCCGTCCGGCGGGCCCGGGCCGAGCACAGGGCCCCGGCCATCGCCGCCGCCAGCCGCAGCCGAGCCCGACCGTCCGGTCGAGCCCGACCGCCAGACCGGGCCGGACCGCCGGACCGGAGGCGCCGCCTGGCCGTCCGCCCGTCTGGCCCCGGCGCCGCCAACTCAGAACCAGCCCGACGCAGCTTCACCGCGGCCGGGCGGCGCCGGCGAGGAGTCGGGCGACACTGTGCTCCGGGATGGCGAGATACCGTTGGCGGTCGAGCCCACCGTCCTGTCGCCCGGTGCCGACGACGCGCCGCCGGCCATCGGTCCGTCTGTGGAGAGGACCTCTCCCGACGGCTCTCTGCCGGCAGGGCCGGGGCCGTCAGACGGGCCCGCCGACGCCGGGGCCGGGCCCGGGCCGGCCGCCCGCCCGCCCCGCCGGATCGCCTGGCGCGTGGTCGCGGCGGCGGTCGCCGTCGTCGTCGTGGCCGCCCTCATCGCCCTGTTGGTCCTGACGGGCAAACCACCGCACTCAGGTCCCGCCACGGGGGGTTCGGCGTCGGGCTCGTTCCGACCGGAGAACCCTGTGGTAGTCGTGCCGCCGACCCCGGTCGACCTGAACGGCACCGTCGACCCGGCCAGGGGCGTGGTCGTCTTCACGTGGACCAACCCCGATCCCCAGGACGGCGATCAGTACCGCTGGACCGTCGAGGGGTCGTCGACGCCGAACATCACGGACAAGCCCCAGGCCACGGTGCCGCTAGCTCCCGGGGAGTTCGTCTGCATCAACGTGAGGCTGATCCGCTCCGGCGTGGGTTCCGAGGAGGTGCAAAAGTGCGCGATGTGACGGCCGTCGCCGAGGCGCCGAGGTCAGCCCCGGCGCGCCTGCTCGCGGAGTTCGACGGCACCCACCACGTGGTTGGGGCCGGTCGGCCCTTCGACATCGGCCGGGCAGCCGACCTCGGCCTGGACGGAGACCTCTACCGGTATCGGCGTTTTCTCAGGATCACCTTCGACCACGACGATCCTGTCACCGGCACAAGGAGGGCCCGGTGAAGGTCAAGCTGACGGTCCACCGCCGCGGCCAGCGGCACAACCTGCTGGTGACCGCCGACGGCACGGCCACGGTCGGCGACATCGCGGCGGCCTTGGCCTCGGCCCACCCGACTGACCCCGGCGCCGCCCAGGACCCCGCCGCCGTGACGCTGCGGGTCGTGGACCAAGCCAGCGGCGGCCAGGGCCGTGTGCTGGGTGTGACCACGTCGCTGATCGAGTCGGGTATCCGGTCGGGCCTGACGGTCGAAGTGGTCGCGGCGCCCACGGCCTCGGTGGCCAGGGGGCCGGCGGCCGCCCTGCTCCGGATCGTCCAGGGCCCCGGCGCGGGCGCCGAGTTCGCGCTGCCCTTCGGCCCCTCGCGGATCGGCCGGGCGCCGGACAACGACATCGTCTTGCGCGATGAGATGGTCTCGAAATACCACGCTCGGATCCTGGTGGGCGACGGCGTCGAGATCAGCGACGCCAATTCGGCCAACGGCATCGTGCTGGGTGGGCGTCGCGCCCAACGGCTCAAGGTCGGCCCGACCGACGTCGTGACGCTGGGGGAGACGAGCCTCACAGTCGTCCAGACCCGACAGTCGGGGCAAGACGACCTGACCTCGGCGGACATTCCCTTCACGCGCTCGCCGACGGTGCTGCCGGCCGTCGAGCCACGTCAGGTCGAGCTGCCCGAGGCGCCCAAGCCGCCCGAGCCGATGCCCTTCCCCTACCTGACGATGGTGGCGCCGCTGATCATGGGCCTCGTCATGTGGCTGGCCACGCAGTCGCTGATGAGCCTCATCTTCGTGGCCCTCAGCCCTTTGCTCATGATCGGCACCCTGCTCGACCAGCGGGTGGCCGACCGGCGGCGGCTGCGGGCGGACGTCAAGCGGTTCAACGAGGTCCTGGCCCGGCACCGGCGCGACCTGACCGCCGCCTTCGCCCAAGACCGGGCGAAGCTGCTGACGATCTACCCCAGTGTGGCCGACTCGTGGGCGGTGGCCGCGCGGCTGGGGCCCGTGCTCTGGTGGCGCCGGCCGGAGCACTCGGAATTCCTCCGACTGCGGCTCGGGCTGGGCGCGATCCCGCCGCTGGCCAGGCTGCAAAGGTCCGGCAAGAAGGACGGCCTGGAAGTGTACGAGGCGGAGATCGACGCCCTGATCGCCGACTTCGCCGTCCTCGACCAGGCGCCGGTCGTGGCCGATCTGCGGTCGTGCGGGTCGTTGGGCCTGTGCGGTCCTTCGGGAGTGCTCGACGGGGTGGCCCGGGGTGTGGTGATCCAACTAGTGACGCAGCATTCGCCCGCCGAGGTGGCGGTGGTCGCCCTGACTTCGGGAGAGGGCGTGGCCCGCTGGAACTGGCTGCAGTGGCTGCCGCACACGTCGACGCCGCACTCCCCCCTGGGGTCGTTGCAGCTGGCCGGCGACGCCGCCTCCGGCGCGATCCTGTTGGCCCGGCTGGAAGAGTTGATCGACTCCCGCTCCCGGTCCGGCGCCCCCGCGCCGCGGGGCTCGGTCGCCCCGGACGAGAAGCCCTCGGCCCCGGTCTTGCCCAGCGTGGTGGTGTTGGTGGACGAGGCCCAGGTCGACCAGGCGCGGCTGACGCGCCTGGCCGAGCGCGGCCCGGACGTCGGGGTCTACCTGATCTGGTGCGCCGGCTCCGTGCGTGAGATCCCGGCGGCCTGCCGGATGTTCCTCGACGTCGACGCCCAGGGCTCGTCGGTCGGGCTGGTGCGCCAGCACGACACGATCACGCCGGTGCAGGTCGAGAGCGTCGACGTCGTCGTCTCGGACCAGCTCGGCCGCATCCTGGCGCCCGTCTGGGACGCCGGGGTGCCGGTCGACGATTCGTCCGACCTGCCCCGGGCCGTCAGCATGGTCAGCCTGACCGGCCACGACCTGGCCGACAGCCCCGAGGCCGTCATCGCCCGCTGGAAAGAGAGCCAGTCCATCATCGACCGGCGCCCCGGCGCGCCCTTGACCCCTCTGAAGCGCCCGGCCGACCTGCAGGCGGTCGTCGGCCACGCCGGGACGGGCATCTTCACGCTCGACCTCAAGACCCAGGGTCCCCACGCGCTGGTCGGCGGCACGACCGGCGCCGGCAAGTCGGAGTTCCTCCAGGCCTGGGTGCTGGGCATGGCGACGGGCCACAGCCCGGACCGTCTGGCCTTCTTGTTCGTCGACTACAAGGGCGGCTCGGCCTTCGCCCGCTGCCTCGACCTGCCCCACGTGGTAGGCCTGGTGACCGACCTGTCGCCTTACCTGGTGCGGCGGGCCCTGACCAGCCTGCGGGCCGAGTTGCGCTATCGCGAGCACCTCCTCAACGAGAAGGGGGCCAAGGACTTGGCCGAACTGGAGCAGCGCGGCGACCCCGACTGCGCGCCCAGCCTCATCATCGTGGTGGACGAGTTCGCCGCCCTGGCCGGGGAAATCCCCGAATTCGTCGACGGCGTCGTCGACGTGGCGCAGCGCGGCCGGTCGCTGGGGATGCACCTGATCATGGCGACGCAGCGCCCCGCCGGCGTCATCAAGGACAACCTGCGGGCCAACACGAACCTCCGCGTCGCCCTGCGCATGGCCGACGAGCAGGATTCGAGCGACGTGCTGGGCGAGAGGACGGCGGCCTTCTTCGACCCGGCCACGCCGGGCCGCGGCGCGGCCAAGACCGGGCCGGGTCGGATCGTCCAGTTCCAGTCGGGCTATCCGGGGGCCAAGACCCCGGCCCAGGCGGTCCAGGTGCCCGTCGACATCGTCGAGCTGACGTTCGGCCCGGGCCGGCCGTGGCGCGTCCCCGAGCGCAAGGTCGACTTGAGCCACCTCGACCAAGACATCGAGCGCCTCGTCTCCACGATGGTCCAGGCCGCCCGGCAGGCCGAGATCCCGAAGCCGCGCCAGCCTTGGCTGGCGGACCTGGCCCCGGTCTACGACCTGGCCCGGCTGCCCGGCCACCGCGACGACCAGCGGTTGGTGTTGGGCGTGATGGACGACCCGGAGGCCCAACAGCAGCCGGTCGTCAGCTACGAGCCCGACCGCGACGGCAACCTGGCCATCCTGGGCTCCGGCGGCTCCGGCAAGACGACGGCCCTGCGGACCATCGCGATCTCGTCGGTCTTCGCCACCCGTCAGGGCGGCCCGGTTTGGGTCTACGGGCTGGACTTCTCCGCCGGCGGCCTGAGCCTGCTGGAGGCTCTGCCCAACGTCGGGGCGGTCATCCGGGGCGACGACGAGGAGCGGGTCATCCGGTTGCTGCGCACACTGCGCGACACCGTCGAGGACCGCACCGTCCGGTTCCAGAAGGTGGCGGCCTCGACCATCACGGAATACCGGCGGCTGGCCGGCGCGCCGGACGAGCCCCGGATCATCTTGCTCGTCGACGGCATGTCGACCTTCCGGGAGGAGTACGAGTTCGGCAGCGGTCCTCGGTCGGCCTGGTTCACGGCTTTCGCCCAGATCGCCGCCGACGGCCGCCAACTCGGCGTCCACGTGGTCATGACGGGCGACCGGCCCAACGCCGTGCCCCAGTCGATCAGTTCGAGCGTCCAGCGGCGCGTCGTCTTGCGGCAGGCGTCGGAGGACGACTACGCGATGATGGACGCGCCCAAGGACGTCCTGACGCCGGCCTCGCCGCCGGGCCGGGGGCTGTGGGACGGCTCGGAGATGCAATTCGGCGTCCTGGGGGCCGATCCCAACGTCGCCGTCCAGACGCGCGCCGTCCAGCAGCTGGCCGAGGCGGCCGGGCTGCACAGTCCGGCCCCTCCGGCGCCGGGCATCATCCGCCTGGCCGAGCAGGTCGCGCTGGAGACGTTGCCGCTGGCCGACGCCCAGGGCTACCCGGTGATCGGGCTGGCCGACGAGACGCTGGCCGGCATCGGCCTCGAACCACGTGGTGCTCTGCTGATCGCCGGGCCGCCCGCCTCCGGTCGGACCACGGCCCTGGAGGCCGTCGCCGCCGCCGTGGAACGCCACACGCGGGCCGGGCTGAGCGCGTTCACCACCGTCCTTTTCACCCCCAGCCGCTCGCGCTTGGTCGACCGGCTGGCCTGGGGGCTCCTCGCCCGGGGCGAGGAGGCCATCGCGGAGTTGGCCGAGGAACTGGCGGAGGAGTTGGCCGGCGAGGCCGCCGAGGCGGGCCGCTACGCCATTTTCATCGACTCTTTGACCCAGTTCTCGGACACGGCGGTCGAGGACCCGTTGGAGAAGCTGATCGTCGCGGCGGTCCGCGGCGACCAGTTCGTCGTCGGCGAGGGGGAGTCCTCGACCTGGGGCCAGGCCTGGACGCTGGCCAAGCCATTCAAGGCGGCCCGCCGCGGGCTGGTGTTGGGCGACGGCGACGCCGAGAACTTGACCAGCACCGATGTCGGGCGCATTCGGGCGGCCGATTTTCCGCCCGGCCGGGGTTTCCTGATCGGCGGCGGCCGGGCCGCCAAGGTCCAGGTGGCGACCCATGGGAACTAGGTCCCATCGACAAGGCGCTTCCCAGTCCGTTAGAGTCCTGATGGCGTTGAAAACAACGACACAACGGATAAACCAATAAACCACGGGAGCCGGAATCCCGGTCCCGAGCCATGAGACACTGTCTCAAGAAATTAGGAGGAAGACATGGCCAGCATGGTCGGTATGGACGTTGAGCTGGTTCGGCAGTTCGCCACGCTCTTGGGGCAGAAAGCCGACGCCATCAAGGACATCAGATCGGCTATTTCGAGCAAAATGCCCACTGACAGTCAGTGGCGGGGCACCGACGCGACGAACTTCAGGAATGACTGGAAGAATCAAGACAATCAGCTCAAGACCATTGAGCAGAACTTGCGCGACGTCCAGAAGAAGGCCAAGAAGAACGCCGACGACCAGGAGAACGTGTCGAAGAGCTAGTCCTTCGGCGGCGGGGTGGGGGGG